>Ga0116229_10007023_pt1 | contig 17950 bp, 7 predicted proteins | sample S1TSphgellanicum_3_FD_87313 | JGI IMG/M metagenome (GOLD analysis project Ga0116229, IMG submission 87313) | Host-associated microbial communities from peat moss isolated from Minnesota, USA - S1T2_Fc - Sphagnum magellanicum MG | ecosystem: Host-associated > Plants > Peat moss > Unclassified... | reverse complement strand
TGGCCCTCGCCCGCCCATCGGCTGCATGTGGGGTGGGGTGAGGGGGTTGGGGGGGGGGGGGGGGGGGGGGGGGGCGGCAACTAAGCTAAACACCATGGTTAGCTAGGGAACTGGAAACCAACAGAAAACTGTTTTATGACCACATTTCATTCATCCCTAGTTCCTCCTCTGCTGACCCACAAACTTTAAGACTTGGTCCATAAAGTGATTCTGCACAGCAGATTGGGCCCTGTAAGGTAGGTAGGTAGGTAGGTTGGTAGGTACCTATGTCATGATCTTGAGTCAGAGTGAACCAATAGTCACCAGGTAACTAACCATTATGGATGGATGTGGATGGACAGGAAACATTTTTTTTGCATTTGGTTCTGTAGTTCCCTGCTAACCACTGTGGTTACCTCAAGTCAGTTTCAATTTTTTTTAATTTTTTAATTTTTATTTTTTAATTTTTTTAAAAAACTTACAAGAGTAAAACCTAACAACCCAACCTCTCAGAACAAGACCAACTTCATGAATAAAACTCAAAACCCATATCTGGGTAATATCCGGATCCATATCCATATATCAAGATATAACCCAAACAACACTGCCCTAAACCCTAACAAACGCTCTGTATCTCCAATGCCTTAAACCCTAACCCTATCGAAATAGGTTATATATCACTTCTTCTACCAGATATGCATAATGCAACTATCCATATCCGGTAAATGAAATATCACTAAGGTCCAAATATGAATATTGAAATCGTGTAACAATATTCAGATATCCATAGAGATCAATTAGTACTTGTGGTGTGAACCGCCGGGTGCATATAATGGCGAATAGTAAAACTAGACTAGATATAGGATATGGATATATGCATAGTTGGGGTAATATCCGGATTCATATCCTGATATAAAGATATAACCGGACAACACTGGTTTGGACCAGTCTTGGATGAGTTATGGATGGAATCCTAATGTAAAAAGGGTTATTTATTCATGGTTTTTAAAAAATCAACCAAACTGGTGTAACCTTGTTGTAATATGGCTCCAATACCCTTGTTGGTCCATATGGTGGTGGTGCAATGATACCTTTGTTGATACCCAATATGTTCAATGCATACCCTCTCAATTCTATGGATTGAAAACTACCCCTTCTCATCAAGGAGTGCTCCACAATCTCAATAGAAATTTGAGAGTTTCAAAAACTCATGTTTTATATTTCTTTACGATGTTTGGCTATTCAATGGGCAAGCAAAGTGAAAAGCCTAGAAAGTTGGTTCTTATTTATAATAGAAACACTTGTTGGAATAGGGTTAATGATTGTGTTAATGATCTTGAAAGTGAATTATCAAGGGTGTTTGCACACTACGGTGACCTTATATAGACGTCACAATGGTAGTTTTTCATGTATTCCTTAGGTACAAGAAAATTTTTTAAATAAGATCCATTAAAATAATAATAAAAAAGAAAATTTTTTATTTAAAATTATCATAATCAACCTTTCAAAAATGAAAAAATCAAGTCAAAGTCGTGGATAGCCAATAAGTAATGGACTTTTGAATTTTGCTCAAAATTTTTGTCACACCTGCAAAACTCATGAACATGGATTTTTATTTTACAATGTGTTAATCTTATGTGTTTGAAATTTTGGGACATTGGATGAATTATGTTTTAAAAACTAAAGATCCATTGAATGAATGGAATGTGATTTTAATTTATTAATTTATTGACCTTTTAAATTTCCAAATATTATAATTATTTTAAAGTTTTTTTAAGCATTTGAATATCATTATTTTAAAATAATCTATTTTGAAATTTTTTTATGTCTTATAGCATCATGATTTGAAATTGGAAATGAAAAAAAAATGTTATTTTCAATATCATCTAAATATTCATATTTTAAGCTAATTTTCAACTACACTAGAAAAGGACTTTCAAAAATGACTATAATCTGCCAAAATTGTGACACCCTAATGTGCTTTTGCCTTCAATATTGAAGCTTAAGTTGATAAGGATTGGATAGAGAGTAGTTTGAATTAATGTTCATGGCAAGAAACTTGGAAGGACATTTGAAGAGTTATAAGTTTGGTGATCATTAGGAAAGGAATTGAGTTAGTTTTTGGGGAAAGAAGCTTGTGTGAGAGGAAAGGAAAGATTGGAGAAAAATAGTTTTGATGAATGTAATTGTGTTTTGATGTTATGTGTTGAAATACATGCTATTTTGACTTTTTGTTTTCAAATTATTGCAAATCTAATATTGATATAGTTATGGATTATGGAATGTGTTTTGTTGAGTTTTAATTTCTGATTTTTGTAGTTTGTTTTTATTATAGACTTTGAATATCTAAATAATAATATGTTAAAGTATAGAAATGAAGATTAAAACAATAAAAAAATATTAACATTTACCAACATCTATGAAATGAGTGTAAACACCATAATACCTCAATGGTCTCATCAAAATTTATATTATTTTTTAAAATGTTGAAGTGAAGAAAATTGTATAATCCTATGAAATATATATATTGAAATGGAATTTTCCATTTTTTATTAATTATTTAGTAGACATGTGTTGAATCCACCCTTGTATTACAATAATTTTATTTTATACACAATTTAAAGCTTGGGAGGTAACATATTATTATTTTTTCTAACAAGGATGTGACCAACAAATATTAGAATATAAATGGTTGAAGATATTTTCATTAAACCAATTAAGTAATTGTAATGACCTCACAGATGGCATTATGTTTTGCAAAATAGTCCCACGTAAGGTTAGTTGATATGGTGTTTACATTCCCATGTCTCGTATAGCAAAAAATTACATTTCTCCATTTTCTATTAAACAAGTGGGAGATTCCTTAATTTTCCCCTAGGTATGAGTGGTCCAAGCCATGCCATATTAACATGCCTTGATCGTTACCAATGTTGGGTAGGTTGCCATTTTGGTAGGTAAAAATCATAAATTCCAATTGGACAATTAACAATAACCAAATTAAAACCAAGTCAAATTTCTAAAATTGGAAACAAATTTCATGTTTTCAAAAACTAGAACTAGAACTAAATTTTGGATTTTATCATGTGTAAAATTAAAATTGAAATACATGTTTTTGAAAGAAAAAAAATTAAGAGCTAATCAAAGTTCAACGTTACTTCATTGTGAATTCTAGTTAGGGTTGGTAAGAACCAAACCGAAATTGGGTTTGATTTTTAAAATTGAAATTGTCCAATTTATTTTGGACCAAATTTTCAATTCCATTTATATGTGGAATCAAAACTAGAACCAAGATTATTTTAATTTTTTGTTTGAAATGAAAACTAAAGGTCATTTTTTAAAGCAAAAAACCATCCAACACTAATCATGACATGGTTACCATACATGTAAAGACCTATCAAAAACTTGTAGTGCATTTGGATAACACCTTCAAAAATAATGTTGATGTTGAAAAAGGCTAGGGATTTTACATTTTTGGGGCATTTAGGGTTTTTTACATGTTTAAGTAAGGTCGAGGCCATGGGCTTTAGTGGAACAAGGGCCCATGTGAAATGGAGCTCAATGAAAACTTATTTTAGTAAAACCTATTATGGTTGAAAGTTTTACCATGCATACAAATTTAGGTTGATTTTTCACCATGATATAAATGGATACTTGGTGAATATATGTTTATTGAATATCACAAGAATAAATAAGGAGGACAAATGAAATGCTTAAAAGAATGGGCAATACATAAATTTCAAATAGCCCACCCTTCATGGAGGAGAAATTACGAGTTGTAACATGTTATTCAATTACATTACATCCAAGTCTTTACATTTCATGATGGCCCATGTTTTCTTCTGCCAAATGTTCAAAAGATATTTTAAATCTTACTTGTTAAATTTAGAATGAAAATTTTGATTATCTTTATATGCGGGAAGTCAATTGGAAGGGGGCATTATCAAAATTTGGCACTTGCCCTTGGCTACCACCTATTACCAAGTGGGCATTTTTTTTGGTAATGCCTTTGTCTTACAACCTTACCTACCACTAAAATTGTGGCTTAACAAGTTTCTAGGGCCATGTGGGTTATAAAACCTAACACTAACGTTGTTTCCTTTGGAATTAGAATCATTATTTCCTTCTGAAGTTTTTTAACAATTAAGTTAACATTCAAAAAGATGACACCACCATTTCATGGCCACTTCAAGATTAAAACCACTAGAACAAATTTTTCTTATCCACAATTCACATTAATTTGAATGAAAATATTTCCCTTATGTTAAATGTATTTGTTCCTTTATTGAAATTTGTGGGTTGCATTTGGGGGCAACATTGGGCTAAATAATGAACTATCAATCAACCATCAAATCAATACATTTTGCAACTAAAATGTTTAACTTCAAACTTAATATAAAATGATTAAATATATTATTGAGTCTTGACCATTTGTTTAGAAGGCTATTTTTAGTATTTTGTATATGATTGGATTTCATATTTAAAATTCACATTCTAATCATTAAAGTTAAAAAGGGAAATCTTCCATGTTCAAAAGCAATCAATGTGTTAAAAATACATTGAAATTAAGGTGTTGAAAATGATTTCATGTCAACATTTTGTTTAACAATGCCATGTCACAACAAATAATGTTGCAAATCCATGTTTTTTGGTTTCACTTACCATAAAGAAAGTTCATATGGCATAAAAGATCCATATGTTTTTCTTAAAACCCAATGTTTTCAATTTTTCATCCACATCCCCACCCATGGTTATTTCTTGGTTCCCATTGTTTTAGGAAATCAAAATTCGCTTAGGTTTTTAGACTTGGTAACCCCTTGGCCATGGGCTATACCTACCAAATGAATATCCATCATATAAAAAGGAGGGATATCATGCCTAACCCATGTGAGTTGTAGTGATATCACACCTATGAATTTGGGATGTCTCTTGACATACTTTTAAGGAGTCTACATGCATAATATCCCATAAGGATGAACCACAACTTGTATTCTAAATCTTCTTAGTTCCTATTCACACTACCTAGGTTTATTAATAATATCTATGTAAGTGGGTAAGTAGCATAGGTCAAACATGGGTAGGGAATGTAACCGGTTATGCAAGAGCATCTCCATCACAATACCTTAAGCACACTATCAATGACAGCTTGGGAATTGTTAATGCACATCTCCACCCTAACACCTACAACACCAAAAGAAAAGCAACCTCATGATTTGTAACTCTTCAAACTTACAACCACATGTAAAACATTATTGTTAACAACAACCCCGACATCAAATTTTTTCTTGTGTTTGTGTTATTGTAAATAGTGTGTTTCTTTTTTCCATGTATTTACTTGTGTGTATAGAAGAAACATACATATAATATAGAGTAGATATAGAAATTGTGATTGTCATGGAAAAAAAACAAGAAGATACAAGAACAAAAAAGGGAAAAAAAGGAAATAAACTTTCAATAGCTTTTAAATGAGTTGTTGAAAATGCTAGGACTTTGACATGTTGCGTTAACAACAACAAAAAAAGGTTGCTTTTAGCCTTGGGTTTCATTTTCTGGTCATGATGGCATGTTGAGACAATGAAATTTTGTTGTTAGTAACTATAGGTCAAGAATCACCTTTGCATTTAAGAAAAGGAATGAGGGTGCAAAGGAGCCTAAAAGCTTCACATCATGAAAAGAGGTGTGACTTTTACATTCCTATACAATCCACCATTCCTTGGAATCTTGCTAGAAGGTGAAATTAGCACAAAACCTATATGGGTTACCCAATATAGGTTACCCAATATTATAGTTCAAATGTAGGTTACTCAACATTAGGTTATACCATTATTAGAAAAATTATCCTTTGGGGTTGGTTTTTGCAACTAGTTTTTAGTTGTAAGCGACACTTGTGAATAAAAAAACCACCTACTAATCAACAAGAAGTCATTATGACCACTAGTCATGTAAACAACATATAAACATTTTCACCATCGAATACATGTATGTCAATCATATATACATATCCGAATGTGTTTTTGCAACTATACTTACGATTGTGATGCGACTGCAACATGCACCAATGGCAAATTTGACATGCATTAGCCAAACAATTGTCCACTAAATGACACATGGCAAAATAGTAGTGTATTTTATTCAATAAAAACCATTTTTTTCCCACGATACATTACTTACCACATGGCAACCTAACGATAGTTGCTTTTGTAACTACTTATAGGTAATCACAAAAAACACTTATTCATTCACTACAAGGAATTTGCAAATTAATGATTAAATTAATGACTAATTTTTAATCATAATTACCACATGCAATTGCCATAATGCCTAGTCACCTTGAACAAATCACATAAAATTATAGTTGGAAAAAAATAGGTGGCATCAATTTGCAATGGTAATCACATGAAGTGCAACTTATGTGAACTTTTCAAACATCCAAACTAGTTTACATGACATTATCATTTTGTGATTAATTTTATGATTAAGTAATATAGTTCCATTACTTATATTTATTTAAATAATTTTTCTAAAATATTAGAATAAAACCTTTATTAAATTATTTATTTATATTATTGGTAAATTCATTCATTTCAACTTATACCATGTCGACACATATCATTACTTAAGCTAGGCTATAAAAGTTGGTTTAATTTGTTAAGTAGGCCACCTATTGTCCCTACCTAAACCCACCTAATAGGCACCTAATAACCACCTAGTTTAAATTGGCTATGTAAATAAGGAATATTTGGTTGACATCCCACTTTTGACCACAATCCATGTCATTTGTGAAAATTGATCTTTGAACCCCAAGGATGGAGATCAATTCCTTTACCACCAAGCCACCCCATTATTGTGACAAAATAGTAATGTGCATTATACATAACCTACTTCATTTAACATCATACAAAATATCATATTTGATATTCTATTGAGATTTTGTGCAAATGAAAAAATTAAAAATTAATCTTTAAAATCTTTCAATGATGTACAAATTTTTGTTCCTTTTAAAAATATAAATATACATATTTTTTTAAATTTTGAATTTCATCAATTGATTACCATTTCAACAACAATTCCTTGGAAAAAATAAATTGAAGCACATGATATATAAATGGATAATATAATCATAAACTAAAATATATCATTCATATCTTAAACCTTCATTTGAGGTGCCAACTGATAAGATCTAGTGATGAAAATCTAGTTGTCAGTTGGATAGGGTCCAACGATTAAAAATTGAACATTAATAGGATAAGGTCTATTCCAATTAATGATCAAATTTCAATTATTGGACCCTAAACCTTGTCCAATTAGCAACCAATTTTTAGTTTGTTGACCTTGTCCAATTAACAATTGAATTTAGTCATTGGACCTTGTCCATCTAATGACCAAATTTTAGTCATTGAACCTTATACCCTATATAAATGGCAACAAATTTTTGGCCATTGGACCTTATCTAGCTAGTGACAAAATTTGGATTGTTGGACCTTATCCATTGAGTGATCGAATTTTGGTCATTGGATTTTATCCAACTTATAAACAATTTTAGTTGGACATATAACAAAGCTAAGTAATATGTGATTTGAACCTACATTGGTTGGCATTGGCCTCTTGCCAAGCTAATGCCAATGACTGCATACAATGCAACCTTTTGGTCCTAGTGCAAACAGGTAGGCCTTAAGTCCAAAATGGCAAAGGTTTGGAACATTTTTCATGGTGAACCCACACATTTTCCAAACAACAAAATTCATTAATGGTTATGCAAAATGGTGTATGTTGAGGTCATCCTTCAACAAGACGTGGATTGTATAATAATTCCAAATATTGGGGTTGTGAATACCTTTTCAAGGGTCGGGCATATCCCCCATGGCCTTCATCCCCAACATTAGGGGATGCAAGTTGAAATCCATGGGCAAGTAATTAGCCTTCACAAGATTGAGCCACCCCAACAAATTGTATAGTCAACATTTGGTGCAAAAAGAAAGTGGTGAAAACTTTAGGGCCACCCTTACAAAGGGTCCAACTAGGGCCTACCTTACAATGAATGAATCTTGTGCCTATAGCCAAAATAAAAAGGCAAATGTTGTCAACATTATCATAAAACACTACATCAATATATGTCCAAGTTCATGATGTGTTTCACTAAATTTTGAATGAATTTAAACAAATTTACCATGGTGAAAATGGGCAACCCTTTAATAAACATGGACCAATTGTCACAAACAAATGAATTCACTAATAGATAATTGAATTCACCAATAGTTAATCAAATTCATTAATAGTTAATAATAAACCTAGGTTAGGCACCTAGAAAATTTCAATAAACTACCAAGCCTAAGTTATGAATTTAACATACTTAAACACATTACCCACCAACCTAGGATGCAAATGTGAAGGTTTGAACCCTTCACTTCATTTCACTTTCATGTTTAAGGAATAAGTCTTTAACCATTGAACCACTATTTAAATGAATGATATTTTTTGGTCATCACATATTATTATGCGCATTCTTTTTTACCCTACATTATTCTTGGCAATCCTTGGTTATTCTACCATATGTTATTTTAGGCTATTTTATAGTAAACCATTGTTGATTATTTTACATTATTTTACCATACGTAAAATTCGACTATTTTATCATAGGATATTTTAGGTTATTTTATTGTACATCATTCTTAGCTATTTTACAATATTTGATCATAGTCTATTGTTGATTATTGTATACTATATTATCATAGGCTATTGGTGGCTATTATATTATAGGCCATTGTTGACTATTATAAAATATATTAGCATAAGCTATTGGTGGTTATTATATTATACGCCATTGTTGGATATTATAAAGTATGTTACTATAAGTTATTGGTGGCTATTATATTATAGCCCATTTTTTGTTATTATAAAGTATATTACCATAGGTTATTGGTGGTTATTATATTGTAAGGTATTGTTTGTTATTCTACCATAGGCTATTATTGTTATTAGACTATTATAAGTTATTTTTGGTTATTTTACCACAAGTTATTATTGACTATTGTTGGTTATTTTAGGCTATTTTACCATAGGCTATTATTGATTATTATAGGTTATTTTACCCTAAACTATTATTGAATATTCTATCATAGGATATTATTGGTTACTTTAAGTTATTATTATTATTTTATCATTGGATATTATTGGTTATTTTAGGTTATTTACCATAGGTTATTATTGGTTATTATATTATAAGCTATTGTTAGCTATTTTAAACAATTTACCATTTCTTTTGGGGCTGTTTTATTATAGGTTTTTTTGTTAGTCAATGTGATTTACAATAGGTTATTATTAGTTATTCTATTGTAGGTTATTATTGGTTATTTTATATTATTATACCTCAACTTATTATTGGTTGTTTTAAATTATTTTATTGCAAGCTATTTAAAATTCTTATAATTTAAGATAAAATAACATATATATAAACATAAAATAAAACCTAAGGTATGGCCTAGGATTAATTAAAATTTTTAATTAAAACTAATTTATAATTTAAAACCTATAATAAGTTAGGATATTTTAAGGTAAAATAACCTATAATAGCTTATATAACTGAAAGTATGATAACTTATAAGAACTTAAGGTATAAGTCATAATAACCAAGATAGCTTAAAATAACATTGTTATACATGGTGTGGCCAACATTAATTTTGGTTGGTTTACTTTGCATCTTAAGGTTTTTACATCATTCAAAGCTAAACATTTAGATATAGAAATTGGTTTTGCATTGTTCCAAGGATTGATGTTGTGGTTTATGCATTGATTGAAAATTTGGAAATTTTGCTATTGTTGTTATAGTACAAAACCAAAAAAAATTCATACATGGGATCAAAGACATGTAAAAAGCACAAGGGATGGGTACTCATATTGATTGCAACTGTAGATGTGAAATATGTTGTCGTCATCACATTGCAACAATGACCCCAACAATAGTTGGCACTAATAACTTTAGATATGTGCATTATTTCCTTTGCTATTTTTATTAGCTTCATTCAATTCTGGACATCAAAGGTTTGTGCCAAGTATGACTCCTCTTTCTAACATGATAAAAAATGTTTAATGGGATAGTGCTAAAATTGTGGTTTTGATGCCTTCAAGATGCATCCAAAAGAATTTTAGTCTATGAGATCAATCTTTTGGAAAAACATCGAATACAAGGTTGAGGGGTTTACAGAAGATGGGAAGGAATTTTTTTTTTCCAAAGTGGAATATAATGAAACACCACCACATGGTGACATATTTTTGTATTTTAAACCTTGCTTGCAAAAATTTGTGTTCCATAGTTACGTTGCACAATGGTAAGATATGTGATTTAAAGATGTCATGAATAATATATGTGATGACATGGTTATTTCTTGCATTAAACCACTTCCATTTATGTTAGCCTTTTTCCTTCACACAAATAGCTCTTATGAAATTACATCAAAATCTCACCATTAAAAAGTTGAAATCTTTTATTAGGTACTTGGACCCAATAATGTTTACACCCTTTCCACTAAATGTGTTTCAACACTTGGTAAAATCCCCTCGAAATTGTGTGAAACTAGTAAATAAACTTTTAGATGATATAGACTTTGGTCCTAGTGATATAAGTTGCATGACACAATGCCTAATGATGTTGAATGGCATATGTTGGATGACAAAAGTCTTAGTGGCACTTGAAGCCCTAGCCGCACAAACTCTAATGACATTAACATTTTAAAAATTTATATTGGGGTGCATTTTAGGAAGGATGATATTAAAGTTGTCTCTCAAGATTCCCTTTTTTTGTTTGTGTTGGTTGATGCCATTGTTAGTTCGGGTGGCACTTTGAATTCTACACTTCAAGTTTTGGGCTAAACCTAAATGTTGTTGAACTATTAATCTAAAAACAAACATTCATGAAGACCACTTTCCCATCAAGACATTCTAAATCAAGACAAATGGTTTTGGGTGTTTACTTGAATGTTAACTCATTGCATTGTGTACATGGTAATAAAACATTGTTAGATCATCATAACTTTGCATAATGTTTATAAGGCGTTGAAGTCCAAGTTCTTGTTCAATGATATCTATAATTTTTAATTAATAAATAACAACTTACATCCATCCAACATTTATCAAATTTTAAAGACTTGGAAGCATTCACAAATTTAAATGAATTGAATTGTCACCAACTTCCCATTACAAAACCTCACCTACAAAATCACTCAAGATGTCAAAAATGATTGACAACAATTGTGCCACTTAAATCTACGGGGCACATTTTGAGATGAATCATGTTTTTTTAACAAATAAATCAAGATACACCAAGGAAATTAAGGTGAAATTCATACCAATTACCAAGAAAACATGATCATGTTTTGGTGAATGACACAAAACTACATTGAACCAATTATTAGCAACATCATAATGGAAACTATATTACTTAAATTGGGTTATCATCATACTTCCCAAGGTTTAACACATTAAGTGATGACAAATAAGTATCTCATGGAAGTTAAAAAATTTATGAAATTAAATGAAGAAATACTAACATTGAAGAGGAACTACTACAAAATGTGGGTGTAGTTCACTAGTCCTTATTCACTAGACCAATGAATTCATTGCATCCCCACTAGGTCTTGTTCATTAAGATTAATAAATTCACTCAAAATCTAGTGAAATCACTTGGTGTATAGGGTCACCTTTTGTTGTAGTGAGGGTATGTTAAATTTGGGAAAATGATAAAAACTTGTAGAACATACCAAACTTTGTTGGTGGGCACATTTTAGTCATGTTTCCTTTTTCTCTAGTTTTTTTTGCTCCTACCATTGTTGCCATAGTCTTCAATTTGCCATTGATCATTCTTTTTCATTATTATATAGCCAATAAAACCCATTTTGTCAATATTTGCTTTGGAAATTAACTCATTGGTTTGAGCATAAGTTTTTTTTTCACAAACCCATAACCTTCGCTTCAGCTTGTTTATAGAAGACGCAAAACACATGGTGTATGCAACAATATCAAGTACTCTTTCCACATGTGGAAGGGTCAAATCCTTTGTGCAATCCTCTATGATACAAAAATAAAGGGTGTGTGACATTATGACATATTTTTGAAACTAAACCAAGTCTTGGTTCATGTTAAAATGTTGAACAAAAATTCACACGTTGTGTGCGTACCTTCAACAATGTCAAGCTCACATAGGGCTTCAATGCAAATGCTTTTAACTTTTTATGGCCTTGATTGTCTTCAACAAGTTGTTCAACAATCTAATTACCTTCATATACGGTATTTTGATTAATATCACTACTTGCAACTAGTGGAATAAGATGATTTTTTTTATGGATCACACAAATTGTAAAAGATGTTTTAATAAGCATTAAATGACAATTGGTTTTGCATTTGAGGATTAAGGTTCACTATGTACTATGTTCCAATCCATTTGGGTTCAAAACTTGATAAACATTCATTAAAAATGATGTTCCATTATGTATTTGGTATTCATGCATTAAAACAATGAGTGGTCATGAACTACAATTTTTTGGGGCCCCTTCATGGAACACACTTGTTACTAATAATTTGAAATTTTTTATTGTTGGGTTTGAATCAAACATAAAGAAAGGGGCACAACCATTAAAGTAATAACACGTTTAGTTGTTTGCAATACAAGTTTCAAACCATATATAATAGATTTTATGTAAAATTTCTTTGCATTTCATGGATGTTTTGTTTTTGTGTAAGGTAGGTTTGCAAAAGAAGAAATAAATGAAAAAATAAAGAGGGTTTTAGCTCAAACCTTGTTGCACAAATTGGCTACATTAAGGTGAGAAAACTCTCTTTATTTAGAGCATCATGAAGTTAGGATACATTGAAAAAACAAGAGTGCCACTTGTAATTTTTTTACTTGAGATCATAATTCAATCAACCATCCGCTTTATGGCTACAAGCCTTTTTGGGTCGAGGGCAAAATGGGTGGGTTGTTTCAACAATCTTTAAAAATAGCTTTGAATGTTTGACATATTTTTTTGAATAATGCTACTAGTTCCATAGTACAACCAAACTATGGTTCTAAATAATTGGACAATACATTCTTCCCTAGACATGACTAAAGATTTTATGTGAATTTCTAAGACAAAAGACAAACTTCCTTTTCTTTGTATGTGACATGTTTAAAATTGTGTTGAATTCAAGTAATAAACAAAGTTATGATGGTGATGAAAACTTCAAATAGATGTAACCCTTACAAGTCAAAATTATGTTTTAATTCCCCTTCAATTGTTGCATTATAGGTTGTGTCTTGGATATATATGTATGATTATTTTTGCACCATTAAATGCCAAAACATGCCTCACAATGTGTGATGGCCTATATTGTTAATGACCTTTACATAAGTTTTTGTTGTCCCCATTGATGTGCAAGGTGTTAGATCTAATGGAATTTATCAATAGGTTTTTTAAAAAAGGAAAACAACTTGAGAATCGGCAAAAAAATTAGTAACTAAAGGTAAACGTTTTCATAATTAATCATTGAGGCAAGACTTTAGACAAAATCAAGCCTTGAGGATCTTTTTTGAAGGTCATTTGATATGTTAAGTTAACAAATATTGATTTCACAATTTTGTTCATCAAATCACACATTTGAAAACTCATCAAATCTTGTACATAATTTGTTTCACATGAATTTCATAATTTGCTCACATTTGGAACTAGAAAAAATGTCAAATGTCATTGTGGCCTATTGGATAAAGGAGGTGTTTAATAACTAAGAAGTGTGTTTCATGTGGTGTTGCAATGTAAAATCCTAGGGGTTGTGATACAATTTGTGTCAACCCCATTCCACCCAAACATACCTATTGATGAGTTCAACAAACAAGCTTACATGTTCCTTGATTTGGAAAAAGAAAATAGTCAAAGTTATTCAATGGAGCCATTTGGGATTGCAAAAGAATCATTATTATCCACATCTACATGCTCTAAATGTCACCCAAAGAATAACTTCTAATGCATGTGTGCATATACATATGTTTGAGGCATGTATGGGATGATGACTTGTTCAAGTCTTAATCAAATTAAGTTTTATGATTTAATGATACACAAGGCTTAGCGATATGAAATGAATGACATAACATTTAATGACTAGGGCAAATTGTCATTTTAATGAAAGTAATGTATGGACCACCTTGTTATGTGAGTGACCACAAATTATCACCTTAGTGAGGGTACATTACGCCAAAACACGTTCTTCATGACTAGAAAATTTTGTGACTATGTTTACGTTTAGTCATGGAATTATTTTCTTGGTCGTGTCCCTATTTTGTTCATAGTCACTTTCATGATTGTGTTATGACATTTGCGACTATGTTGCAACTACATTGTATAAATGACCACATGTGGGTTTTTATTTGTTTTTTGTTTTGTTTTGTTTGCTGTTATTGAAGTTTTCAAAAATAATTAGATTAGTTTATTAATTCAATTTTAATGCATTAAGTTAATAAATAACATTATAAAACATAAATAATGTTAGTTATAATTTATATTACAATTTCATGTTTTAAAAAAAATTCAATAATTAAACACATAAACATTTATTGAAAAAATTTGCAATCATTCATTTATATAATTAAATATTAATTAATTAAATGTAGAATTATTTTATTTTATTTTAATATAAAAATTAAACATTAGATTTTCATAACTTTTTTTATCATATATAATTTTTAAAAATTTTATATATTGTAAACAATATTGTAGATCACAATTAATTAAATTAATTAAAATATATAATTAAATGGTTAAAATCGTGATTTAAAATTATAAGAGTATATTTTAATATAAAAATAAAGATAGTATAAAAATTAACTATATAAAATTTAAAAAAAAATTTAATATCTAAATTAATATTTTACATTAAAAAATTATAAATGATTATTTTATTTTATTTTATTGAATCTAAAATTTTTGTGATCTATTTATAAAGATTATATGCAAATAGTTCATATACTCAATATACCAAATCTTTATAATATATAATTTTACTAAAATATAGGTTTATAATGTGGGAGTTATATCATTACTTATTATTATGTCCATTTATAATTAATTCACGTGCTTGAGTTTTTAAAAAAAAACAATGGTCATTGAAATAACAAAATTCAAACATCTTTTTACTCAAATGAGTTTACATTTTTAAATGAAAAAAAAAACTTTTATTTTTTCATTTGAAGAAAAAATCAATAAGATATTAAATATTAATGTTGGCATTTGTGCAACATTTACATTGAAACATGGGTTAAATAAAATGCACCCCACTATGTTTACACATCATGTGGGGTGGTTTATTGGTTAAGAATTTGATTTCCATTTTTGGGGTCCAAGGATTAAACCTCACAAGTGACATGGTTGTGGTCAACAATGTTATGTTGACCAAATATTCCCTATGCCTAGGTACTTACATTGGCTTGCCTAGCTATTTAGACTAGGTGACCTTCCTACTTATCTAAGTTACATTTTAGGTTAACATTATGTAATTCCACGTGTCAAATTATCATAAGATTTAAAAAATTAATAACAAAAAAATTTAATGTTATTAATTGAAAAATAAAATAAATTTATTTATGGTTATATTATAAATTATTACATTATATTATATATATACTATACAATATAATAATTATTTATTAGGTGTTTGTTTCTATACATGGTCGCAAAAGATAGTCATATGTATGTTTAAAACTAGGACAAAACAATTGGATGTCCTATGTGACTGCAAACTTAGTCATATATGTAGTTGTAAAGGATGCATTTTGGCGTAGGGGTAGTGTATGAATCACCTTGTTATGTTAATGACCTTCCTTGTGTGAAAAAAAATCAAATGACATGTGCCAAAATGACCAATTTGACTCGTAGGGGTGTGGCATGAATGGGGTAATGATTTGACTCTTAATGAAAGCTAACTTTTATGACTTAGTGACATGTAAGCTTTAACAACATGACACAAATGACATAGTGCTTGATGATGAGAGTAGATCTTCATCTTAACAAAGGTAATGTATGAACCACCTAGGAGCTATGTGTGATCAAAACTACTTGTAGGAAAATAAACCACCTAGGAACTATGTGTGATCAAAACTACTTGTAGGAAAATAAATTGACAGGAACCAAAACTTGAGTGGACCACAACATGTATACATGTAATGATTTGAATATTAATAATTAGGCCATTTGTGACACAACTCTTAGGGATTCAACCTTGTGAATTCCAACGTGAAGTGATAATGATCAAACATAATAAAAGGTGGTAATTTTGGAAGATTTGAGTTAAATGTACAATGGTCTTCTATACAAATGACCTTTAATAGATGTAATGACATGCATTATTATGGGGATCATAAACTCACCACCCATGAATATTGAATTTGACCCTATTGCCCCTTGCAATGATGAATGTAAGTTGAAATTAAATTTTGGTGGTAAAGTGTGAAAAAAAATGTCAACCCATCAAACTAAAATATCACTAGAAAGGAAAGTGGAAATGTTGCATTAACCATTGCATCTCCATAGCTTTAGGTGGAATGGATCACTCAAACTAGTGGTATAGGCATTTATGGTGGCACATTAATGACATGTTTTTTGCCAAGCAACCCGTATCACTAGCACAATCCAAAGTCACTATTGAAACGACAATAATGGAATAGGTTCAGATTCGACCCAAATTTGGGTGGAATGGTTAGTGGCTAATACCACATACCCTAGTAGTGTGGGTGGCACCATTCGGAGATGAGTGTTAAGTTCAACTCTTGATCCAATATTTTGCATGAGGTGTTGGATTTGTGGGCAATATTATCATGTTGGTTGGATTTGCCAACACATTACCTTGGGGGATGGGACTTCTCTAAAAGGAAATTTCACAATGGCAAAATGTGTTTTTCATAATTAGGACATTTTGTAGTTATGTCTTGATTTAATCATATAATCATATGTCCATTAGTCATTTAGTTTTAATCATTTTTGCTACTACATAGTGATTACATTATGACTACATGATTACAAGGTAAGTATCTAAGGTGGGCACCTCCTTAATATGTATTTAATTTAGGTAGTACTTAATGTGTGCATCAAGACTTGTGGACAATGTACAACCTTGTTGAAAAGTTCATGCCTATTGCAATGGAGAACTTGGCCATTGCACAACACTAAGATACATTATGGTATGTCACCATCCATGGATGTGGATATCGACCCAAGGTTTGAACTTGGGGATTATGTTTATTTACATAAAAAATCACTTACCACATTGGATGTGATGACTAGTAATGTCATTTTCCATGTGAATTTTTTTTATCTTTTGGGCTTTTGTTGTTGGAAGGTTGAAATGATCAAGTATGGAAATATAATGTGTGGAATTATGCACCATGTCACCTTCCACATGTGGATGGCCAAATGGATCCATCATTAGCCATAGTTCTAAAAGGTTTGCGATGTATGTTGTGTGGATAATCACAAGGTACAGTAACCACATGTTGGTTTGTGACCATTATTTTAGAGGTTGGCATATTGGTTGTTTGACATCGCCACTTTTGGAAGTTCCCATTGGACATTGGGTGTGTCCATTATGCACCAAATAAACATGTTTTGTTGTTTCATGTTAGCCCTTTGTATTGGAACATAGGCACGCTTTTAATTGGGACACTAGGTGATTTTAAGAAGGTTAGATTTTGGTTGAACAAGAGGGATTGTAATTATGTGATTAATGATGGGGTTCATGTCGCACTCGACCTAGACTAATCTTAGACCATTTGGAACTAATGTTTTTCCATGGATTACCTCACCACATCATGTTTTATTTTATTGTATATTTGATTATTTAGTGTAAGAGGTCTTTTACCTTAGCTGTGGGGGGGGGGGGGGTTTTTGTGGGATTTTTTTTTTTTGTGGGTTTTTTTTTTTTTTGTTATTGTTGGGGTTTTTTTTATTTTGGTTTGATG
>Ga0116229_10007022_pt1 | contig 17950 bp, 15 predicted proteins | sample S1TSphgellanicum_3_FD_87313 | JGI IMG/M metagenome (GOLD analysis project Ga0116229, IMG submission 87313) | Host-associated microbial communities from peat moss isolated from Minnesota, USA - S1T2_Fc - Sphagnum magellanicum MG | ecosystem: Host-associated > Plants > Peat moss > Unclassified... | reverse complement strand
GCATGAGTTTGGCGGTCGTGGCGGCCCAGGCCGCGTACTCGGGTCGTGTTTCGCTATCGAGAGAAGCCAGGATCGCAGGCACGCTCGCGTGTCCAAAGTGGTCGTCGATGGCCGACCTCATCCCGCTCAAGGACGGTGCCGCGAGGTCTCGAGCCGCAGGCTCGCTAGGCGCGAGGTCGCCGGCCGCGAGTGAGTGCACCAGTCCGCGCAGATCCGAGGCGGCGTCCTCGCTCCAGTCGAGCGCGTCCAAGCGCGCCGGCAATGCCGCGACCGCCGCCGGCGTCAGATACACGTCGGCGAGCTCGGTATACAGCGCATCGGCGGCGCGGATCTGCACGCCGGTCAGCGCAAGATAGGTGCCGAGGGCTCCGGGCAGCCGCGACAAGAAGTAGCTGCCGCCGACGTCGGGGAACAGGCCGATGCCGACCTCGGGCATGGCGATCCGAGTCCGTTCGCCGACCACGCGCAGCCGCGAACCCTGGGCGATCCCCATGCCGCCGCCCATCGTGATGCCGTCCATCACCGCGATGAAGGGCTTGGGATACGTCTGCAGCAGGTAATCCAGCCGATATTCCGCGGCGAAGAACTCCTGATGCAGGGGCGTCGAACGCTGGACGCTCTCATAGAGAGCGCGAATATCACCGCCCGCGCAGAAGGCCCGGTCCCCGCTGCCCCGAATGAGCAGGGCGCGGACTTCGGGGTCGGCGGCATGGGCGTGTAGCACGGCGATCAGTTCCGTCACCATCTCGAGTGACAGCGCATTGAGCGCCGCTGGTCGGTTCAGGGTCATGAACGCGACGTGATTGCGGGTCTCGGTCAGAATGTCCATGGGCGGTGGGCGAGCGGGGGCCTGCTCGAGAGGTCAGGCGTTCTTCCAGACCGGCTTGCGCTTCTGCAGGAAGGCGTTGACGCCCTCGCGCTGGTCTTCGCCATCGAACAAATCCATGAAACGTTCGCGCTCGAGCGCGAGGGCGGCGCTGCGCGGCGTGCCTTCGCGAGACTGGTGAATGAGCTGTTTGCTGAACGTGACCGCGCGCGGGCTCAAGGTCGCGACGCGTTCGGCGAGCTTGAGCGCCGCCTCGCGCGCGGCACCGCGCGGCACGAGTTCCTCGACCAAGCCGATGCGCAGCGCCGTCGCGGCATCGACGCGCTCGTTGGTCAGGATCATGCGCTTGGCCCAGCCCTCGCCGACGAGCCAGGGCAGCGTCTGCGTGCCACAGCCCGCCGGCAAGAGTCCGACCGACGGCTCGGGCAGCGCCATTTGCGCATGCTCCTCGGCGATGCGCAGGTCACAGGACAGCGCGCACTCGAGGCCGCCGCCCATCGCATAGCCGTTGATCGCCGCGATGATCACGGGACGGGATTCCTGCAACGCTTCGAAGGCGGAGCCGAAGCGCTGCGCCATGAGCCGCGCGCGCACCTTGTCACCGTCCGCGAAGCTCTTCAAGTCCGCGCCGGCGCTGAAGAACTTCTCGCCCTGGCCCGTGATGACCGCGGCATAGATGTCGAGGTTCGCGTTCAACTCCCCGATCAATGCCTGCAGCTGCAGCAAACCCTCCGCCGTGAAGGTATTCGCGGAAGGATTGTTGAGCGTGACCAGGGCCACGTGCCCGTCGATGCGACATTCGATCATGACCGACTCCGACTGCGCCTTCAGGAGGCCTTCTTATAGAGGTTGATGATCGCCGAGAAATCCTGGCCGCCGGATCCTCCCGCGCTGAATAGCTGGTAGATCTGTTGCGCGAGTGCGCCGAGCGTGACGGCCTGTCGCGCCTGACGCGCGGCGTCCGTCGCCAACCCTAAGTCCTTGAGCATGAGGTCCGCGCCGAAACCCCCGGTGTAACCCCGCGCCGCCGGCACGTTGTCCATGACGCCGGGATACGGATTGTAAGTATCCGAACTCCAGCAGCGCCCACTCGAGGTGTTGATGACGCCGGCCAGAATCTTCGCGTCGATCCCGAGCGCGGTGCCGAGATTCATGGCTTCGGCCACGCCGATCATGGAGATGCCGAGCACCATGTTGTTGCAGATCTTGGCGACCTGCCCGGTACCGGAATCGCCGCAATTGACGATGTTGCGGCCCATGTGGGCGAGCACCGGCTTCACGCGCTCGAACAGTGCTACCGGTGCACCGACCATGAAGGTCAGCGTCCCGGCCTCGGCGCCGCCCGTGCCCCCCGAGACCGGTGCGTCGGCCATGGAGAATCCGAGCGCCGCGGCCGCCGTCGCGACCTCGCGCGCCGTGTGCGGGTCGATGGTGCTCGAGTCGATCAGCGGCGTGCCGGGCCGTGCGCCGGCGAGCACCCCGTCGGCGCCGAGATAGACGGATTTCACGTGCGGCGAGGAGGGCAACATCGTGATCACGAGCTCGGCGTCCGCGGCCGCCTCGCGGCTCGACGGCGCGGCCCTGGCGCCGGCGGCCACCAGGCCATCCACGTTGCGCTTCACCACGTCGAAGACGACGAGCGCATGGCCGGCCTTCAGCAGGTTGCGAGCCATGGGGCCGCCCATGTTGCCTAAGCCGATGAAGGCGATGTTCATTTCAGGCTGATCGTCGTGTTGACGCCGCCCGCCGTACTGCCGTCCTCGAACCAGCGGGAGGTGATGGTCTTCGTCTGGGTATAGAACTGGACGACCTGCTTGCCGTAGGGGCCTAAGTCGCCGAGCTTGGAACCGCGCGACCCCGTGAAGCTGAAGAACGGCACCGGCACGGGGATCGGCACGTTGATGCCGACCTGACCCACGTCGATCTCGTGCTGAAACTTGCGCGCGGCCGCGCCGCTCTGCGTGAAAATTCCGGTGCCGTTGCCGAACGGGTTGGCGTTGACCAGCGCGATCGCCTCGTCGAGCGTCGCCACACCCATGATGACCATCACGGGCCCGAAGATCTCGGTCGTGTAAATCGTCATCTCGGGCGTCACGCCGGAGAAGATCGTCGGTCCGATGAAATTGCCCTGTTCGTAGCCCGGGACCTTGACCGCTCGCCCGTCGAGTTCGAGCGTCGCACCCTCTTTGATGCCCTGTTCGATGAGGCCGAGGATGCGCTGTTTCGCGCTTTTCGAGACGACGGGACCCACGTCGGTGCCCTTTTCATGGCCCGCGTTGACCTTGAGCGTCTTCGCCTTCGCGACGATCTCCGGGATCCATTGCCGGGCCTCGCCGACCAGCACGGTCACCGAGGTGGCCATGCAGCGCTGTCCGGCGGCGCCGAAGGTGGAGCCCACCAGGGCGTTCAGCGTCTGCTCCTTGGCCGCGTCGGGCAGCACGACGGCGTGATTCTTCGCGCCCATCATGCACTGTGCGCGCTTGCCGTGTTCCGAGGCGAGGTTGTAGACGTGCGTGCCGACGTGGGTCGAGCCGACGAAGGACACGGCGGCGATGTCGGGATGGGTGCACAGCGCATCCACGGCGCGCTTGCCGCCGTGCACGATGTTGAGCACGCCGGGCGGGATGCCCGCCTGCAGCGCGAGTTCCGCAAGCAGCATCGGCGTGAGCGGATCCTGCTCCGAGGGCTTCAGCACGAAGGTGTTGCCGCAGACGATCGCCATCGGAAACATCCACAGCGGAATCATCGCGGGAAAGTTGAACGGCGTGATGCCGGCGCAGACGCCGATCGATTGCCGGATCGTGTAGGTGTCCACGCCGCCCGCGACGTTTTCCGCGAACTCGCCGAGCTGCAGGCTGCCGATCGAGCAGGCGTGCTCGACCACCTCGAGACCGCGGAACACGTCGCCCTCGGCATCCGCGAGCGTCTTGCCCTGCTCGGCCGAGAGAGTCCGCGCGATGCGGCTCATGTGTTCGCGCACCAGCGCCTGCAGCTTGAGCATGACGCGGGCGCGGGCCGCGATCGGGGTGTTCTTCCAGGTCTTGTACGCGGCCTTGGCCGAGGCGATGGCGGCCTCGATTTCGGCATCCGTCGCGAACGGCACCTGCGCGAGCACTTCTTGCGTGGCGGGGTTCACCACGTCGTGCCATTCGCGGGTCTCGGACTCGATGAACTTGCCATCGAGCAGGAGTTTGACGGTCGGTAAGTCGGCGGCGAGCGCTGCGGGTTTGGATGTCATGAGTGGTCCTCTCGGGTCATCAACTGTCGGGCAATCACCAGTCTTTGTATTTCGCTGGTGCCTTCGTAGATCTGCGTGATGCGCGCATCGCGGTAGTGGCGCTCCACGGCATAGTCTTCGAGGTAGCCGTAACCGCCGTGGATTTGAATCGCGTGCGTACAGACGCGCTCGGCCATCTCGGAGGCGTACAGTTTAGCCTGACAGGCTTCCGAGAGGCAGGGCAATCCGTCGGTCCGCATGCGCGCCGCCTGGTGCGTGAGCAGGCGGGCTGCGTTGATCGAGGTGTGCATGTCGGCCAGCATCGTCTGGATGCCGCCGAATTCACCGATCGGCTGGTCGAACTGAATACGGGTTTTCGCGTAGCTCGCGGCCCGCTCGAAGGCGGCCCGCGCGATGCCGATCGCCTGTGCCGCGATGCCGATCCTGCCGCCCTCGAGATTCGACAGAGCGATCGCGAGACCCTTGCCGCGCGGGCCGAGCAGCGCGTCCGCCGGCACGCGGCAGTCTTGCAGTGTGATGGCACAGGTGTCCGAGCCGCGAATACCCATCTTGTGTTCCGGCCGGTTCACGACGAAGCCGGGGGTCGCCGTCGGCACGATGAACGCGGACAAACCCTTCTTGCCGAGTGCGGGGTCGGTCACCGCGAACACGATCGCAACGTGGGCGCGCTTGCCGTTGGTCACGAATTGCTTGCTGCCATTCAAGATCCAGCCGCCGTCGACCTGCACGGCGCGCGTGCGCAGATTGTGGGCTTCGGAGCCGGCCTGCGGCTCGGTCAGGCAAAAACAGCCGATCGTGCGGCCCTGTGCCATCTCGGGCAGGTACTTGCGCTTCTGCGCGTCGGTCCCAAAGTTCAATATCGGGCCGCAGCCGACGGAACTATGCACGCTCATGACCGTCGAGGTCGCGGCGCAGCCCGCGGCGATCTCCTCGACCGCGAGGGCATAGGCGACATAATCGGTGTACGACCCGCCCCAGTCTTCCGGCACGATCATGCCGAGGAAGCCGAGTTCCCCGAGTTGGGCGATGGCCCCCTCCGGCACCCAGCCGTCGCGGTCCCAAGCCGCCGCGTGCGGCGCCAGCTCCTGGCGCGCGAACGCTCGCGCAGAATCGCGAATCATCGCCTGAGACTCGCTGTAGAACTCGCCCTGCATCTGCCTGCCTCGGCTCCCCGCCGCCTGCGCGTATCGCGTAAACTATAAGCCGTGCCGAGGCTCGCGACGGTGCCCAAAACGTGCAAAATGGGTGAGCGAAAATGCAACAGGCCGCCGCATCCCTGAACGGCGCAACTACCGTGCGCGGCGTGCCCGCCGCCGAGCCGGGCACGGTGTCCATTTGCTTCGTTGCAGCGGCGTTACAGGCGGTGCGGGCGCGCGGCTTCGACGCCGAGGCGCTGTTGCTGCGCGTGGGACTCGCCCCGAGCCTGCTCGGCGTGCCGCAGGCGCGAGTGTCGGCCAAGCACTATGGCGCCCTGTGGCGTTTGACCGCGGCGACGCTCGACGACGAGTTCTTCGGCCAGGACTCCCGCCGGATGAAGGTTGGTAGTTTCGCGATGCTGTGTCATGCGCTGGTCGGCTGCCGGACTCTCGGCGCCGCGCTCGAGCGCGGGTTGCGGTTTTTTGCGTTGCTGCTCGACGATGTGGCGGGGGTGCTCGAGCGCGACGGCGCGGTGGCGCGCATCGTGCTGCGGCCGTTGTCGAGCCCGGAGGCGGGCAGCCACCCAGCGCGTCCCAGCGTCTTCGGCCAGGAGACTCTGCTCATGTTGTTGCACGGCGTGGCCTGCTGGCTGGTAGGCAGGCGAATTGCACTGACCCGTGCGGAATTCGCCTATCCTGCGCCGATGCATGCGGCGGAGTACCGGCTCATGTATAGCCCGTGGCTTGCGTTCGACCGGCCCCGCACCGCCATCGCCTTCGATGCGACGCATCTCGATCTGCCGGTCGTGCAGAACGAGCGCACCGTGAAGGAGTTTCTGCGCGGCGCGCCGGAAAACATTCTCGTCAAATACAAAAATGGCAGCAGCTTGCGAGCGCTGATCCGCAAGCGCTTGCGCCGCACCTTGCCGGACGGCGTGCCGGAATTCGAACTCCTCGCGGGCGAGCTCAAAGTCACGCCCGCCACGCTGCGCCGCAGGCTGCACGGTGAGGGCGCGTCCTATCAGGAGATCAAGGACCAACTGCGCCGGGATTTGGCCATCGATTACCTGAGCCATTCCGACCGCAGCGTCATGGACATCGCGCTCGAGCTCGGGTTTTCCGAACGCAGCGCGTTTTACCGCGCCTTCCGCCGCTGGACCGGGGCCTCGCCCGGGGAATTCCGGCGCGGTCTCGCCTGGTCCTGACCGCGACGACTCAAGCGGGACGCCGTTATGCCGATACCCGGTGCAGCGGACTTCATCGGCAGCACTGAGGCGGCGACGGCATCATGGGTAGCGCGTTCGGCTGGGGATTCTTCCGAGGAGCGGACCGGTCGCGTCTGCAGGAATTCGAGGCGCTGGCCGCGGCGATCGACCGATCACACGCCACGATCGAGTTCGACCTCGACGGGCGGATCCTGACCGCGAACCGGAATTTCCTACGCATGCTCGGCTATACCGCGAGCGACATCGAGGGCAAGCACCACAGTCTCATCGTCGATCCCGCCCAGCGCGAGAGCGAGGAGTATCGGCGCTTTTGGGAGCGCCTGCGGGCGGGTCAGTGTGTGGCCGACCGCTACAAGCGCATGGGCAAAGGCGGGGCCGAGCTCTGGCTCGAGACCACCTATAATCCGATGTTCGACGCGACCGGAAAGCCTTACAAGGTCGTCGCATTGGCCACCGACGTCACGGCACGCGTGATCGCGGCCCGCGCGCTCGAGGCGACCGTCGTCGAGACCGAGCGCGTCGTCCGGGCGGTGCTCGACGGCGCGGCCGACCAGCGCGTCGCGACGGCCGGCAAGTCCGGGCAGTGCTTGTCGGTCGCGAACGCCGTCAACGCGCTCATCGACGGCGTGATCGTCGCGGTAGCCGACGGTGAGCACGTGCTGCAACGAGCCGTCGAGGGTGAGCTCACGTTGCGCCTCTCAACCGACGACAAGGTCGGCCACTTTCGCGCGCTCGCGGCCGGCATCAACGCACTGATCGAGACCATGAGGGGGATCGTGCACTCGTTGCAAACGACGTCCCTCGACATGAAAACGGGTGCGAAGGAGATCTCGCGCGCGAACCTCGATTTGAGTCACCGCACGCTGCAGCAGGCCTCGAGTCTCGAGGAAACGGCTGCCTCCATGGAGGCGATGACCTCGGCCGTCAAGAACAACGCGGACAACGCCGCGCAGGCGAATCAACTGGCGAGCGCAGCGCGGGAACAGGCCGAGCGCGGCGGCACCGTGGTCGGGTCCGCCGTGGCGGCGATGAGCGAGATCAACGCGGCCAGCAAGAAAATCGCCGACATCATCGGCGTCATCGACGCGATCGCGTTTCAGACCAATCTGCTCGCGCTGAATGCCGCGGTCGAAGCGGCCCGCGCCGGCGAGCAGGGGCGCGGCTTCGCCGTCGTCGCCGCGGAGGTGCGCAATCTCGCGTCCCGGAGCGCCGAGGCGGCCAAGCAGATCAAGGCGCTGATTCAGGATTCGGTCGGCAAGGTCACCGAAGGCACGCGGCTCGTGGACGAGTCGGGCAGGGTGCTCGCCGACATCGTGACCGGCGTCAAGAAGGTCACCGACGTGGTCGCGGAAATCGCCGCGTCGAGCCGCGAGCAGGCCGCCGGCATCGAGCCGGTCAACAAGGCCGTGACCTCGATGGATGCGATGACCCAGCAGAATGCCGCTCTCGTCGACCAGGCCTCGGCGGCCGCGCAGGCGCTCAACGAACAAGCGACGAATTTGACGCAGGTCGTGTCCCGGTATCAGGTCGGCGAACCGAGTCGCGGCGCCGGCGCGGCGCGCCCGGTGACGGCGTCGCCGGCCGCACCGAGCGCTGCGGCGGGGGCGAAGGCCGCTGCCGGGCAGGCGCCCCTGCCCGAACGGCGCGCGGCCACGCGCCCGTGGAGCGGTCGCACGAACGGCGCGCCGAGCGCCGCGAGCACTGCGACCACGCCCGCAGCCGTCACGCCGCCCGTGGCCGCCACACCGGTGGCCGCCACGCCCGCGGCCGCGTCCCACTCAGCGGCGGGCGCTAGCGACGACCAGTGGACCGACTTCTGAGCAGACGTTTCCGCCACGTAGGCTGCTTCGTGCTACCCCTGTATCATCTCGGCTCCGCGGACCACGAGCCCAGCGATGAACGACAAATCGGCGCTTCTGAACCAGCTTCGTCTCGACCGCGGGTCCGTCCCCGACACGGCCGGTCGGGGCCGCGTCTGGCTGGTCGTGGCGATCGTGCTTGCCGCGTTGGGCGGCGCCGGCGCCTGGTTTTGGAGCCGCCCGGTGCCGGTGCCGGTGCATGTCGTCGTCGCGCAGGCCGCCGGGCCGTCTGAGGGCACAACGGCGACGGCCTCGGTCCTCGATGCTTCGGGCTATGTCGTCGCCCGGCGCTTAGCCACGGTCTCCTCCAAGATCACGGGACGCATGGTCGAACTCGACATCGAAGAAGGCGAGCACGTGCAGGCGGGACAGGTCATCGCCCGGCTCGACGACACGAACAGCCGTGCGGCATTCGAGCAGGCGCGTGCAGGGCTCGAGTTCGCCAAGGCGGGCTTGACCGAAACCGAGGTCAACCTCGCCAATGCACAGCGCGACTACGACCGGCAGTTGAGCCTGCTGCCGCAGCATTTCGTGAGCCAGGCGGCCGTCGACAATGCGCGTACGACCCGGGATGCCCTGAGCGCGCAGCTCGCGACCCAACGCAGCAACGTCGGCGTCGCGGCGAGCGCCGTGGCCGTCGCGCAACGCAACCTCGACGACACGATCGTGCATGCGCCGTTTTCCGGCGTGGTCACGGTCAAGGCGGCGCAGCCCGGTGAGATCGTGTCACCGATTTCCGCGGGCGGCGGTTTCACGCGGACCGGGATCGGCACGATCGTGGACATGGATTCGCTCGAAATCCAGGTCGACGTCAACGAGAATTTCATCAATCGGGTCAGTCCTGGCCAAGCGGTGGATGCCAAGCTCAACGCGTATCCCGACTGGCACATTCCGGCGCACGTGATTGCCATCATTCCGACGGCCGATCGCAGCAAGGGCACGGTCACGGTGCGGATTGCACTCGACGCCAAGGATCCGCGCACGCTGCCGGAGATGGGCGTCCGGGTTTCATTTCTTGCGCCTGCGTCAGCGCCGGCCCCCGCGGCTTCGTCCGACGTCGCGGCGCGCGCCGTGACGGTGCCGAGCCGCGCCGTGGACGGCACGGGATCGACGGGCGCCGTGTTCGTCCTGCACGGTGACAAGGTCGAGCGTCGCGCCGTGCGGCTCGGCGCCACCGCGGCCGATACCGTGACGGTGGTGTCGGGCCTGTCGGCCGGGGAACGCCTGGCCGTCGGCGATTTCAAGGCATTGACGGACGGTGCGGCGGTCCGGGTCGAGCCGTGAGCCGCGCCCGGATGGCAGGCAGATCACCACAGGAGTTCGCGTCATGACCGAGCCGATCGTTTCGCTGCGCCACGTCGTCAAGCGCTATGTGCGCGGACGACAAGCCGTCGAGGTGCTGCAAGGGCTCGATCTCGACATCGCCCCGGGCGAATTCGTCGCCTTGATGGGTCCGAGCGGGTCGGGAAAGACGACATTGCTGAATCTGATCGGCGGACTCGATCAGCCGACCTCGGGCGAGTTGACCGTGGCGGGCCAGCGTCTCGAGCGGCTCGGCAGCGGCGCCCTCTCGCGCTGGCGCGCGCGGCACGTCGGCTTCGTGTTCCAGTTCTACAATCTGATGCCGATGCTCACCGCCCAACGCAACGTGGAACTGCCCCTGCTGCTGACGTCATTGCCGGCCGCCAAGCGCCGCGCGAATGCGCTTGCCGCTCTGACGCTGGTCGGCATCGCGGATCGCGCCAATCACAAGCCCAACGAATTGTCGGGCGGCCAGGCGCAACGCGTGGCGATCGCGCGCGCGCTCGTCGCCGATCCGACCCTGCTCGTGTGCGACGAACCGACCGGCGATCTCGACCGCAAATCGGCCGACGAGGTGTTGCATCTGCTGCAGGAGCTGAACCGCGATTTCGGCAAGACCATCATCATGGTCACCCACGATCCGAAGGCCGCCGAGTTTGCCGGGCGCCGGCTGCACATGGACAAGGGTGCGCTGCTCGCGGCGGAGTCCGCCGCCTGATGGACACGCCGCCGCGATGAAATATCTGCCGCTGATCTGGGCCACGCTCTGGCGCAAGAAGATCCGCACGATCTTCACGCTGGCGTCGATCGTGATCGCCTTCCTGCTGTTCGGCGTGCTCGAGACGGTCGATGCCGCCTTCACGCATCCTAACGGCGGCGCGAGCGGCGCCGACAAGCTCATCACCACGAACAAGTATTCGATCACGCTGTCCTTGCCGCTTGCGGATGCACAGCAGATCGCCGGTGTGAGCGGGGTCGTGGCCGTCACCTGGATCACCTGGTTCGGGGGCTATTACCAGGAGTCGAAGAACTTCATCTTCGCGCAGCCGATCGACACGGCCAGCTATTTCAACGTTTACAAGGACGAATTGATCGTCAGCGATGCGGCGATGCAGTCGTTCCTTGAGACCCGCACGGGCGCGTTGGTCGACGTCGCGCTGATGAAGAAGTTCGGTTGGAAGGTCGGCGATCGCCTGCCGCTGCATTCGGCGATCTGGACACAGAAGGACGGCTCCCTCGATTGGATCTTCGACATCGTCGGCACGCTCGACGCGAAGGATCCGGCGCAGGCGAGTGCGCTGTCGAGCACCGTGCTGTTTCACTATGAATATTTCGACGAGGGTCGCAATTTCGGCAAGGGCGACGTCGGCTGGTTCGAGGAGCGGGTCGCCGACCCCGCGCAATCGGCCGAGATGTCGTCCCGCATCGACGCCGTGTTCGCGAACTCCCCAAACGAAACGAAGACACAGCCGGCGAAGGATTTTGCCATGGCGTTCATCAAACAGTACGGGGACATCGGCTTCGTGCTACGTGCGATCCTGGGCGCCGTGTTCTTCACGCTGCTGTTCCTGACCGGCAATACCATGATGCAATCGGTCAAGGAACGCATTCCAGAGCTGGCCGTGCTCAAGACGCTGGGGTTTGCCGACGGGACCGTGCTAATGCTGGTCGTCGGTGAATCGATGCTGCTCTGCGTGCTCGCGGCGCTCGTTGGTCTCGCCTTGAGTTTCGCGGCCCTGCCCGTCATTCGCGGTGCACTTCAGGGGGTCGAGCTGTCGCGCGATGCCTGGATTCCGGGTCTCGGGATCGCCGTCCTGCTCGCGCTCGTGATCGCGATGCCGCCGGGCATACGGGCCATGCGGCTCAACATCATCGATGCGCTCGCCGACCGGCATTAGCGGCCGGGATTGCACGCGTCGCCACCGCCAGGAAGACCCCGTCATGTTCAAGCAATGGATCGCCCTCAGTGCCATGAGCCTCTCCACGCTGCCGCAGCGGATCGGCGCCTCCAGCGTCATCGTGATCGGCATCGCCGGCGTCGTGGCCGTGCTCGTGTCGGTGCTCGCGATGGGGGTGGGTCTGCGCCACACGCTCGCCGACGGCGGACGCGCCGATCGCGCGATCGTGTTGCGCGGCGGGTCCGACGTCGAACTCAACAGCAATCTCACGCGCGAGGACATCGCCGTGATCGGCAACGCGCCCGGTCTCGCCGTGGATGGCTCCGGAAAGCCGTTGCTGTCTGCGGAATTGGTGACCGTCGTGAACGTGCCGAAGAAGGACACGGGCACCGATGCCAACGTCACGCTGCGCGGCGTGGGTGCCAAGCTCACCGAGGTGCGGCCGGAGATCGTGATGCAGAGCGGGCGCATGTTCCGTCCGGCCGTGCGTGAACTCATCGCGGGCGCCGGCGCCGTGCGCCAGTTCCGCGGACTCGAGCCCGGCAGCGTCTTGCATCTTCGCAATGCCGAATGGACCGTGACCGGTGTGTTCACGAGCAACGGCGACGTGCACGAATCCGAGCTGCTCGCCGATGCCGACACGGTGGCATCGGCCACCGAGCGCACCGGGTTCAGCTCCGCGCTCGTCCTGCTGAGCTCGGCCGGCGCCTTCGACCGCTTCAAGGACTCGCTGACCACCGATCCACAGCTGCGTGTCGACGTGCAGCGGGAGCCCGAGTATTACGCCGCGCAGTCGAAGGCGCTCAGTCAGGCGATCAACGTCGTCGGTAATTCCGTCGCGGTCATCATGGCGATCGGTGCGATGTTCGGTGCATTGAACAGCATGTACTCGGCCGTGGCGGCGCGCGGACTGGAGATCGCGACGCTGCGCGCGATCGGTTTCAGCGCGATGCCCGTGATGTTGTCGGTCATGGTCGAAGCGCTTGCGCTCGCCCTGCTCGGCGGCGTGATCGGTGCCGCACTGGCCTGGATCGTCTTCAACGGTCACAGCGTCAGCACGCTCGGCAGCGCGTTCTCCCAGGTCGTGTTCCAACTCGCCGTGACCCCCACGTTGGTCGTCACCGGGATCGTCTGGGCCTGTGTGATCGGCCTGCTCGGCGGCCTGTTCCCCGCGTTGCGCGCGGCACGCCTGCCCGTGGCCGAGGCACTGCGCGCCACCTGACGAACGCTGCGTGTTCGGGCCGGCGCCGGATCCCGGCAACGCGGGTTCAGGGCGCCGGGTAGGCGCGCGCGGGATAGGCGCGCAGCCGGTTCGCGATCTGCGCATCCTCGGGTCCGAGATCCCGTACGAGGACGAAATCGTCGAAGTCGAAGCCCGGCCCGACCGAACAACCGACCAAGGTATAATCGCCCAAGCTTCTCGCGGCCTGCCAGTCGCCCGCAGGTACGACGTGCACGGGCGCTGCGTTGCCGCCGAGCGGACCTACGAGACAGGACGTGATCGACGCGGCATCGGGCGCGGCGATGCACAGTTCGAGCGCCGCTCCCTCATAGAAGTGCCAGATCTCGTCCGCCGCGACGCGATGCCATTCGGCGCGGTGGGGACCGGTCAGAAGATAATAGATCGACGTCAATGCGCGACGCTCGGCACGATCCGTCGCCCGGGTCACGGTCAGCGTCGAGCGGTGGATCTCGCGAAAGAATCCACCCTCTGGGTGCGGCGTCAGCTGCAACGAGTCGATCAATTCCCGGACGCGTGCGTGCATGGCCCCGTGAGTGTACGCCGCGCCGCTCACGTCTGCCCGGTCCCGCGCGGAGCCGCCAGCACCTGCACCCAATACAAGCCGCGCTTGCGGGTCCGCCCCTGCGCGAAGGCGACTCCCATGTCGGCGAAGCGCGGATCCATGATGTTCTCGCAATGACCGGGACTGTCGAGCCATCCGCGCACGACTTCTTCGGCCGATTGCGGGCCATACGCAATGTTCTCGCCGACCAACACCTCCTGATAGCCCACCGCGCGAACTCGATCGGCCGGAGACCTGCCCGCGAGATCGCGATGCTCGAAATAGCCGTGCTCGGCCATGTCGGCGGCATGCGTGAGCGCGACCGCCGAGAGCATGCCCGACAGGCTGACCGGCGCCGCGGGAGCGAACGCCCGTTCGCCACAGCGAGTCGCGTGCGCACGCGCCGCGTTGACGAGTTCGAGCACCCGCACCGCGAGGCCGCGCGCCTGCGATGGAGCGGGCACTCGATAGGGGGCGGCGACGATGAGCCAGGTGTCCTCGCCATGCCGATATTGGCCCACGTCCGCAAGAGCGCGGTCCGACAGTCGTCGACAGCCCGAGCGCTTCAAGGCGTCGATCAACCCCGACTCCGGCGCCCTCACGTGCACGCCCGCCGTCTGTTCGGCGTCATAGCCGCTGCGCTCAGTCGCGCTCGGCAACGACACGCCGGTCGCCCAGCGTTGCGCCGCCTGATTGAGCGCGAGGTCGTGGCGCAGGGCGGGCGCCGCCGGGAGCGTGCCGCCGCAGCCGCCCTCGCGCAACACCTGCAGGGCTCGCAGACCGTCGGCGCGCGCCTGCGGTGCCGTCAGCAGGGCGACCACCCACAGCAACGCCAGGAATCGCGGCAGATGCGCCGATCGGGGCATGGTTCGAAACCTCCTGGGACGATTCGTTCCGCGTGTAGAGCTGCAACGCACGAACCACGGATCGGATGACCGCGACTTGGATGAGCGCGGCGCCATGCACTTCTTATCGCGGACGGAAGCGTGCCGCCCGATGTATTCGAGCAGTTTCAAGCATTGTTCCCATTTTGGGCGCATGATACCGTAACCGTATGAGAGTCATCGCTCGGCGCACGTTGCGGGAATTTGTCGAATCCCGCGCCGGGCACAAGGATCAGGGCGCTTTGAAATCTGCTCTTGATGCCTGGTTTCATGAGGCGCAAAAGGCGAGCTGGCGCAGCAGCGCCGACCTCAAAACGTCGTATGCCACTGCGAGCATCGTGTCGGCGGATCGAGTGGTGTTTAACATCAAGGGCAACTCCTATCGTCTGATAGTTGCCATTGACGACGAGAAAAGCATCGTGTGGATCAAGTGGCTAGGCACGCACAAGGACTACGATCAAATTGACGCGACGGAGGTTGACCATGTCGATTGATGTCAAACCCATTCGGAACGCGGCGGATCACCACGCGGCAATCGCAGAAGTGAAGCGCCTGTGGGGGTCAAAGGCTGGCACTCCCGATGGTGATCGTCTGGATGTGCTTGCCACCTTGATTGACGTTTATGAGGCGCAGCACGAGCCTATCGATCGCCCCGACCCGATTGAAGCTATTCAATTTCGAATGGAACAACAGGGCCTGACCCGAAAGGATCTCGAGCCTTTGCTCGGAACTCGTACCCGTGTTTCCGAGGTACTCAATCGCAAGCGCGCGCTGTCGATCGGGATGATCCGGCGATTGCACGCAACACTTGGAATTCCGGCAGATGTGTTGATTCGGGTCCCACGACGCGCGAAAGGTGGCAGCTCGCACCGGGTGACCCGCAACCGTTAGATGCCGCGCTACGGCGGTTTGCGCTCGAAGGTAGCGCGCGAACCCCTGAGGGTGCCGGAGTCGCCGGTTGCCCGGGCGTCGCCGCACCGTGCGACGCCCCGGAGTACGTGGCGCCAGCAGCGGATGACCGCGACTTGGATGAGCGCGGCGCCGCCCGCGTCACATTGCGGACAGGCGCATGCTCGCGCGAACTTTCCCCGGCCGGCGCCGTCAACGGAAACCGTCGTAGGACGTTTCCCGCGACATCACGATGCTCGGACCGAGGAAGGAGACATGAAGACAGGTCGACGGCTGCTGACTCTTCTCGCGATCGTTGCTGCGGCGGGGTGTTCCGATCGCTATGAGAACCTCAATCCGCCCGCCAATCCTCCGGCGGCGTCGGCCCCGTCAGGCGCTTACGCCAACGTGCAGTTCCTGCACGCCTCGCCGGATGCGCCCCCGGTCTCGGTGTTGCTCGACGATGCGGCGGTGGCGAAACTCGACTATGGTCAGGGGACGGGGGAACAATCCGTCGCGTCAGGTTCCCATTCGGTCACCATCCAGGCGCTGACGCCGGGTGCGCCGACCACCGTGATCGGCCCGACATCGCTGACGCTATCGTCCGGCACCGACACGGTGATCGTCGCCGAGGGTGATGTCGCAAACATCGGCTCCGCGGTGTTTACGCATACGCTCGCGACGGTGAGCCCTGCCTCGACTCGGGTCCAAGTGCTGCACGCGGCGCCGAGCGCACCGAGCGTCGCTGTGTTCGTGACCGCACCGGGGGCGAGCCTCGAGTCGAGCACGCCGCTCGGCACCTTCGCCTATGGAGGTTCGCTCGGTCCGACCGTAGTGCCCTCGGGTCAGTACGAGATCCGGGTCACGCCTGCCGGCGCGACCACCCCGGTGCTCTTCGACTCTGGCACGACCACGCTGTCGGGCGGCGCCGACCTCGTGATTGCGGCGCTGCAAAACACCGGACCCGGGACGGCGCCGATCGTGCTCTCGGTGCTCGATGCCACCGGAAAGAATTCGTTGCTCGTGGACGTGGGCACCCCGGCGAGTCTGCGCGTCGTTCACGATTCTCCGAATGCACCGCCCGTGAGCGTGCTTGCCACCGCCGTCGGTGGAACGGTAGACGCGTCCAGTCCACTCGTGCCAACGCTGGCCTATGAGGGCGCGACGGCGTATCTGTCGGTGCTGCCGACGGGTAACTACGACATTGAGGTCACGCCGGCGAGCAACACGAGCGACGTGCTGATCAATCGCGAATTGCCGTTAAACGCTGGCAGCGTCCAAACCTTTTACGCGATCGGCAACCTGGCGACGATCGCGCCGCTCATCACCCAGGATGACGATCGCCGCTACGCCACACAAGCCAAGCTGCGCATCATCCATGGATCGCCATCGGCCGGTCCCGTCGACATCTACTTAACGACACCGGGGGCTTCGATCGCAACCCTCTCGCCGACCTATGCCGCGGTACCCTTCGGCGCCGATACCGGCTTCGTGAGCTATGCCGCGGGTTCTTACGCACTGACGATCACGCCAACCGGGTCCAAGACTGCGGCAATCGGTCCGCTCACCGTGAGCCTTAACAAGGACGGGATCTACACCGCCGTCGCGCGCGACGCGCCGGGCGGCGGTGGGCCGCTCGGATTGATCCTCCTTGACGACTTTACGACGAGTCAATAGCCGCGCGTCCGGTCAATAGCCGCGCGTCCGAGCACTACGGCGGTTTGCGCTCCACGACCTTCTTGGCGAGTTCCGCGAGCGCTGCGAGATCCAGGTCCTCGGCGGGTACGTCGATGACGTCGTCGGGGGTCGGCGGCGACTTGCCGACGGGTCGTGCGCTGGGTTGCCGCGAGCCCAGCGTGGTTGACGGTAGCGTGCGAACCCCTGAGGGTGCCGGAGTCGCCGGGTGCGCGGGCGTCGCCGCACCGTGCGACGTCCCGGAATACGTGGCGGCAGCAGCGTACGTCGCCCCGCCAGCCCCCGAGGCCGAGCCGTGCGTCGCGGGCCCCACGGTCGGGCCGCCCGAGCCCTGGCTGCCGGAGCGATAGGCGGCGGCATCCGGCGCGGGCCGCGCGAAGTTGCCGCGTTGTTCGATCCACCGCTGGTAGCGATCGAAAGTCCACATGCCTTCGTCGCCTCCGGCTTGGATCACGTTGGCAATCTGGCTGAAATTACCGGCGCGGATCGTGCCGCGCGCACCGGAGGTCGGCAACAGGATCTCGCAGCGGGGCACGCGCAACCGTTCGGATGCCAGGAACTCGAGCCGCTGGCAGCTGACCCCGACCAGACAGTCGGCGAGTTGTGCCCGAACGCTCGCCTGTAGATCCGCCGGGAACGACATGCAGAGCCGGCTCAAGGCCTCCGCGCAGGTCGAGGAGTGCATCGTCGCGAGGACGAGATGGCCGGTCTCCGCCGCATTCAGGGTCAGGCGCATGACCTCGGGCGTCCGCATCTCGCTGATGACGAGCACGTCGGGATTCTCGCGCAAGGCATCCACGATGCCCTGTTCGAAGCTCGGCGAGTGCGTCGGAATCTCGCGCTGGCGGATGTACGACGAACGGTTGGTGAACAAGTATTCGAGCGGACTTTCCAACGTGACGATGTGCCGCGCGCGCGAGCCGTTGATGTGCTCGATCAGCGCGGCGAGCGTAGTCGACTTGCCGGAACCGGTCGGACCCGAGACCAGCACGAGTCCGGTCGTCGCCTCGACGAGTCGGCCGAGGTCGGGGTGCAGATTGCAGGCGTTCAAGTCCTTGATCGAGGGCGCCAGCAGCCTGATCGCGATGCCGATGCCGCGGACGGTCTGGTAGAAGCTCGCGCGGCAACGCAGACCACGCACCGAGACGGCAATATCGGCCGAACCGCGCGCCCTAAATTCGCTCCACCCCTCGGCACCCAGCAGGTCTTGCGTC
>Ga0116229_10007021_pt1 | contig 17955 bp, 14 predicted proteins | sample S1TSphgellanicum_3_FD_87313 | JGI IMG/M metagenome (GOLD analysis project Ga0116229, IMG submission 87313) | Host-associated microbial communities from peat moss isolated from Minnesota, USA - S1T2_Fc - Sphagnum magellanicum MG | ecosystem: Host-associated > Plants > Peat moss > Unclassified... | reverse complement strand
TTCGATAAGCTTGGCATCTCAATTGGCGAGCAGAAAAGACTGACCGGAGTTGCTGTTGATGCGGTATTCGACAGTGTCTCTGTAGCGACCACTTTTAAAGCAAAGCTGATGGAGATGGGCATCATCTTCGGTTCTTTTTCGGAAGCCGTTCACAACCATCCCGAGCTAGTGAGGCAGTACCTCGGATCGGTAGTGCCCTACTCAGACAACTACTTTGCGACCCTCAATTCAGCGGTATTTAGTGACGGCTCATTTTGCTATGTGCCAAAAGGCGTCCGCTGCCCAATGGAGCTTTCGACGTATTTCCGAATCAATGCGGCGAACACGGGGCAGTTCGAGCGAACGCTCATTATTGCGGACGAAGGCTCGTATGTGAGCTACCTGGAAGGCTGCACTGCGCCGATGCGGGATGAAAATCAGCTTCATGCAGCAGTCGTGGAACTGGTCGCCTTGAAAGATGCACAGATCAAGTACTCGACCGTTCAAAACTGGTACCCTGGAGATAAAAACGGCAAGGGTGGAATTTATAACTTTGTCACTAAACGCGGCAAGTGCGCTGGTGACAACTCGAAAATCAGTTGGACCCAAGTTGAAACTGGCTCGTCAATCACCTGGAAATATCCTTCGTGCATACTGATCGGTGACAACTCTATTGGCGAGTTTTACTCGGTCGCTCTGACCAACAACTACCAGCAAGCAGATACCGGCACCAAAATGGTCCACATCGGTAAGAACACCCGCAGCACAATCGTGAGCAAGGGTATTTCGGCCGGGCGTGGTCAAAATACGTATCGCGGATTGGTAAGAGTGAACCCTGGTGCGGACAACGCACGCAACTACTCACAGTGTGATTCGCTCCTATTAGGCGATCGGTGCGGCGCCCATACGTTCCCGTACATTGAAGTCAAGAACAAATCTGCCATGGTCGAGCACGAAGCATCGACTTCGAAAATTGGCGAAGATCAGATCTTTTATTGTAATCAACGCGGTATTTCCACCGAGGACGCTGTCAGCATGATTGTCAATGGCTTTTGCAAAGAGGTCTTTCGTGAACTCCCAATGGAGTTTGCTGTCGAAGCGCAAAAACTGCTCGGTGTCAGCCTCGAAGGCAGCGTCGGTTAATTTTTTCTCTATAAAACATTAAGGAATATTTATGAGTTTGTTGGAAGTACATGACCTCCAGGCGGAGATCAATGGGAAGCAGATACTAAAAGGTGTGAATCTGGTAGTCAACCCAGGTGAAACCCACGCGATTATGGGACTTAATGGTTCCGGCAAGAGCACCCTCGCCAATATACTTGCTGGCCGTGACAGCTATGATGTCACCGGTGGTTCGGTCACTTACAAGGGTGAGGATCTGCTGGAACTCGATACAGAGGTGAGAGCGAGAGAAGGAATATTCCTTGCTTTTCAGTATCCAGTGGAGATCCCCGGAGTCAACAACACCTACTTCCTAAAGGCGGCGTTGAATGCAATTCGCAAGCACCATGGAGAAGACGAGCTCGACGCAATGGAGTTCTTGACACTGGTGAAAGAAAAGATGAAGCTGCTTGAAATGGAGCAGAGCCTATTAAATCGCCCGGTCAATGAAGGTTTTTCTGGCGGGGAAAAGAAACGCAACGAGATATTTCAGATGGCAGTGCTCGATCCTGTTCTGGCGATTCTTGACGAAACCGATTCTGGGCTCGATATCGATGCACTAAAGATCGTCGCAAACGGTGTGAACAAGCTCAAGGACGGAAAACGAGCGACGATTGTAATCACGCACTATCAGCGGCTCTTAAACTACATTGTTCCGGATTTTGTTCATGTCATGATGAATGGCAGGATTGTGAAATCCGGCGGAAAAGAGCTGGCCTACGAATTGGAAGAGCGTGGATACAATTGGCTAGAAGCTGAAGCAGGGGAACCGGTACCGGCGTAATGACAACGTTAACGAGAACAAACAGCTCTGTCGACGAATCCGTGTTTTTTCAGCGCTACCAGCGTCAAGCGAGTCAAACCGACTCGGCTTGGCTGCAATCGATCCGAAAATCTGGGATTGATCGTTTCACGATGTCAGGTTATCCGACTCGTCGAGATGAAGAGTGGCGATTTACGCCAATTGGCGCAATTACAGAGACGGTATTTACCGAGCCAAGCCACCACGAATCCTCGCTTATAAAGTCTGACCTGACGGGTCTTCCGTTCGGAGATCTTGGCGGAACGACGCTGGTTTTTATCGACGGAAAATTTTCCTCCAATCTCTCTACTATTGGAGATTTTGAAACAGGAGTCGTTGTTGACAACCTTTCTTCGGTGCTCGAAAATTCACCCGCTGCCGTTCAACCATATCTGACAAAGCTCAGTCAGAAAGACGGCGGTGTTTTTACGGCGATCAATGCGGCGGTATTCGACGATGGCGCATTCATCTTCATTCCCGATCACAAGGTTGTTGAAGAAACGATCAACCTGCTCTATATCTCCAGCCAGCACAGCAGTCCGGTGGCATCTTTCCCAAGAAATCTTATCGTTGCTGGAAGTAACAGTCAGGCGACGATTGTCGAGACGTATATTGGTCTTGCCGAATCGGTCTATCTCACCAGCCCGGTCACAGAGGTGTTTGTCGGTGAATCGGCGATTGTGGATCACTACAAGCTCCAGCAAGAGAGTCTGACAGCTTACCACCTAGGAACGATGAACGTAACACTGGCGAAAAGCAGCGTTTTTTCTTCCCATGGAATAACACTTGGCGGATCGATCAGCCGCAACGATATATCGGCCTATCTGGGCGGAGAATACGCCGAATGTACTCTTAACGGCCTCTACTTGGCCAATGGTCGGAGAATTGTCGACAACCACACGACTATCGATCACGCCGTACCGAACTGCCCAAGCCATGAGGTGTATAAGGGCATCCTCACAGATAACTCGCGCGGAGTCTTTAATGGCAAGATTTTTGTGCGAGAAGATGCGCAAAAAACCGACGCAAAGCAGACAAACAAAACGCTGCTGCTTTCGGATGGAGCGCAAATCTATACAAAGCCGCAGCTAGAGATCTTTGCGGACGATGTTCGATGTACGCACGGAGCGACTATCGGCCAGCTTGACAACGACCAGTTGTTCTATCTACAAGCTCGCGGTATCGGAAAAGAAGACGCCAGAAACCTTCTCGTCTATGCCTTTGCCAGCGATGTCATCAATAAGATTAAGGTCGAATCGGCTCGCGCTCAGTTGGACAAGCAGCTCTTTCAACAGCTTGCGAAGGTGCAAAGTTATGATGAACCAGAACACGAGTTCAGCGAGGATGCTTGAGCTCATAGAGCCTGAGGCGGAAGTTTTCAACGTTTGGGAAGTTCGAAAGGACTTCCCAATACTCTCTCAGATTGTTAACGGTAAGGATTTAGTCTATTTAGATAACGCCAACACAACGCAAAAGCCAGAATGCGTTATCCAAGCCCTCGACACCTACTACCGAGAATACAACTCCAACATCCATCGCGCAACGCATACGTTAAGCGCTCGGGCCGATAAAGCGTTTGACGAAGGGCGTAAAACTGTTCAGCACTTCCTGCAAGCTGCCCGCTCGGAAGAGATCATCTTCGTACGCAACGCTACTGAAGGTATTAATCTGGTCGCCCAGACCTATGGCCGTAAGTTTATCGGAGAAGGCGATGAGATACTCATTTCGGCAATGGAACATCATGCCAACATCGTCCCTTGGCAGATACTCTGCGAGGAAAAAGGCGCAATACTCAAAGTTATCCCAATCAACGACAACGGAGAGATCATCTACGAAGAGTATTTGAGGCTTCTTGGTCCACGCACCAAGATAGTGGGCATCGTACAGATGTCTAACGCGCTTGGCACGATCAACCCAGTAAAGCAGATGATCGCCGATGCACATCAGATTGGCATTCCCGTTTTAGTTGATGCCGCACAGTCTGCGTACCACATGAAAGTGGACGTCCAAGACCTCGACTGCGACTTTCTAGTGTTTTCTGGCCACAAGGTCTATGGCCCAACCGGAATCGGTGTGCTCTACGGCAAGCGTCACCTACTTGAAGTTATGCCGCCGTGGATGGGCGGCGGGGATATGATTAGGTCGGTAACCTTTGAGCGGACTATCTTCGCCGAACTACCGTTTAAATTCGAAGCTGGCACACCCCATATTGCCGGTGTCATCGGCCTAACAGCGGCCATTAACTACATCACCGCGCTCGGTCTCGATAAGATTGCACTCTACGAAGCAGATCTTATGGAGTACGGAACGAATGTCCTTTCGCAGGTGCCCGATCTGACAATAATCGGGAATGCTTCTGAAAAAGCCAGTGTCCTTTCTTTCGTCATGAGAGATGTACATCCGCACGACATCGGAACGGTTTTGGACGAAGAAGGAATAGCTGTTCGAACGGGGCAGCACTGTGCCCACCCAGTTATGCAGCGGTTCGGTGTCTCCGCGACGGTTAGAGCGTCACTTGCCTGCTATAATACTAAAGATGAACTTGATCGGCTTGTGGACGGCTTGAGCAAGGTTTACGAAATTTTCGGCTGAAAGTTGTTCAAAATGTCAGAGCTTAGAGAGTTGTATCAGGAAGTTATCTTAGATCACAATAAAAAGCCGCGTAACTTCTATGAGTTGAAAGATGCCAATCATGTTGCACAAGGGCATAATCCACTATGCGGCGACAACGTATCTGTATTCGTTTTGATAGAGGACAACATAATCAAGGATGTGAGTTTCACTGGATCAGGCTGTGCGATCTCAAAGGCGTCCGCTTCACTGATGACTTCCATAGTCAAGGGTAAGACCACCGACGAGGCTGAAGTCCTCTTCGGACAGTTCCATGATCTGGTTACGACATCGACGACTCCTGAGGACATTGAGTCTCTCGGCAAGCTCGCCGTATTTTCCGGGGTGCGAGAGTACCCGGCACGGGTAAAATGCGCATCGCTCGCGTGGCATACCCTTCATGCGGCCCTAATCTCAGAAGACTCCGCTGTCAGCACTGAATAAATACTATGCCTACACTAACACCGCAAGAGCGCAACGCAATTGAAGTAGAGATTGTTGACACTCTCTGCACCGTATACGATCCGGAAATACCGGTGAACATCTACGAACTCGGACTCATTTACGATATTACTGTCGGTAAAGAGGGCGACGTAAAGGTTGAAATGACTTTGACATCTCCGGGCTGCCCAGTGGCGGGCACGTTACCTGGCGAGGTAGAGGCAAAAGTAAAGCGAGTAGAAGGCGTTACAGACGCTAAAGTTGAACTGGTCTGGGAACCTCCTTGGAGTATGGACCGCATGTCCGATGAGGCGAAGCTTGAACTCGGAATGCTCTAGTCTATTCGTATGGCATTCTTCGGCGCATCGAACACATCTCAGTCATTAGCCGAACAATCAGACACCGAACGCCACCCCGGGAGTCTGGCAAAGTTCAGCGCCTTTGCCAAGCTTTGTGAGTCTATCGGGATGTCCAATAAGCGGGCTGAAAAGTCTGTATTTATTGCGTCCTACCTCCGTACGTTGTCTCCCCGCGAAGTCCTTCAAGCTACTCGCTGTCTCTCTGGATATCTTTTTCCGGTACGTGATCAAAAGACGCTCAACGTAAGCAGTCTCATTCTTATCAACTGTGTGGCATCGTGTATGGGAGTGCCTGGTTCATTCGTTAAGGATCAGTTGAGCCGAGTTGGCAACCTTGGCGAGCTGGTAAAAGAGCTTTTTGCATCTGGTGTTTCCATTCCAGTCTCCGACAGGCTCACTTTGGATGACGTTATCTCAACGGCGGTTCATCTTTCAAGTGTCAGCGGTGCTAGGAAAAAATCGGAAATTATCGCTAACCTGCTTCGTCGGTCGTCTCCGTTGGAGGCAAAATTTCTCGTGCGAATTCTGTCTGGGAACCTTGAAATCGGCCTTCAGGAATCGGATGTCGAAGATGCGGTCTCACGATGGCAAAATATCAATATCAGCAGAGTTCAGTCGGCCAATATGCTGCTCGGCGATATCGGCGAGACTGCCCTACTCTGCTTGAACGGAAATATTAACGAAGCACGTATGAATATCTACGCCCCAATCAACTACATGCACGCGACGGCGGTGACGTTAGACGACGATCTTCTTGGTCTGTTACCGGAGCAGTTTGTGATTGAGGAGAAATTTGACGGCATCCGGGCTCAGGTACATATAGGTTTGGATGTTCCGGGATTAGCCCCTGAGATCGGAGCAACCCATGACGGCTTACGAATCGCGATTTTTTCCGATCAGCTCGAAGACATTACTCAGAAGTTCTTGGATCTGATTCCGGGTTTAGCCGCTCTCCTATGTGAGCCTGCGGGCACGGTCGAAGCTGTCGGTGTCATCTTAGATGGGCTCATCGTTCCAATGCGTGAACGGGAAATCGCTCCGTTTTCGGAGCTTCAAGAGCGAATAAAGGCCACCAATGCAGGTTTAGAGCCGGCAGACCTAACACCTGTCGGTTACGTTATCTTCGATCAGCTTTTTGGTGACGGACGATCGTTAATTCAAGAGAACTGGTTCACGCGGGCCGCAAGTCTAGACAAAGTACCGTTCGACCTGGTGACGACATTTCGTGTCCGCTCCACTGTTTGCGCTTCGGTCAGAGAAATCGAGCTGGCACTTGAAAAGTCGGAGATCAAGGGAAGCCAAGGGATAATGGTGAAGAATCCTAAGTCAAGCTACCGGCCCGGTCGCCGTGGCACTGAATGGTTGAAGATATGTTGCCGCGAAGCACCAGCCATTAAATGATGTACAGACGGTGAGCGTCCCCATTCAATCAACCTAAGCTGCTTTCTTTGATTTTGTACTTGAAGATGCCTTCTTTCGAAACTCGAATTAGCAAGCTAACCACAACCGGCAGCGGCGCCCAAAATGAGAGCAATCGGTAGATAACAGTGCAGACAATCGCATCGCCGACCGAAGTCTTTCCGAGGAGATGCAGCGTTCCGACCATCCCGGCTTCATAGAATCCAACAGCACCTGGAAACACCGAAATGATAGACGCAAGGTTTCCGGCGACATAAGATGCGGCGGCAACGGGTGCAGTTATTGTCACTCCCGCTGCCTTCGCACCCAGCACGACAGTCGCCACTTCAGCGCAGTGCATTAGTAACGACAGCAAAAAGAATGCTGCCAGATCACGGGGTGAGTTCGCGATTGTCAACAATCTCTGATGCAGCGTGGTGAGGGATGTTGTTACTTGCTCAGACCAGCTTGTAGTTGTGATTCTCACTCCGAGAAGTCGCTGGACATTGCTTACCATGTTCGAGACAAGCGCGATTGTCTTCGCTGGCCGCACGGCGATCAGAACCGCAGCAACAGCCACCGCTGCAATGCCTGCAACGGTGAGTTGATAGCCTAAACGGACGGCTTCATTTGTCTGCGACGCCAAAAGCGGAAACGAAACAGCCGCGATTAGCGTAAAGAATCCTGCATAGTCGGCAAAATAAAACGAACCTGCTGCCGCTTGGGCGTCTACTGCGGGTACACTTTTCCCTCGCATAAGGTACACCAAAGTAGCTATTCCGGCCAAAGCGGGGCCCGGAAGTGAGCGGTTTGCAAAGAGGAACGCAAAGGCGCAGTACAAAAGGAAGCCTGTTGGCAGCTTCTGGACATTCCTTTCCAAACTGAGCCGAAACATTGCTGCGATACAAAGATAGACAAAAATTTGTGCAAGCACCGCTCCGAAAATCCAAACGACATGCCAATGTCGGTGTAAAGAGGCGGCTGCTCGGAGTTGATGCCAAGCCAAAAAGATAATGATAACCAGGCAAGCAAGCGAACCTATTGTCGCTGCCGTCTTTATTAACCTAACCGGCTCACGCATCGAAAATCATCGCTCCCCGATTAAGTAAAGATCTATGAAGATAAATGTACGACACTGCTGCTCAGTTATCTCGCCAGCAAAACTACTAGTAGTACCGCTGCTACTGATGGTTATGTTGTCTCCAATAGCCAAATCCGATCCAAACGAAGCGTCTGGGGGCGACATTCTAACCGGGCAAATTGTCACTGTTAAACTATTCACCAACCTTGTTAAACCTCTAAAATCGCAGGATTATGAGCGGGTTATAGATATATACCTTCCCGCCGCCTATGTGAACGATGTGACCAAGACTCAGCGCTTCCCGGTAATCTACCTTTTGCATGGGTCGCCAGGATATCCTAAAGACTTCACATCGAACGGACATTGGCAAATTTATCTTGAACAAACAGCGGCGGCGAACGGCTTTGTCGCCCCAATTTTGGTTGCTCCAGACGGCAACTATACCCAGGCCGCCTTCGGCGATTCAGAATGGCTCAATTCTGACGATGGACAAAATAAGTTTGAAGACTTTGTGGTCGATCAGGTCGTTCCCTGGATAGACCAACACTATCGGACAATAGCAAGCGCTCAAGGCCGAGTGATCGGCGGAGTTTCCGAAGGCGGATATGGCGCAGTGAACATAGCGCTTCACAACCCAACAGTATTTTCCAATGTCCTTGCTCTTTCTGGCTACTACAATAACGACGGTTCTGGTTGGGCTCGAAAGATGATGGGACACAACAAAGAATTTTTAGCTTACAATTCACCACTGCTCTTTATCAACTCGCCCGAAGCACAGCAAAAGTTTGCAGCCGAGTGGCAACAGCAGCACTACTTTATCGGCTCCGGTTTGGACGAGAATCGTTACACGACGGAGTCGGCTGAGATGGTCGATGAACTGCACGACCACGGCATCTCCGCCGATATCTGCCAAGTTGATGGGAAACATAGCTGGGCATTGTGGAATACTCTATTTATCGCTGGCATCACTAACATCTTTGGCCAAAATCATCAGGGTCCGACGGCAATACCGTTATCACCGCAGCGCAGTTCACTATGAATCCTAAATTCCGAACTCTTTGGCGCTGGTCGATCTCATCGGCAATTATGGTCCTGTTAATCTTTGGTCTTCTCCAGATCGATCTCGTCAGGCAAAATCTAGAGATCGCTTGGATTGCCATGTCTGGCAAAGGATGGCACCTTCGAGGAACAACTCGAACAATTACATTTTGGTCTAATGCGCTGCAGCAGCATCGCCAGCTAATCATCTACCTTCCTCCAGGCTATTCGACGATTGCAAACCAGGCAACTAAGTATCCCGTTCTGTACCTATTGCATGGATCGCCCGATCCCGGAAACGGTTGGTCACGCTACGGCAGAGCGCAAGAAGAAGTAGACCGCTTGATCACGCTCGAGCACTATCCGCCGATGATGGTGGTGATGCCGGACGGAAACGGCCAAGGAACATTAGGGGATTCCGAATTTATTGATGCGCCAGCACGACAAAAGAACGGGAGACCAGGGCTTAAGATTGGAACTTATGTTACAGTTGATACCGTAAACTTTATCGATTCACACTATCGAACAATACAAACGCCAAGAGGAAGACTCATCGGCGGCATATCGACAGGTGGCTACGGTGCGGCTAATCTTGGACTTCAAAATCCGGACGAATTTGGCACTATTATGAGCTTTTCGGGGTACTATCGCGCTGACCCTACGGGCTGGGCTCGTCCTGTTTGGGGCTACCATCCTACTGAACTGGAACTATATTCGCAAAGTCCGATAGACTTTATTTCTAGCGACCCGGTAAAGTATAGGGACACCTTCGTTATAGTTGGCGATGGAGCGAGCGACCGACTTTACTACCGTCACGACACCGACGCATTTTATACTAAGCTGTTGTCGTTGAATATCCAGGCGAGGAAATATCAGTATCCTGGCCGACATTCCTGGGATCTTTGGCGCACGCTCCTTCGAACGTCATTGAGGACGGTCAGAGACCGAGTTCCGGTCGACGTAACATAATACAGTGAGCGTTTCCACACTTAAAGTTGTACCGCTGCCAACCCACCTTGACTCGCCGAAGCGTGCCCGCTTTGTCGTTCGACTATTGGCCGTTGCGGTAGCCGGACTGGGATTTCTCAACCTCTGGTCGGCAATTCTAGCGAAAGGCCCTGGGAGAGCGAAATTCCTCCTCGATGTCGTCCACGAGCCAATACTACTCCAACATGGCTTTAGAACGTCGATTGCCCTCTTTGGCTTGGTGCTGCTTATGCTGGCGCGATCACTTGCCCATCGTAAGAGACAGGCGTGGACTATCACTGTTGCTATTCTGGCGGTTGCTCCTTGGTTTCACATAGCGAAGGGCCTCGACTGGGAAGAGGCCGTAATCTGTCTTGTGCTGCTATGCGGACTGTTCTTCTTCCGGTCACTTTTTTGGGCCGAAAACGACCAGCCTTCGGCAAGACAGGGAATCGCAGCGGCGTCTGGTTTGCTGCTTTTCGCGATATTCTATGGGCCTGTAGGATTTCTTGCGCTGCGGAGAGACTTTACGCCCAAGGTTTCCATCCAGAACGCAATCGATCAATCTATTCAGCTTATCACTTTCAGTAGCGCAAAGACAATTTTGCAGCCAGTAACATCTCGTGCCGATTGGTTTGAGAACTCTCTCGTGCTTATATCTGCCGTCGCTGCTGGCTATGCGCTCTTTATGCTCCTTCGCCCGGTTCTTCCGCGCGACCATACCGACGATCTTCAGCGTCTTCGCGCTAGGTGGATATTAACCCGCTGGGGCGGAGAGCCGATAAGCTACTTTACGCTGCTCCCCGATAAGCGCTATCTGTTTGCTCCCGAACATTCAAGTGCCGAATGGTGTGTTGCCTACCGAGTGATCGGACGCAGCGCAGTCGCGCTAGGCGATCCTCTCGGAGATCCAAACTACGCAGAGGAAGCAATCAGCACCTTTGTTAATTTTTGTCGGCTGCAAGACTGGCAGCCGTCGTTCTATCAGGTTAGCGCCCGCCACATTGAGTACTATCGCAAGATCGGCCTCCGGACAATTCAAGTTGGGCAGGATGCGTGGATCGACTTAAAGACATTTTCACTCCAAGGAAAGAAATTTCAAGACCTCCGAACAGCTCTCAATAAAATGGCTAAAATTGGTATTGAAATTGAAACTTACCAAAGCGCCAACGGCATGGATGTCTATACGACCACCGAGCTAAGTGCAATCTCGACGGAATGGCTGCAATCACGACACGGCGTGGAAAAGAGCTTTGCTCTGGGAGCTTTTGCTCCGCAAACTGAGCTCTTCCACGACAGCCGGGTGTTCATCGCACGTGATAAAGCAACGAGGATCGTTCTTGGATTTGTCACATTTGTTCCCGTATTCGTCGAAACATCCGCCGGGCAACCGACACCACAACCACTTGGCTGGACATTAGATCTTATGCGACGCCGTTCAGACGCGATCAATGGCATCATGGAGTTCTTAATCACCTCGGCAGCGCTCAAATTTCAATCTGAGGGTGCGCATATGATGTCGCTTGGTCTTTCGGCAATGGCTTCGTCGGACACGGAAGACGATCCACATGAGGGCGAGCTCTTTACGAGAGCTCGACAGCTTCTTTTCAAACGGTTCAACTTCTCTTATTCGTTTGACGGACTCTATCAATTCAAAAATAAGTTTGGACCTTGTTGGAAATCACGGTATCTTGTATATGATGGTCACTCAAAGCTATTGAGTACAATATACGCAATCCTGGAAGCGCATTCGAGGAAGTTCCTAATTCTCCGACTCAAAAATCTAATACCGAGGTTCGAACACCGACGAACGAACTCGGGAACTATTGAGCGACAGACAACGCTATAAGAAAGCTATATACTTGCTAGCTAAGCAGAAAGAGACAGTCGACGTTCTTCAAAGATGAGCGAACAACAACACCCAGTATTTTACGATTCCTCACGGAAGCGGCAGGCGGTCGCATCGTTCGTATTCTATTTTGTATCGATTATCGCATTTATTGCTTTATGCGGTTTTGTCGTTACGATTGTAGAAACACCCAACCTCTCTTCAACCACAGGATATGAAAGGGCGCGATTGCGTCCGATTTCGTCAATGCGCCCTTCGATTGCATGGGAAGATCCGGAGGTTAGCGGTATTCCTCGACTAAGGCCGATCATCGACAGCCATCTACGCGCAAAACTTCGCTACGTACTGCGACGTGACATGCGATTGTCGGACGCTAAACGGCTGCTTGCCGCCGAGATACGCCTGGATGACAAACAGCGCAACGACCTGATCGCCAAGAAATCTGCACCCGGCACTCCTATCGCCCTGGCATTTTATGTGGAGGACGAGCCGAGCCTAGACTCGCTGCAACAGCATCGCCAGCAGATAACGCACTTTGCTCCGGCCTGGTTGACACTTTCTCCCGATGGATCGTCTGTCGTTGACAATGAAGAGATGACACCATCGTCAATCGACCAGCATGCCGAACAGATCGCACGCTCCAACGGTCTTATTATTCTTCCGGTACTGCAAAACTTCTCAAAGGCTATCCAGCAGACGGCAACTTTACACAGCCTACTAATCGATCCCGCGAAGCGAACAAAGGTTATTAACCAGCTTTTGGCGATTGACATCCGGCAGCACTTCCAGGGTGTGAACATCGACTTAGAAACTTTCAACCCCGAAGATCGTCCCTACATGACGGCGTTTATGGATGAGTTGTCATCGGCATTCCACGCGAAGCACCTTCTTGTCACTCAAGATGTCTCCGTATCAAGTAAGGCATACGATCTTACTGCCCTGTCTCAAGTCAATGACTTTATCGTTCCGATGATCTACGACGAGCATGGATATGGCGCCCTGGGAGCTGGCCCAATTGCGAGTAACGACTGGTTCCGAAATGAGCTCGCCGTATACATGGCTTCGGTTCCAGCCTCTAAAACGGTCATTGGACTGGCGGGCTATTCCTACGATTGGGCAATCGGCAGCGACGCAGCTACATCGCTGACCTTTGGAGTGGCCTGTAGTACGGCGGAGGCAGCGACCGACGGCACGGACGGCATTATCCAAACAGATGAGCGCAGCGGAAATCCCTACTTTACTTACTACGACTCGACGAATTCTGCGCATATCGTTTGGATGCAGGATGCCACAACTGCTTATAATCAGCTCTTAATGGCGTCTAGTTACCATCCTCTGGGAGCGGCGCTTTGGCGACTGGGCAACGAAGATCCGAGTATATGGAGCTTTTTCGGAAAGGTTCCGATACCAGCGCTCAACTCCTTTGACCCACAAACACTTTCAAAGATTTCCTACGGCTATTTCGGCACCGAAACAAAAGGCTTTGGAGATATTCTGAGCGTCGTCGGCACACCAACCATCGGCGAGCGGACGATTAAGGTTGATCCCCAAACCGGACTGATCTCCACCGAGTTATTCACAACATATCCTTCACAATATGTTGTTCAGCGCACCGGTATCCTCGACAGACTCGGAAACAACACACAAAAGGTAGTAGCGTTAACCTTTGACGACGGGCCAGATCCACGCTGGACGCCCGAGATCTTAGGAATTCTACACCAGTACGATGTTCCGGCAACATTTTTTGTTGTCGGCGAAAATGCGGAGTCCAACCCCGGTATTGTCCAGCGGGAGTGGGAAGAAGGAATGGAAATAGGTAACCATTCATTCACTCATCCGGATATGGATTATGTGACACCCGAGCGAATTCGACTGGAGCTAGATGCCACCCAGCGAGTCATCGAGGCCATTACTGGGCACGAGTCAAAGCTCTTTCGAGCACCCAACCGTGCCGACTCAGATCCGTCCACTGCCGCCGACCTCGCTCCGGTGATTGACGGAGACAACCTGGGATACACGTTCGTTGGCGAACGAATTGACCCCACCGACTGGAAACCGGGTATCACCGCCGATCAAATTGTAAACAGTGTCGTTTCCACTGCGAATACCGGAAACTGCATTCTCCTGCACGATGCCGGTGGTGAGACGCGCGCAGAGACGGTAAAGGCACTGCCGCGAATCATTTCTATTCTTAAGTCGGAGGGCTATCGATTCGTCCTTGTTTCGTCACTGATTCCCGGAAAAACCAAAGCCGATCTCTTTCCTCCGGTATCCGGTCAGCAGCTCTTCTATGTTATGTGGGATCGATTTGCGTTCGACGCCTCCTATTGGGTCAGCCAGGTACTGAGTGGGATCTTTGTGTTAACCATTGTTCTTGGGATCGGCAGGATAGTAATCTTCACCACCCTCGCGTTGGTTCAATATAAGCGCGAAAAGAAACCAGCTCTGAACTCTTCCTTTGCACCACCGGTCAGCGTTGTAATTGCCGCGTTTAACGAGGCAAAAGTCATTAACCGAACTATTTCGGCGCTGCTCAAGAGCGATTACCAAAACTTGGAGATCGTCGTCGTCGACGATGGTTCAACAGATGGTACTGCCGAGACGGTTCGACGGTCATTTGCCGGGATCAACAGTGTTCTGGTGATCGAAAAGTTAAACGGCGGTAAAGCATCGGCACTCAACCTGGGCATCAAAGAGTCGCACGGCGAGATTATTGTCGCTTTAGACGCCGATACGATGTTCGACAAAAGCACGGTGGGCAACTTGGTGCGGCACTTTGAAGACCCCGAGATCGGAGCAGTTTCAGGCAACGTCAAGGTAGGCAACCGGCATAACTCTTGGACTTGGTGGCAGGCTCTGGAGTACATCACCAGTCAAAACTTTGACCGCCGAGCCTTTGGCCTGCTGAACTGCATCTCCGTCGTCCCTGGAGCAGTTGGAGCCTGGAGAAAAGATGCCGTCGTTCTAGCCGGCCTGTACTCGTCGCAAACCTTGGCAGAAGACACCGACCTCACCTTCAAGGTGCGACAACTTGGCTATCGCATAATTACCGACAATGAAGCACTTGCGTATACCGAGGCTCCTGACAACCTAAAAGACCTGTCAAAGCAACGGTTTCGGTGGGCCTACGGCACACTCCAGTGCCTTTGGAAGCATCGGTCGGCGATGTTTAATACTAGGTTCGGAGCCTTTGGCTTCTTTGCTCTTCCATCGCTCTGGATCTATCAAATTCTGTTCCAAGCTCTTGCTCCGCTGGTGGACGCAGCCATCCTGTGGACAATCTTCTACGGCAGCGTATTTGCGCCGCAGTTCGAAATGAGCAGTACGCTTCTTTTGCTGAAGTTTTGGCTTCTCTTTACGGTTTTCGAAGTGACCGGGGCCTGTATTGCTTTACGGTTAGATCGCGAAGATTTGAAATTGCTCGTCTGGCTGCCGTTGCAGCGGTTTGTATACCGACAAATGATGTATTATGTAATCCTAAAGTCGATCATTACGGCAATTAAGGGTACCAGGGTTGGCTGGGGCAAGCTAGATCGACGCGGAACTGTTTCGACACCCGCCGACCAATTACAGTCAATGGAAGACCAGGTCAACAAACTCATCGAAACACGATAAAGTTGGCATATCAGTCTAAGGAGTTACACATGTCCGACACACAAGGAACTAACGGCGAAGGCCCAACTACGACACAATCCGATCCATGGGCTAAGCTTCGCTTACCGCACTTTCAGCACGATCAAGGCCCGGTTAAGAATGCGAACGAGGAATATAAGAACACCCTATCGCCGCTAGATAGGCTCGCCGTTGCCATTACTGACAAGGTCGGCTCGATGGGCTTCTTCTTTATTATCCTCGGTTGGACAATTATTTGGTGCGGATACAACATACTTGCATCGGAAGTTCCGGCCCTTCACTGGAAGTCTTTCGATCCCTTCCCCGCATTTGTTGCCTACCTGCTGATCAGCAATGTCATCCAGATTCTACTCATGCCTCTTATCATGGTCGGACAGAACGTCCAGGGGAGGCACTCCGAAATCCGCGCAGAACTGGACTTCGAAATCAATCAGAAGGCAGAGAAGGAAGTCATTGCTGTATTACAGCATCTAGAGCACAATACAGAGCTCCTTCTGCAGCTTATGAAACATCTTGAATGCCGCGTTTCCGATGAGGAGCTGAGGGCAATTACCGCCGAGCGGCAGCTCGCCGAGCAGTTGGAACAAAAGAAAGTCGGTTCCGCATAGCTAAGGACGTGTTAGTTGAGTCATCGAGACCATCAGGTGACTGTCAATGAAGGACGCTATTCGAACTGCGGTCGAGCGGAAAGATCTTACAGTCGAAGAGGCCAAGGAGGCGATGGTCACCATTATGAGCGGCGAGGCTACGCCCGCTCAAATTGCCGCCTTTGCCGTCGCGATGCGAATGAAGGGCGAGACACACGAAGAGATTGCCGCATTTGCGCAGGTTATGCGCGACTACTCCGTCCGTGTCCCAGTAACCACCGACAAAATCGTCGTGGATACCTGTGGAACAGGTGGAGACTCACTAAAGACCTTCAACATCTCGACAACGGCGGCGCTGATTGTCGCAGCCGACGGGCGGGTTGCGGTTGCAAAGCACGGAAACCGTGCGGCGACGTCAAAATGCGGAAGTGCCGATGTTCTCGAAGCTCTGGGAGTTAGAATCGACTTACCTCCCACCGATATCGGTGAATGTATTAACGAGGTAGGAATTGGTTTTCTCTTTGCTGGCGCAATGCACCCTGCCCTGCGCTACGCTGGCTTGCCGCGTAAAGAGATTGGAATCCGGACTTTCTTCAACGTTCTCGGTCCACTTACCAATCCGGCTGGCGCTAAGGTGCAGCTCATCGGTGTCTTTAGCCCAACCCTCTGCCCCATGCTGGCAGCGGTTCTCAATATTCTGGGAAGCGAACGAGCAATCATGGTGCACGGCGACATCGGCATGGATGAGCTCAGCACAATCGGCACAACGTCGATCAGCGAGCTAGCCGAAGGCAAAATTAAATCGTACGTCCTACACGCAGCCGCTGAATTAGGTATTCAAGAGCCGGATATCTCTGAACTGAGCGCGGGAGATACTCCCGCCGAAAATGCCCAGATATTGAAGGACATTATCGGCGGATTAGACAAAGGCCCACGAAGGGATATTGCTTGTCTTAATGCTGCCGGAGTGCTCGTTGCTGCCGGCGTAGTGGATAGTCTCGTCAGCGGCTATTCACGTGCCATCGACATTATTGATAGCGGCGCAGCAGCCGATGTCCTGGTTCGACTGCGCGATTTCCAATCATAGTTTTCAGACATCCGGCACGTAACTATCGTAGAGCGAGACACCAGCCGATGTCCCTATACGATTGGCTCCTGCATCTAGAAGCTCAATTGCGTGGTCGATATTCCGAACTCCGCCAGATGCTTTGACACCGGTTGAGTCGCTGCCAATAGTTCGTCGCATTAGCCGTACATTATCGACTGTTGCGCCGACAGGCCCAGTTCCCGTCGATGTCTGTACAAAGTCAGCCCCAGAATCGCGCACCAACCTCGTCGCAAGTTCAATTTCAGCCGGCGACAGATAGCAGGTTTCGATCATCACCTTGAGCAGCACGCGGCGGTTGCTATTCGAAAGAGTTCCGCCATTTGAACTGCGTACCGCATCCACCATTTCAGAAAGGTCGCGCTTCACGCCTTCGCGATCACCGCTTTTGAATTTTGAGATGTTAAAGACGGCATCGATTTCATTGTCACCGTTAGCGCTCGCATTTCTGATCGCGCATGCTTTCGATGCGCGGCTATCTCCGCCAAACGGAAACGAGATCACGGTTGAGACCTTAACATCTGACTCTTCCAATCCCCTTGCCGCAGTACCTACCCAGCAAGGAAGTACGACGACACATGCAAAATGGCATCGAGCAGCATCCTCAACAAGTCTGAGAATGTCCGCTTTCGTTGCATCCGGACGGATCAGCGAGTGATCGATCATCTTCGCGAATTGCTCTCTTGTGTACATCTATGGCCCTAAACCCGCTTTGTAGCGGCCTTCCAGTGGCTTACTAACTCCGTAACGTTCTCTTTCCATCGGTCTGATTCCGATTGAGATGCCAGGAAATCCACCAATGCGCTTCCTATCACTGCCCCATCAGTAAACGATGTTACTGTCTGCACATGCGCCGATGTCGAAATTCCGAAACCAACACAAAGTGGCAGCTTTGTTTTTAAGCGAATGGCGGTGATGAGCTGTCCTAACTCTTCGGGAACCTCTT
>Ga0116229_10007019_pt1 | contig 17961 bp, 18 predicted proteins | sample S1TSphgellanicum_3_FD_87313 | JGI IMG/M metagenome (GOLD analysis project Ga0116229, IMG submission 87313) | Host-associated microbial communities from peat moss isolated from Minnesota, USA - S1T2_Fc - Sphagnum magellanicum MG | ecosystem: Host-associated > Plants > Peat moss > Unclassified... | reverse complement strand
TGCCCCCTGCCCCCCATCTCCCCTAAGGTTTAGTGATGCGATTGAGTAGCCAGATTGACGATACAAGACCTGCAAAGTGAGCTAAAACTGTGTTGGTGTTTGCCTGTACAACAAAAATATCTAGGGATTGGATAATTCGACTTGGGTCAACTTGGGTGTAAACTCCAGCGCCAAATTGTGGCACAGTCAGCGACTTTGATAACAGAGTCCCAACGATCGCTTCTGCCCCCATCAAAGTCAAAAGCATTCCTGCCAAATTCACAATCAGTCCAAAACGCACGACTTGAATCGTTTCAATTTTACGAGGGCGGTTGCTGGGATTGGAAGACTCTAGTTGTTTGCCAAGCCTAGTGTAACGGAAAGCTAGATAAATGCTCACACCTAAGGCAATCAGCCCAGAAGCTGCTAAAAACACACCCAACCCAGTTCCCGGATTATTACTGCTGGTGTTCCCAGTTCTCTGACTAAGGATGGCGAACAGCAAAATCCCCCCAGAAACAACACCTAGCACTAACTGAGTCCAGAAGCTAATCCAACCTGTAAAGCGAAACATTTGGGCAATAGCCCGAAGTGGAGAGGAATCTGACATACCGATTACCAATGTGCTGGGCGCTTGATAAATTTAATATCACATTTCTCGTATAGTAAAAAAATCTATCAATTCCAAAAATTTCAGTATAAAAGGTAAATTTTGCTGTGTAAGCTATGTGTCAATCTCGGAATCAGATGTATTTGTAGGCTTGAACTTGAAGATTGTGCAATGGGATAATCACTGTCTTACAAAGTGTTTATTAAGTTTTGCTCAAAAAGCTGCCTTTTACCCTTAGAATTGCTTAGGCGTTATTTCACGCTTAAGCAGTTCCCACACACTCGGCATCACTTAACACAAGGATGACGGCATCGCTGCTGTCTATTCGCTCCTCACTACACCGTCTAAAACTTGGGTAGGGGGTGCAATTTTTTGCATTCCTAAAACTGGCGCATACATGAGCGAGTTTCTAGTGCGGAGTTATCTCCTGCTTAAAACTCGCTTCCCCACGACTAACAAGCGTGTACCGTGTTTAATTTTTGCGCTTTGATCATCTAGCCTAAGTAGCGTTATATACTTAGGCATTGTGGTGCAGCAATATATACTCGTAACGAGAATTATAGGCTCAACCTTCAGGCATATTTTTAGCCATTCACCAACCATGAAACTCGAGGATATATATAAATTCTTTGAAAATCCTCCGCCAACTTACCTTTGTCAGGAACTAGCAGTTTGTTATATCTTGTATGTTTTGCTACAAGGGGAATCTTACGGAACTGAGTTGATTCAAAGACTGGAAACTGAATATCCAACCTATCGACTGTCAGATACCGTGCTTTACAGTGCGATTAAATTTCTTGAAGACGAAAGGGCAATCACTGGGTATTGGAAAAAACTTGAAGGACGCGGACGTCCGAGGCGGATGTACCTAGTCTCTCCAGAGTGGCAAGCTCAATCGCAAGATTTGGCTAGTCTGTGGCAAAAGTACATCAACCAGAGGACAAATTAACGAATAATGAGTCATGAATAACTAATAATGAATAAGTCTCCTCCCGTAAAACATTCAGAGGGTGTGGGGTGCACGGTGTAGGGTGTAGGGTGTAGGGTGTAGGGTGTAGGGTGTAGGAACCCGCGTATGCGAGGCGTGGGATTGGAACAATGACACGCCCATTAAAAGCTGGTGGGCAGCACAAACACCCATTCGTTTGATTTTTCATATCACTACACCCAACACCCCACACCCCACCCCCTACAATCCTTTTTTGTAACAATAAGTTATGGATACTGCTGTTCTGCCATCCACGTTGCTGCTGACCTTATTGCTATCGGTTGGGCTATTTTTCTTTATTCGTGCCTCGACCAAAGACCGCATAGAAAAAGCGCAACTGGTGTCCAACTTAGACGAAGCTAGTTTATTGCCTCAATTACAGGAATATTTTCGCATTCGGTCATACCGAGTGGCAGCGGTAGACCCAGAACAAAACCAGGTGACTTTTGAAGGGTTTGTTAGACCTAGTTGGTTTTTAACTGTGTTTTTGACACTGTTAGCGGCTGCTGGGATTCTTTGTCTAGCACTAGTTTTATCATTGCTTTTTCCACACCTCAGTCCAGTCTTTCTAGGAATGGTACTGCTCTCGCCTTTAAGTGGTTTCTTTTACTGGAAAAAATCTAGAAGGCATGAGTTGGTGTTACTCAAAGTAGAAGGAACTCAAAGCGAACAACACGAACCAAGTAAAATAACTGTAATTGCCCATCGGGATGAACTCATGGAGTTACGAAGGGCGCTACAGTTAAAACTTTACGAATAACCCTTTAGCAATGGATGCTAGATTTGAGATTTTGGATTTTGGATTGATTTTCATCTAAAATCCAAAATCCAAAGGCTAAAACTCATTGACCATCTATGAGTATGAGAAACAGACTCCTGACAGACTTTTAGGAAAATGAACACGACGAAGCAGGAAAAAAGCGAAAGCTATCTTTACTTGAAAGAGCGTGTTTGACAATTCAGCCAAAATGGATTGTTTGCAATCAAACTGCATGTTATCCCCAAACACTAATAACGGCGTACGTAACCCATAAGTGTTGCTCCGACCTATACTGCTGGAGGGTGACCCCCCTCTACACACTAGAGGGAAGCTTTCCATAGTATAGATATGTTAGGAGATACGCTCGGGGACGGACGGGGTCACACTATTTCCACTCCCTTGTGTATCTCATTTACGCTAAAAACGTACTCATCCAAACCGACTAGTACAGCTACACGCGGAGTTCAAAGTCACGGAAGTTCTGAGCGTCGGTTTCCCAACAATCAGACTTCTCTTAAAATCACCGTACTCCTTTGGGGAAGCAAGCGTGACAAGCAGCATATCCGACAGGAGAAGTTCAGATCGCCGGAAGCTGACGCTCTGACTTCTCTCAAAATTCAAAAACCCTTGGGTTCTGGGCATTCGACATTTTGTCAAATTGTATGTTGATTTCCGTGCTCGAAGTACTAGTTTGGAAGGAGTTGATTGTATAATTCACGCTCAATAGCCTGACTGGCAAATTAGCTGCAAACTTAAAAAAAATGCATCTTTTAAATAAACAAGGGCACTTTTGCCAGTTAATAATTGTCAAAAGCCAGACTCAGACTCTATGATAACCATTGATGGTTCAACGAGTGGCAGCCACAGCTACGGGTTCTTGTCCTGGAGAATTTTCTAAGATTCTCAGGCTAGGAAATAAGAAATGATTTTCTTCAACATATTGAGCCCCGAAAAGCCCCTTTTCCGCCCAAAAATAACGGTCTGTAGTGTGTTCATTTCGCTTTACAAGTAGCAAAGCCGGTGGCGCGATCCGTTCAGCTTGAATGAACTTTCTCGCTGCTGTCACAGGTTTATCTTCGCCGCTTTCGATGCTATATTGAGGCACGTGTTCTAAGATTCGCCGCCCCTCTTGACGACGACGACTTTTCCTCTTGCGTCTCCTTGCCAACCTATTTTCCTCCTCTTTGAAGCTACAGATTGTAGTTATAGCTACAAAATCCGTCGTCATTATAAAAGTTCTAATTCAGAAAATCAACAGTTCTTAATCTTTTGATACAACAACAAAACTCTCTGTGAACGTAGATAAATCAAAAGTCGTGAAAGATATAATGCCACAGAGCGACCCATTATTTACAAGATTTAGTAAATCTTTGTTAAATTAGGAAAACCAATCCCTGTGCTTTGTATTTCCTTCGGTCAGTAATCCTAAAGTAAAATCTGAAAAATGTTAATGTCTGCCGGTTCTGAGTTTGTTGCTCTGTGTCGAGAGCAAATGGCACTGTTAGCCCAATCTCTGGGAGCAACCTTGAGCATTGTCTATTTAACACAAGAATTGGTAGAGACCTCGGCAAATGAAGCAAAACTGATTCCTGTGGTAGTTTATCCGGAGACAGGGGTGGGACTGACAGAGAGGACTCTGGCATTGCCTCCCCAGAAGGGGAAGTTATTGACAGCAGCAGAGGATACAAGCGGCGAACTGCAGGAGTGTGAACGTGAAAATACGACACTACCACCGCATGCTGGAGAAGAATACCTGTTAAGTGGCAACCAATTTGTTTTGCCCCTCATTCATGAGGATGTGATGATGGGGTTGTTGGTGACACGCAGGGAAGACCGGACATGGAATGAACAAGAACGAGGAGAAATTGAACGGATTGCCCAAACGCTGTCGCTTGCCTGTATTTTGGATCAGCGTCGCTTATGGTTGCAGCAGCAGTTACATCAACAACAAATTCTGCAAGAAAAGCAACAGGATTTGCTGGATAATTTATTGCACCAATTTCGGAATTCGTTAACAGCGATGCGAACCTTTGGCAAACTGCTTTTGAAACGACTGCGACCAAGAGATGCCAATCGGGAAGTAGCAGCTAGTATTGTACGGGAAAGCGATCGCCTCCAAGAATTGTTGCAACAGTTCGATAAAGTCATAGACCTGACGGTAGCCGATTTAAACGGTCTGGCACTACCCCAAAATGAAGTCTTTGTGGAAGCATCTGTCCAACAAAACCCAAAGCTCTTATTGCCTGGAACACGAGAGCAAGAAGCTGAGTGCTTTGTAGCAGATGTATTGGAACCATTGTTAGTGTCAGCTAAAGCGATCGCCCAAGAAAGAAATTTGGATCTTGTCGCTGAAATTCCCCCCAAATTGCCGCCAGTACGTGCTCACGTCAAGGTATTACGAGAGGTGTTGAGCAATATTATCGACAATGCGTTGAAATACACTCCAGCAGGTGGTAAGATTTTGGTTCGAGCGGGGCAAGAACAAGCTAATTATCAAGGAATTGCCATCAGTGACAATGGCCCTGGCATTCCAACGCAAGATTTAGAGCATCTTGGTGAGCGACACTACCGGGGAGTACAAGCTCAAACCAAAATTCCAGGCACAGGTTTGGGACTAGCGATCGCCAAACAGCTAGTAGAGCAAATGCAGGGCGAAATTCAAATTTTTAGCCCTGCTCTATCCTCGCCGATCGCATCACCTGATATGCCGGGAACTACGTTTATTATTTGGTTACCTGTCGTTAGTGGTTAGTTGTTGGTTGTCAACAACTAATTATTTTAGAGAAATTTGGGCAAGTGGTTTCCAGGCAAAATCCAGGTTTTGCCGTAATCCTTCAGCAACGCTTCAAACCCTTAATATTGCCTAGAGACTTCCAATTGAAGAAGGCAGAAGGCACTTATGTTTCGCCTCAATTGGGGATTCAGAAGATAGAATGTACGAGGGCGACTCAATCTTCGATTGAGTCGGGGTCTTAACCCTTGCACACGAGTGGTCGCCAGAAGGTTCGGGCATTTCCGTGAAGGAATAAGTACTCACGCAAAATTAATTACACATTTATTTAAGCTGGAATGACCTTGTGACAAGCATTTCAGGCGATGAGAGTATGCAATTAATTTTGCACAGGTACTTAAATTCCTTCTGCCTTCTGCCCTCTGACTTGAAAGAGGGAGCAGGGAGCAGGGGGAAAAAACATTTTCATGCTTGGCGGTGAAACTTGTTTCATTGGGACTGCCTTCTGCCTTTCTTGATAAAAAATATCCAATTCCTACAGTTAACCTCGTTCGTAGTTGCGCTTGAGCGCTAAAGCAGGATTGCACAAGTTCGTGAAGAAATGAAATTGATCTGAGCCTAGTAGCGGGATAGTTGCAGGCTAGAACGCAGTTTGACATCCAAATCGCCGTCTTGGGGCTTAATGACAACAACTTCAGATTGCTTGCGTCGCAATAGGACACTGGCACCAGCACCGGCACCAGCACCAAGTATAGGTTCTATGACACGAATTCTGTGGTCGCTAATCAGTCCAATTAAACTAGCAGCACCAGCACCAATAGCTGCATCTTGTACAATTTTACCAGTATCAGTTCCTTTACTGATATTTTCCTTTCTGGTAATTACCTCAGAAGTCGCATTAATATCCTGCCGATCTCCGTTAGAAAAAATTAACTCTCGTGCTACGAACTGAGAACCTTTTTTAGAGTCATGAGTAGCTGGTTCTAACTTACCAACAATTTGAGAACCTTCCGGGATTAATACATTTCCATTCTTGTCTATGATGTTTCTTGCTATCTTCACAGTTATTGGTGTCGTCTCGTCAGGAGTAACAACGATTTTATCTTTTTCGTAGGTAACTGGAAATTTGACTCCAGAAGGGATTGAAAGATTTCTTCTTTGTGAGTTTTGTGGGCCTTGTGAGCGAAAAATTTGCGCACTAGCAGGAGTAAGGGAGAACATGGGGGCGATCGCGCCCGTTGCGATTGCCATTGCTAGAAGTGTAGTAGTTCCAGTTTTACAACGATGAAAGCCAGTCATTTTTTAGGTTCCTTTTAGTTTCTTTTTGAATGTTAATGACGTCAAGTCACTGATGATTGTTTCTGAACTTTTTTAACCGTATATTTAGGGGTAGTTCGAGGAATAAACCGATCCTATAGCAATCATATTCGAGTTGTCAGAATTATGAACGTAAAAGCGCACTATGAGGCAACGGATTGTCTATAATGCAATGCCCTAGTACCGCGCAGCGGTACTAGTGGAGCCACGACCAGCAAGGGAGATTGCAGTGTCAGGACACCTACCGCGTTCGCGTAGCGTGCCGAAGGCATAGCGGAGGTGTGTTGAGTCGTCATTTATACCTTGCAGATGAACCTAAAAAACGACTTTTTAGAGAAGTTAACAAATTATACAACTTTGTGAGATGACCTTGGAGAAGAAATGCTTGCTCATCAGAGGCCCATGTTGTCACTTTTCTAGGCGGTATTTTGTTAGGAGACTCTTCTTTATAGAAGTGAACAACAAGGGATTTACGAGTCAAGCCTTCGGGAAGATTTAGCCTGTTATAACCGTGGTAAGTTGTCTGATCTGACAACATAATAATGCAGCAATTAAATGCAGGCGAAATTTCTTTAGTTGCGCCTTTCAAGCCCTTTCTTAACTGAAGATAACCACCATATTGTTGTTGCCAATTTTTATTTAGGTAAATCATGACATTTAGCCGATGTACCCAAGTATCCTGTACAGGATGTAAATTAAAATCTGTGTGCATATTGAGGAATCCTCCATCAGTCCCTTGGTGTAAATCTCCGGAAAATTTGGATTCCATGAATAAATCTTCTCCAGATACTGATCTGACAAATAACTGAAATTGTTCAGAAAGTAGCTCTTGATGAAGGAGAGAAAAAGAGTCAGAAAGACCATCCCAAGAAGAAAATTCATGTTTATTGGCAAATAAATAGTGACGACAACGCTGCATGGATGAAGTTTCAGGACAGTCATTAATTAAGGCATTTGCCACTGATTCATTCAAAAAATTATCGATGACGACGTGAGGAAAAGGAGTCGCAGTAGAAAATAGTCTTGCAAACTTTTCTACTTCGTTGTAAATACTGGTGTTAATCGCACAAGGCATACACAGTCTCTGATTTTATAGTTAACAACAAGTCATTCATGACTGGTAACGACCCTGATAATTATGCAATTGAATTGCATAAAAGCTGATAACAACTCCGCCGTACTTTACTTGTGCTGAGCAGAGGTTTCCAATGGTGAATGGAGAGTGAAGCAGAGCCATTTTTATGCGTTATAGTGTACGCATCTCATAACGGCTGCTAAAACCGTGACTAGTCCAATGTGTTAAAGCTACGCTAGATTGCTTGCCACTTTAGTTTGAACTAACAATCACCGCTACCATAGCAAGAACAATACCACGGAATTGAGTTGGGAAACAAATTCAACTCCTCGCCAAGAGTGGATTAGCGCAAGACATTGGCCAGCCCCTAACCCAATGCTGCCACCGTGGGTGATTAAGCCGATATCGCAAGCGATGCGCGAGTTTCCGCCCTCTTCGTTAATGATGAGCGAAGCATAACAGGTATTATTGCGCGGAATCTAACTACTTTCGCGCTTACAGCCATAGCGAATAGAATTTGCAACTATCCTCCTTTTGTCCTGCCGTTGAGGGGAGCAAAATTAGAGAAAATATCACGGAAGTTTAATTTTTTGCTCAGGAATCAAAAAAATCTGCCTAACAGAAAAAAAATTTGTTCATTTTATTGTTAAGAATAGTAAATTTAAAGTGTTAAAGACGAAAAACCTGATTTTTACCTAGCTAGACTAGCAAAAAGAACAACTGTACTGCTATATATTAAAAAGTAGGTGTGGCACTAGAGCCTTAATGATTCCAGTACAACTTACTCTTAAAAACTTCCTAAGTTACCGTGATGCAACTTTAGATTTTCGCGGGTTACATACGGCGTGTATTTGCGGTTCTAATGGCGCTGGGAAATCCTCTCTCCTAGAGGCGATCACCTGGGCAATTTGGGGTGAAAGTAGAGCTGCTGCTGAAGAGGACGTGATCAATACTGGCGCTAAAGAAGTTCGGGTTGATTTCATCTTCAAAACAAGCGGGCAAATCTATCGAGTCATTCGCACCCGCCAACGGGGTGGAAGTGGCGCATTGGAATTTCAAATAGAAACACCCACTGGGTTTCGTTCACTTACGGGCAAAGGGGTAAGGGCGACACAGGACTTGATTGGTGAACACATCAAGCTGGATTATGATACGTTTATTAATTCTGCCTACCTGCGTCAAGGTCGTGCAGATGAATTCATGCTCAAACGTCCCAACGAACGTAAAGAAATTCTAGCAGAGTTGTTGAAACTCAATCAGTACGATCAATTGGAAGAACGGGCAAAAGAATCGTCCCGTCAGTTCAAAGCACGGGTAGAGGAGTTAGAGCGTTCCTTGGAGTCGATGAAAAATCAACTTCAACAACGTGAGGTCATCACCCAAAAACAAGCCAATTTAGAAGCTGAACTAAACAACCTGCAACAGGTACAGGCATTTGATCAGATCCAATTACAAAGTTTGCAAGTTGTACAGCACCAACGACAAACTTGGGAAGAACAACTCAACTTTGTGAGACAGCAATATCAGAATCTGACGCAAGACTGCGATCGCCTTCAGCAAGAACAGTCTGCAACTAGCAGTCAACTAACAGATTTAGAAAAAAGATTAAGTCAAGAAGCTGAGATTAAAGCCGGATACACTCAATACCAAATTCTGCAATCTCAAGAAGAAGCTTTTGCTACCAAATTTGAAGAATATACTCGTGCTGAAGGAGCGCGTCAACAACAACAACAGCAACTTACCAAACAAATTCACGAAATTGAGCGGCAGTTGCAACATGCTGAAGCCCAACTAGAAGCACTACAGCAACAAGAAAGGGAAGTTCAGCAAACTTTGACTAAGTCAGATGAAGTCGAAGCTGCTTTGGCACAACTAGCTGCTGCGCGTAACCGTGTTGCCAATTTAGATCAGTTACGCATGCAAGTGTCTCCCCTGCTGCAACAGCAAGCAACTTTGCAAAGCCAACTGAATCGCGTTTATGCTGGTTTAGTTGCTCGTATAGAACAGATAGAGGTTAGAGAAAACCAATTGCTATCGCTTTCATCGCGCCAACCACAACTGCAACAAGCAGTGATGGAAGTGGGTATGCAGATTGAGGACATGGATAAAAAGCGAGTTTACCTGCAGCGAGTTCAGGAAAAAGGGCAGGAACGGCGTCACTTTATTGAACGCCTACAAGCTCAGCAACGGGAGTATGAAAGGTTGTTGGGAGAACTAGATCAGAAACTGCAAATGCTTCAAAACCCTAATGCTCTGTGTCCATTGTGTGAGCGTCCATTGGAGGAACATCACTGGAATCGCGTCGTGGACAAAACCAGGGTTGAACAAAAGGATACAGAAGGACAATTATGGGTATTCCGGGAACAAATGGCTGTGTCAGACAGAGAGATTCAGGTACTTAGACAGGAATACCGAGAAATCTCACAACAGTTAGCACCATATGATACTCTACGCGAACAGAGAGGGCAATTGGCAGCACAGTTGCAAGCGACCAGTGATGTTGAACAACAACTACAACAAATTGCTGTTGAAAGACAGCAACTGGAGCGATCGCTGCAAGTTGGTGATTACGCCCCTGATAAACAAGCTGAGCTGCAAGAGCTAGAACAATATCTACAACAACTCAATTACAATGAGCAAGACCACGCCCTTGCCCGGAACGAAGTTGATCGGTGGCGGTGGGCAGAGATTAAACTGAGCCAGATTAAAGATGCAGCTAAGCGACAAGCACAAATAGCAACACGAAAACCAGAAATTCAGGCGCAAATCGACCAATTAAAAACAAAAATGCAGCAAGAGTCCATCGATTCTGACTGTGCCAGACAAATTACCGCCCTTGAACGTTACATTGGTGAAATTGGTTACGACACTGAGCAACATAATCACCTACGGATGGCTGTCAGAAAAGCTCAACCTTGGGAGTTACGCCATCAACAACTCTTAGGGGCGCAACATCTGTATCCTCAACTTAAGGCAAGAGCGCAAGAGTTAGAAGTTTCCTGGCAAGCGAGATTAGCTGAACGGCAAAGACTTGCCACTCAAGTCGAAAGTATCACCCACCAGATGGAGGAAACAGCAAACCCAACTGCCCAAATTCAGACTCTAGAACAGCAGTTGACATCACGCAGACGACAACTAGACGAGCAACTCTCGCAGTTAGGGCGTTTAGAACAGTTGACTCACCAACTGAAAACGCTGCAACTTCAGTATGAGCAACAACAGCAGCAACTGCAACAAGCAAAGCAGCAACATCGCATTTACCAGGAATTAGCGCAAGCATTTGGTAAAAATGGCATTCAGGCACTGATGATTGAGAATGTCTTGCCTCAACTGGAAGCCGAGACAAATCAACTTCTTTCGCGATTGAGTGCTAATCAGTTGCATGTTCAATTTGTTACACAGAAGGCTGGGCGTTCTGCAAAAGCAGCAAAGAAAAATGCGAAGCTGATAGATACTTTAGATATTTTGATTGCTGATGCTAGAGGAACGCGGGCTTATGAAACTTACTCTGGTGGAGAGGCGTTTAGGATTAACTTTGCCATCCGTTTGGCCCTAGCAAAATTACTAGCGCAGCGGGCTGGGGCGGCGTTGCAACTGCTGATTGTCGATGAAGGGTTTGGCACACAAGATGCGGAAGGGTGCGAGCGTTTAATTGCGGCGATTAATGCGATCTCCTCTGATTTTGCCTGTATTCTCACCGTCACCCATATGCCTCACCTCAAGGAAGCCTTCCAAGCCCGCATAGAAGTTCATAAGACACAGGAAGGTTCGCAGTTAAGTTTGTCGATTTGAATGGTCTTATGTTTTCCAACGACAATCCTACACGGGCTGTCTCTTTCGTGCAGGAGATCAGGAACCGTTGCAAGCGCATCGCTACGCGTTAGCGCCAGAATATGGGGAAAATATCCGAAAAGTCCCGTATAGTACAACCATTCCAGCCGACTGCCAGCAATTCTCATTTTGAAAAAAAATGACTCAGGCTGCCATCACTGCATCTTCTATCTGGTATCTTGTATTATTTCCGGGTTTCCTTTCATCAGGTAAGTTATGCAATAATGACCGTAAAAATTGCATTAATTCAGAAATTTCTAGAGTCGCTGCCTTTTGAGCCATGTCTAATAAGTAATTTGACGCGAAGATAGGATTTTTGACTCACCGATTTTACATCATCTGACAACAATTATAAATTTTTATTTTCCTTGAATTCCTCAATTAAAACCGAACTATGAACTGGATTTCCCCCGTTCGTTGTCAGGCAATCTCTCGATTATCTTGAGTATTTATACTTAATTTTCGGCTCAATTATTTTTTTAGCCATTGCCTCTGGCTGAAAAACTAGTTATTTTGTACTATATTTTCAATTCTAAAATCGGGGTTAATACTCTATTTTTTTCAAAATGAGAATTGCTGGCCGACTGCCATGCCTCAAACAGTATAGAATATTGCCAGTAACCTTGGTCTGACGAAAGGATTTCGATGACCCAAGGTGGTGCAAACTCAATCCCAGTACTAGCGATATACCGTTCTCATCCAGTGGTAGTTGATTGGCAGCAACAACAACGATATCAGGAACAACTGAACGCTCACCAAAGCTACAGCGCAATTCTCAAGCGTCTCGGGTTGGAGGGTGAAACTATGCTATTTGTAGAAACCACTGCTGATGGTGGAATTATACTGCGTCCTGCTGGAGTGTATCCGATTGAGGTGTATACAGAGGAACAGATTGAAGAGTTTTTTGAAGGCGATCGCTTAACTGACGAAGAAGCCGAACAGCTTCAGCGCCAGCTTAAAGATGCTGAGTAGGAAAAATACATGCGTCTGTTCCTAGATGCCAATGTTATCTTTGCAGCCGCTATCAGTCCTAATGGCCGCTGTAGCGCTTTGTTTGAGTTAGCTTCTGCTGGGTACTCTACTTTGCTAACATCGCCTCATACCTTGGAAGAAACACGGCGTAATATTACAGCTAAGTATCCCGAAGCTTTGACGCGATTGGAACGGGATTTAATCATCGCAAAATCTAACAAATCATGAAGAACTGAGGCGGCAATTGGGAAAGATAAGGGGGTCTTGCCCAAAATATTCTGCTTGAGGAAATTAAGAACTATATGCCAGCTATAGCTAGTATTCAAAGCAACACACAGTTCCTGTTACAACTATTACAAAGCACCAAAGAGGGAAAAACTCAGTTGCCAGATTTTCAACGCAGTTGGGTCTGGAAAGATGAGCAAATACGAAGTTTGTTAGCCAGCGTTTCACTCTCCTATCCAATTGGGGCAGTTATGATGCTAAAAACCGGGAATAAGAGTGTGCGGTTCAAAAATCGCTTGCTAGAAGGCGTTGTCTGCAAGGAACTGCAAACACCAGAGCAGTTGTTGCTAGATGGGCAACAGCGTATGACCTCACTGTTTCAAGTATTGCTTTCAGGAAAGCCAGTCAAAACTAAAGATGTTCGCGGTAAGGAAATTTATCGGTGGTACTACATTGATATTGCTAAGGCACTAACTCCTAATTGTGACAGGGAAGAAGAAGCAATTATATCTGTTCCTCTGGAGAAAATTAGGCGGAATTTACGTGGCGAAATTCAGGAGGACTATTCAACAATTGAAAAAGAGTGTAATGCTGGCCTTTTTCCTCTGCAATTAGTGTTTGATGATTTAGGGAAGTCCAACTGGATGCACGCGTACCTTCAACTTAATCCTGCCAATATGCAACAACGCCTTAACTGTTGGACTAATTTCGTTCAGGAGGTGATTCAGCCTTTTCTACACTACCAAGTTCCAATTATCTTGCTTGGAACTGACACACCGAGAGAAGCTGTGTGCCAAGTTTTTGAAAAGGTAAACCAAGGCGGTGTTGCTCTCAGCGTTTTTGATTTGATTACGGCTACCTATGCAGCAGATGAGTTTAACTTGCGAGAAGATTGGACGACGCGACAAAAGAGACTAAAACAACTCGCTGTATTAGGTAATGTTCAAAATACGGACTTTTTACAAGCAGTGACTTTAGTTGCTACTTGGAACCGCAAAGAACAGAGTGGAACTATCAGTTGCACTCGTAGAGATATCCTCAAGCTGACCCTTAAAGAATATAAAGATTGGGCTGAAAAAGTTATTGGAGGGTTTGAGGAAGCAGCCAAACTACTGCATACACAAAAGATATTTACTGCTGGAGAATTACCATATCAATCTCAACTAACAGCACTTGCAGCTATTTTCGCAGCATTAGAAAAAGACAGTTTCAGCGATACTGTATGTGCCAAGTTGGTACACTGGTATTGGTGTGGAGTTTTTGGCGAACTATATAGCGGTGCTATTGAAAGTCGTCTTGCTAAAGACTTGCCACAAATGCTGAAGTGGATTAATTCTGGGGATTCTGAACCCGACACGATCAAAGATGCTGACTTTTCCCCCAACCGCCTTCTCAGACTTTATACCCGCCGGAGTGCTGCTTATAAAGGTTTATCTGCTTTGCTATTGCGGGATAAAGGATGTGATTTCTTCACAGGTTTTGAAATCGACGCTTTGATAGATCATAGTGAACCAATAGATATTCATCACATTTTTCCACGTAGTTGGTGCAAAAAGAACGGTATTGAAGCTGAACTGTACGACAGCGTTGTTAACAAAGCACCTTTATCATCCAAAACTAACAAAATGATTGGCGGTAACGCTCCTAGTGTTTATTTATCTGCCCTTCAAAAAAAAGCCCCGATGACAGAGGAACGAATGAATGAGCTTTTACTCTCGCACGTTATCGATCCAGTTGCTCTACGTGCAGATAATTTTGAAATATTTTTTCAAACTCGACACAAAGCGCTACTTGAAAGAATTGAGCGAGCTATGGGCAAGAAAATTTTGTTAGATACCAATCAATTAGAAGACGCAGAACGAGTTGAATATGACGAAGAACTAGATAATTAGAAATGGATAAATAACTGCTAAACGGGTATTTCATCTAAAATAAATTGGTGCGATCGCGCTTTGCTTAAGTCCTAGACTTTTATCTGCAGCATAATCATAGATAGAATAGAACTTACCTTGGAGTAAAACTGGATGTCAGCGTTGGTCGAAAGAATTACTATCAATCCCAGACAATGTGGAGGTCGTCCCTGTATCCGAGGGATGAGAATTCGGGTGTCAGATGTGCTGGATTTGTTTGCGGCTGGGCTGAGTGCTGAAGAGATTTTGGAAGAAATGCCTGATCTTGAGGCAGATGATTTGAAAGCAGCACTTTCGTATGCATCACGTAAGCTCAATCATCCGGTGCTGATTGCATGACAATTTGGGTAGATGCTCACCTATCACCTGCGCTCGCAATCTGGATCACCAGTACTTTTGGGATAACAGCATTAGCTTTACGCGATCTTGGTTTGAGAGATGCTGAAGACCCTGAAATATTTGAAGCAGCAAAGGCTCAAGGAGTTATCTTCATGACAAAAGATAGCGACTTTGTTGATTTGGTTGATCGTCTTGGCTCACCACCACAAATTATCTGGTTAACTTGTGGTAATACTTCAAATGCTCGGTTGCGAGAGATTTTGATTTCAACCTTGCCAGAAGCACTAGAGCTTTTACTAACAGGTGAGGCGTTAGTCGAAATCACCGCAACTTTGTCCCAGTAAATTGTCAAGCTTTTGGCGGCTTTGCTTGTGCTTTTTTCACCATATGGTTTTCTGGTTTTCTGGTTCGCCTCGTGGCTTCTCCAAACCCCTAACATGACTACTCTTCGTCATTACCGAAATCAGGTTTCACGCCAAGTGTACGTAATTGCTCCGCTAATCGCTCAGCACGTCGCCTTTCCCTTTCAGCTATTTGTCTTTCCCGTTCTTCGGGTGTAACAATCCAATTGCCAAGGGCATCATACCACCGCAACCATTGCCGCTCGCCGCCTTTGTTGTATACGCCCTGCCAGAGTCCTAAACCTAGCTTGATGTCATCTATCCATACACGAGCTTGTCTTAACTCTAACTCAGTGTAGTTGCCACCTTGTAACTGAAACGCCCGTAGCTGGTTGGTGTAGCGGTTAAAAACAATGTAATAGGGAACACGCAAAATTCGCTCGTAAACTTCCCACTTGGTTGGAGGTTGGTCAACATCTCGCAGAGTTTGCCCTAGGTCTTCTTTTTCTGTTCCCGGTGAGAGTAGTTCTACCACAACAAAAGGATTAACCCCTTCTTGCCAAATTACATAGCTTAGGCGTAATTCCTGCGGCTCATATAGTTTTGGTACATCCAAAACTGTGAACCAGTCGGGGCGTTTGTACCACAGGGGATGACGTACGTCATAGTAGAGATTTAAATCACTGGCAACGAATACTTGATCCTCTAGGTAGTTAGGAGGTAAAAAAGTTTCTCGTAATAGCTGAGGTTGGAAGATATGAAACTCGTCGGGCAATCCTGGCTCCTGTGGATTTTCACTGGGGAGGTCATACATTGTGGGTAAGACTTCCTTGGCGGGACGTGGGGGGTCAGTTTGATACATGATGTCTAGCCTGGAAGAGTGGGAGGATCAACCTGATGTTATTTTCCCTGAATCAGATCATTCAAGCGCGGATAGTGTGGGACTGTGGAGGATCTGTAGGCGATGCGTCTGCAATCAGAACATTATACTACATTTTGACATGATTAGACCATTGGAATTCTCTCAATCCTGCGTAGCTGTGACTTGTTTATCTATAATATTTTAATCGATTTTGTTACTAAGTATAGACAGAGTGGGAATTTTATAACTAAGTCCTTTTAAGGTTTGTTATGGCAAAGATGTTTCCTGATCAACTACGCTCTGATATCAAAAGTGGTGCAGAGAAACGTTTATATCAGGCACTTAAGGAACAGTTGTCAGATAAGTTTATTGTCTTTCATTCGGTTTCCTGGCAAGTACAAAATCTCAATAACGGTGCAAAAGATGGGGAAACTGACTTTGTGATTGCTTGTCCCAATCTAGGCATCTTGGTACTAGAGGTCAAAGGTGGCAAAATCAGTTACGATGGCGAGGCGGATCAGTGGTATAGCAATCATCACGCGATCAAAGACCCCTTTAAACAAGCATGTGAAAGCAAGCATAATCTGCTAAGTCTGCTTAAGGAGAAGCCTTTCTGGAGAACACGTTGGATTCCAATCGGTTACGCAGTCGCCTTCCCTGATGTCAAAGTTAAGGGTAGGCTACCTCTACATGCTCCTTGTGAAATCATATTAGACGGTAGCCAAGTGACTGATTTATCAGCTTGGGTACAAGCAGTTATGAACCATTGGCGCGGTCAAAATCCAGATCATAGCCATCTTGATAGCAGTGGAGTTGAACAACTCGTCAAAATCTTCCGTCCCTCAATAGTTGGTTGTGTACTACTTCCTTTTGAGAATGATGAGTGGAAGTTTAGAACCCTAGTCGATAAACAATTCCAGATCTTGGATTTTTTAGCCAAGCATCGTCGTGTAGCTATCAGTGGTTGTGCTGGTTCAGGCAAAACCTTATTAGCACTTGAGAAGGCGCGTCGTCTGAATGAGCAAGGATTCAGCGTCTTAATCACCTGTTACAACAAAGCTTTAGCACAGTTGCTACGCCAGCGCCTAGGTCGGCAACAAAATCTGCACATTTACACCTTTCACGGTCTTTGTGAAAAACTATTTCGTCAAGCTGGTCTTGTAGCACCAGACAACGACCAAATCCCTCAAGATCGGCTCTTCAAGGAAATTTATCCTAATCTACTGAGCCAGGCTGCTGATCAGCTCAATTGGCGGGTTGATGCAATCATTGTGGATGAAGGACAGGATTTCTGTGAAGATTGGTGGCTGGCACTCAAGTTGCTATTGCACGATCCTGATGATGGCATCTTCTACTTCTTTCACGATAATAATCAGAACATTTTTGGTCATGGCTGGAAACCCCCGTTAGAAGAAGCGCCCTTTTCCTTAACCGAAAACTGTCGCAACACCCAGAAGATACACTCTTATGTTCGTCAATTTTACCCTCCGAGTCATTCTACAACAGCTCCAGGACCACTAGGCCGTGATGTAGAAATTCACTATTACACAAACGATCATGAATTAAAGAATACTCTTAGTCGGATTCTTCATCACTTAGTTGATCAGGAGAAAATTGCTACGAAAGATATTGTGATTTTGACAACCAGACGGAAACAAGCGCTTCAAAACCAAATTTTAGGTCGCTTTAGAGTTAAAGCAGAGCCCGACATGAATAATAATGAAATCCGTTGCAATACAATTCATTACTTCAAAGGACTTGAAAGCCCGATTGTTATTATCGTGGAGATTGAGTTGAACAGAGTTCCAAATCTGAAAAATTTGCTGTATGTAGGTGCTTCCCGCGCTCGTCACCACTTAATTATTCTCCGACCTGATGCTCCATTTTAAGAGTAAGTTCTAGAGCGCCGGTCGAGTAGAAGGTATTGACAAAAACAGAATTATGTGTAGTAGGACAAAACGTCTATTTCAAGCTCAATTTTTAAGTCTAGTTAAGGGCGATCGCATTAAAACTCAGTGCCT
>Ga0116229_10007016_pt1 | contig 17963 bp, 16 predicted proteins | sample S1TSphgellanicum_3_FD_87313 | JGI IMG/M metagenome (GOLD analysis project Ga0116229, IMG submission 87313) | Host-associated microbial communities from peat moss isolated from Minnesota, USA - S1T2_Fc - Sphagnum magellanicum MG | ecosystem: Host-associated > Plants > Peat moss > Unclassified... | reverse complement strand
CACCGGCTGGAACATCATCGCCTCGCTGATCCAGCGCCCGTCAGCATTTTTGCCAACGATCGGACCGTGATGGGTTTTGTAGATGGTGAATGTCTTGGCCCCCATATCCCCGCCGGGTTTTCGATAGGATATAGTAACAGAAGACACGGCAACCGGCCGCAGCGCAGCACCGTAACGATAGAACAACCGGCCATCCTGATGCACGATCGTCTCCAGGAACCGGTCAACCGCGTCCGAGTGGCTGGAGGTATGCATCCAGCCCAGATGGTCATTAAAACCCTGGTAGAGAAAAAACTGGCCCCAGGTCGCCGCCCCATAGGCGTTCAGCCCGGCATCGCTTGTCATTTGCAATTCCGCGCGGAAATAAAACGAGGTGTGCGGATTGATCAGCAGCAAGGCATGATGCGCCTTGGTGTTGGCAGGAGCGATGGCGATACCGTTCGATCCCGTCGGTTCGCCATCCGGGGGCGCCAGCCCGGCGAATTTTGGCCAGCCATAGAAACGCGCCATATCCGGCAGCGAAATGCTTTCTATATCGCCGCCGATGCTGCCTTCGGTGAAAGAGAGGGCCATCCAGGGCTCAAAATGCCTGAGCACCTTTGGTGTCGTTTTCGGGTGGGTCGCCAGATAAAAATTCAGCCCATCCGCCCAGCCATCCATCAGCGCCTTCAGCCAGGAAGGGCTGGACGCGTAGCGGGCCTGGAGATCGGCCGGATCGATATAGAGCCGCGCCCGCAGATCCTGAACGACGGTGGCCTCGCCCTCCGCCTCGCTCACCCGGCCCAGCGCGGTCAGATAGTTCATCTCGATGCGGTTAAAATCATCCTCCGCCTGCGCGTAGACCATCCCGAACACCGCCTGCGCATCGGTATGTCCCTTCACATGGGCGATTCCCCAATCATCGCGCGTGATGGTCACCTGCGCGGCCTCGCTCCGGAGCCGCGCCAGGGTGTTGTCGGCCGCACTGGCATGCGCGACCCCAAGGACAACGGCGGCGATGAGCAAAGCCCGAACCCTTGGCAAAGCCCTCATCCGAAACTCCCACTTTCCGCGTCAGCTTGTAGCCGGTTCCAAAAATCCACCATAGTCGCATCATGCACAACACCATGAACACCGGCGCCATGCCCAAGGGGGCGCCGAAGCCGACACCGATGTCCGATATGCCGAAGAGGCTTCAGCCTGAGAGTATCATATGATCGTCTTCCTCGCTGGTATGCCGCGCAGTGGCTCGACCTTCGCCTTCAACATCGCGCGCGAGACGCTCGCGGCGAGAGGCCGGGTTTATCAGAAGGATAGTGCCGATATCGTGGCCGCCCTGGCTCAGGCCGATGGAGCGGCGCATATCCTGCTGAAGGCGCATGAGGCCGATCCGGTCTGTCGCGGGCTCGTGCAGCAGAGCGCGATCATCACCATCTGCACCGTCCGCAGGGTGGAAGATGCCGTGGCGTCCTGGATAGATGCGTTCGGCTTCAATGAGGCCGACGCGATCGAAACGATGCGCAAATGGCTCGATCTCTACAGGCACATCCGGCCCTTTGCCCTGACAGTGCCCTACGACCTGATCGACACCCACCCGTTCCGCGCCGCCTGGAAGATAGCGCGCCATATCTCCAGGGATGCCGGCCCGTTGGAAATATGGCGTGCGGTCTCCAAAAACCGGAAGGCGACCGTAAAGGCGATCGCCGATCGCATGGACCGAACCAATCCCGACATGGTCGATCTTGGCTACAGCTTCTACGATTCAAACACCTATTTCCACCGCCGCCATGTGTCGGCGCTGAAATCGCTGCCGGCCGAGCAGCGACTGGCACCCGACCGGCTGCAGCGCATTCAGGATGCACTGAGCACTGAAATGCGACTGGCGGGGTTCGACTCGCCTTAGGCATCGTCGGCACATAAGTGCGTCGGCACGCCGACAAAGATGCCGCTTCAAACAAAGGCTAAGGGCCCGTTCGACCCCGTGACCCAATTCGGTTAATGTCGAACGGGCCCTTAGAAACAAAGACGCCTTCAAGGCGTGTCGCGCGTGTACATATGCGTTCCAGATCATAGTCGTCAAAATTGGCCCTCGCAGGCGGTATGGCCGCGTTCGCCTCCGGCATCGCGGTTAAATTCATCCATGCTGCTGGCGCGAACAAACCCCAAGCACCACATTATCAACAGGCAAGGGTGCGTAGACGAATGACACCATGATGTGGTGCAGTGTTGATGTTCTGGATCACGCGGGCAAGGTGAGTGCGCGCCTTGTCAAGGCGTGCGAGAGTGACGCTGATGCGATGCGCGTCGCCGCCCACGCGTTACCTCCGGGCGGCACAGCAGAAGTGTGGATCGACAAACGCTGCCTTGGCCAGGTGTCCAGACTTATGAAAGACGCGTAACACCCAGTGTTGTCAAAACTGCGGGTTGCACACGTGCTGCCCGTCAACTGGCCGGGCTCATCTGCTGGAGAGCTGGCGCACCCGGAAAGACTCGAACTTCCAACCCCCAGATTCGTAGTCTGGTGCTCTATCCAATTGAGCTACGGGTGCAACACAGGCGTGCCGTTTACCGCAAGCCTCGGTCGCCTGCAACCCCGCGTCGCCGCCGGGGCCGGGTGACGATCCGCCCGCCTATCCCGGCGCCTTGTCCAGCTCCCGCAGCACAGCTTCGCCCATCACGCCGGTGCCCACACGGGCGGCGCCTGTCGACATGATGTCCGCGGTGCGCAAGCCGTTGCTGAGAACCCGCACGATCGCGCGTTCGATCTCCACCGCCACATCCTCCATGCCCAGCGAATAGCGCAGCAGCATCGCGAAGCTCAGAATCTGCGCCAGCGGATTGGCCACACCACGGCCGGCGATGTCGGGCGCGCTGCCATGGATGGGCTCATATAGCGCGTGCTGTTTGCCGTCGGCCTGCACCGCGCCCAGCGTGGCAGAGGGCAGCATGCCAAGGCTGCCGGTGAGCATGGCAGCCAGGTCCGAAAGCAGGTCGCCAAACAAGTTGCTGGTGACGATCACGTCGAATTGGCGCGGGTTGCGCACCAGTTGCATGGCGCAATTATCCGCCAGGATATGGGTGAGCGTCACGTCGCTATATTCGGCATCACGCAAGGCAGTGATGGTCTGGCGCCACAGCAGCCCCGATTCCATCACGTTGGATTTCTCCACGCTGGCAACCACGCGGCCACGCTTGCGCGCCAGATCGAAGGCAACGCGACCCACGCGCTCGATCTCGTGCGTGGTATACACCTCCGTGTTCACGCCACGCCGCTGCCCATCAGGCAGGGTTTCTATGCCGCGCGGGCTGCCGAAATAGATGCCGCCCGTGCTTTCCCGCACGATCATGATGTCCAGCCCGCGCACGATTTCCGGCTTCAGCGGGCTGGCGCCCACCAGCGGATCATACACCATCGCCGGGCGCAGATTGGCGAACAGCCCAAGCTCGCGCCGCAGGCTCAGAATGGCCAGCTCAGGGCGCCGGTCAAACCCCATCCCGTCCCAGGCCGGCCCACCCACCGCGCCGAACAACACGGCATCGGCCGCCTTGGCCAGAGCAAGTGTCGTGTCGGCCAAAGGGGTGCCGCGCGCATCCAGCGAAGCGCCACCCACCAGATCCTCTTCGATCTCGAACGTCACACCGCGCTTGCGATCGAGCCAGTCGATCACGCGCTTCACCTCACGCATCACCTCCGGGCCAATGCCGTCGCCAGGGAGAAGCAGCAGTTTTTTCCGGGCTGCCATGAAAGAAATGTCCTCTTAAATTCGCTCCCCGCAACGGATATCCCCGGTTCGGTAGCTAGGCCACGGTAATTTCAGGTATCCAGGGCTTGTTGTCTCTCAGCTGCGACTCAAATGCGTCAATCGCGGGGCTATGCTTAAGGGTCTGGCCGATTTCGTCCAGCCCTTCCAGCAGCATGTGGCGGCGCAACGGATCGACCGTAAAAGCGATCTCCTCACCGTTCGGGCGAATCACCACCTGGCGCTCCAGGTCCACCGTGATCCGTGCGTTCGCGCCAAGCCGCGCATCCTCCATCAACTGGTCGCATATCTCGCGCGGCAAACGCACCGGCAGCACCCCGTTCTTGAACGCGTTGCTGTGAAAAATATCGGCAAAATCCGGCGCAATCACGCAACGTATGCCGAAATCCAGCAACGCCCAGGGGGCGTGTTCGCGTGACGACCCGCAGCCGAAATTCTCATGGGCGATCAGGATCTCCGCATGCCGGTATTGCGGCTGGTTCAGCACGAAATCAGGGCGCTCTGCCCCGGTCTCATCGTAGCGAAGCTGATCGAACAGATGTACGCCAAGGCCGCTGCGCTTGATCGTCTTCAGGAACCGGCCAGGAATGATCTTGTCGGTATCCACATTGGCCATCGGCAATGGCGCCGCGACACCCGTCAGTTTGGTGAAAGCCTGCATCAGGCAAACTCCCTCACATCAGTCAGCACGCCGGTGATCGCCGCCGCCGCTGCCATGCCGGGCGAAACCAGATGCGTGCGGCCGCCTGGGCCCTGACGCCCCTCGAAATTGCGGTTCGATGTACTGGCAGAACGCTGGCCCGGGGTCAGCTTGTCCGGGTTCATGCCCAGGCACATGGAACATCCGGCCTCGCGCCATTCGAAACCGGCGGCGATCAGCACCTGATCCAGCCCCTCCGCCTCGGCTTGCAGTTTCACCAGACCTGAGCCAGGCACCACCATCGCACGCACGCCCGGCGCCACGTGGCGGCCGCGCACGATCGCCGCGGCTGCACGTATGTCCTCGATACGGGAATTGGTACAGCTGCCGATGAACACCACATCGATTGGAATGCCGGCAAGCGCCTGGCCCGGAACCAGCCCCATATAATCCAGCATCCGCGCCATGTCGGCGCGCTTGGCGTCGTCGGTGATGGCAGCTGGATCGGGAACAACGCCGGTGATCGGCAGCACCGCCTCCGGGCTGGTGCCCCAGGTGACCATCGGCACGATCTCGGCGGCATCCATCACCACGGTCTTGTCGTAGACTGCGCCCTCATCGGAAGCCAGGGTACGCCAGTATTTCACCGCATGATCGAACGCCTCGCCCTGCGGGGCATAGGGGCGGCCTTTGACATAGGCGAAAGTGGTGTCGTCCGGCGCGATCATGCCGGCGCGGGCGCCGCCCTCGATCGTCATGTTGCACACCGTCATCCGGCCTGCCATGTCCATCGCGCGAAACACCTCACCGGCATATTCGATCACATGGCCGGTGCCGCCGGCAGTGCCGATGCGTCCGATAATGGCCAGCACCAGGTCTTTCGGCGTCACCCCGGGCGCCAGCTTGCCATCCACCTGTACAAGCATGTTCTTCGCCGGCCGCTGCAGCAATGTCTGCGTCGCCAGCACATGCTCCACTTCCGAGCTGCCGATGCCGAAGGCCAATGCGCCCAGCGCGCCATGGGTTGAGGTGTGGCTATCGCCGCACACAATCGTCATGCCGGGCAGGGAAAGCCCCTGCTCCGGGCCGATCACATGCACAATGCCCTGGCGGGCATCGTTCAGCGGAAAATACGGAACGCCGAATTCCACCACGTTGCGCTCCAGCGTCTCGATCTGCAGCCGGCTTTCGGCATCTTCGATCGGCAGGCTGCGGTCGCTGGTCGGCACGTTGTGGTCGGTCACCGCCAAAGTCGCGTCCGGGCGTCGCACCTTGCGGCCGGAAAGCCGCAGATTTTCGAACGCCTGGGGCGAGGTCACCTCATGGGTCAGATGCCGGTCGATATAAAGGATGCAGGTGCCATCATCGAGTTTCTCGACGATATGCGCGTCCCAGACTTTGTCGAACAGCGTTTTTGGCATGTGGACCTCTCAAGACAGGCCAGGGGAGCTGCCCCAACTCTTGGAGGAGAATGCCTCCCCAGACCTGCAATCTGACGGCGTTACTCGGCCGCGACTTCCTTGGGCGCGCTGGTGTCGCGCGCTTTCTCCGCGATACGCGCGGACTTGCCGCGGCGGCCGCGCAGATAATAGAGCTTCGCACGGCGCACATCGCCGCGGCGGATCACCTCGATCTCGGCGATCTGCGGCGAATAGAGCGGGAAAACGCGCTCCACACCCTCGCCATAACTGATCTTGCGCACGGTGAAATTGCTGTTCAGCGCCTTGTTGCTGCGGGCAATGCACACGCCTTCATAGGCCTGCACACGGGTGCGCTCGCCCTCGACCACCTTCACCGACACCCGGACGGTGTCGCCAGGCGCGAACACAGGCACGGCGCGAACGGCGGTGAGACGGGCGATTTCCTCCGCCTCAAAGGTCTGGATGATGTTCATCGTCGGAATATCCTTCTGTGACGCAGTGATTACGGTGCAGTGACCGTGGATGCAATCGAAGCAGTATAGATTGCCCACATGTCGGGCCTGCGTTCCCGGGTGATCTTTTCGGCTTCCGCCAGGCGCCAGGCAGCAATCGCGGCATGGTTGCCGGAAAGCAGAACCGGCGGCACCGCCCTGCCCTGCCACTCGGCCGGCCGTGTATAATGCGGATATTCGAGCAGACCGTTGTTGAAGCTTTCCTCGTTGGCGCTGTCAGCCGCCCCCATCACGCCGGGTAACAGCCGGATGATCGAATCCAGCAATACCATGGCAGGCAGTTCGCCGCCCGAGAGCACGTAGTCGCCAAGGCTGACTTCTTCCGCCCTGCTGGCCTCGATCACCCTCTGATCGATGCCCTCATAGCGGCCGCATACCAGGATCAGCCCCGGCTGGGCGGCAAAACGACGCGCATCCGCCTGGGTCAGCGGGCGGCCACGCGGGGTGAGATAGATGGTGGCCCGGCCGTCATCGGCTTCCGCCAATGCCGCCGCCACCACATCGGGCCGCATCACCATCCCGGCACCGCCGCCGAACGGCGTATCGTCGACGCTGCGATGCCGATCCGTGGCGCTGGCCCTGATGTCGCGCGCATCCAGCGACCAGACACCGGCGGCCAAAGCGCGCCCGGCAAGGCTTTCACCCAGCGGGCCGGGGAACATGGTCGGGAACAGAGTCAGGATGGTGGCGCGCCAGGTCATGCCGCCACCTCGCGCATCTCGATCTCGGCCGGCGGCACCACAGTCAGGCATCCAGCCGGGATGTCGATATCGGGCACCGCTGCCTGGGTAAACGGCACGATCAGCGCAGCGCCGCCGGCGCGGTCGATTTCCAGGCTGGTTCCGGCACCATAATCATGCACGGCGGCCACCCGCCCGAACACGGTGCCCGCCGCATCCCGCGCTTCCAGCCCAACCAGATCGGCAAGGTAGAACTCGTCACCATCCGGCGGCGGCAGCCGGCTGCGCTCCACCAGAAGGCGGGTATTGACCAGCCTTTCCGCCTCCGTCCGGTCCGCCACCGCGCGGCCGGACGCATCACGCACCTCCGCCACGCCCTCGCCGCGCCAGACGAGCGACCAGGTCTTGCCTGAATCGTCCAGCAGCGGCGCGTAGCGGGCCAGATCGGCGGGGTCCGCCGTATAACTATGCACGTGCAAGAGCCCGCGCACACCATGCGGCCGGCCGATCACGCCCATCAGGATGCGGGAAGCGTTCACCGAACCAGCTTAGGCGGCGGCAGCCGCAGCAGCCTTGGCGCGTTCCTGCGCCTTCTTCTTCGGCAGCGACTGCTTGGGCTGCTCGACGAAAGCGGGCTTGGCCATCAGGCCGGCATTGCCGAGAAAACGCGCCACGCGGTCGGTGGCGGTGGCGCCTTCGCTCAGCCAGTGCTTGATGCGGTCCTGGAACAGACGAACACGCTCCTCATGCTCGGCCGGCAGCATTGGGTTGTAGCTGCCAACCTTCTCGATGAAGCGGCCATCACGCGGGCTGCGGCTATCGGCAATCACGATGTGATAATAAGGGCGCTTCTTGGCACCGGCACGGGCGAGGCGAATTTTCAGGCTCATGGTCAGCTCTCAGCTTTCAGTTGTCAGTCGTCAGAAAGGAATTAGTAGCCGCGGTTTCGCGGCTGGGCGCCTTTCGGCATCAGGGCGCCGATGCCTTGGCGCATCAGGCCTTTTTGTCCGAGTTTGCCCATACGCTTCATCATCGTGGACATGTCGTCGAACTGTTTGAGCAGCTTGTTGACGTCCTGCACCGTGGTGCCGGAACCGGCCGCGATACGCTTCTTGCGGCTGGCTTTGATGATATCCGGCAATTGGCGTTCTTTCGGCGTCATCGAGCCGATAATGGCTTGCTGCCGCTTGAACACCGTGGTGTCGATATTCGCCGCTTCGATCTGCTGCTTCATCGCCCCCATGCCCGGCAACATGCCAAGGATGGAGCTGATGGAGCCCATCTTGCTGATCTGCTTCAGCTGCGATGCGTAATCCTCCAGCGTGAACACGCCGCGCATCATCTTCTTGGCGAGTTTCTCCGCCTCGCCCTGATCGATGGTCTCGGAGGCGCGCTCCACCAGCCCGACGATATCGCCAAGCCCAAGAATACGGCCGGCGACGCGTTCAGGGTGGAATTCCTCCAGCGCGTCGATCTTCTCGCCGCTGCCGGAGAATTTGATCGGCGCGCCGGTGACCGCGCGCATCGACAGTGCAGCGCCGCCGCGCGCATCGCCATCCATGCGGGTGAGAACGATGCCGGTGACACCGACCGAGTCATTGAACGCCTGCGCGGTCTGCACCGCGTCCTGCCCGGTCATCGCATCGACGATCAGCAGAGTTTCCACCGGGTTGGTGACGGCGCGGATTTCCCGCACCTCGTTCATGAGCGCCTGGTCGATCGAAAGCCGCCCTGCGGTATCCAGGATAACGACGTCGAACCCTTCGCGCCGCCCGGTCTCCATCGCACGCCGCGCAATCTGCACCGGCGTCTGTCCGGCCACGATCGGCAGGCTGGCGACGCCCGCGCGCTCGGCCAGTTGTGCCAACTGCAACTGCGCGGCTGGCCGCTGGGTGTCCAGGCTGGCGAGCAGCACTTTTTTCCGCTCACGCGTGGTCAGGCGCAGTGCCAGCTTGCCCGAGGTCGTGGTCTTGCCGGAGCCCTGCAATCCGACCATGAGAAATGGAATCGGCGGCACCGCATTCAGGTTCAGCGGCACCGCGCCGGCGCCGCCAAGCGCCTCTACCAGCACGTCATTGACGATCTTCGCCACCTGCTGCCCGGGCGAGACCGAGGACAGCACCTCCGCGCCGATCGCCCGTTCGCGGACCTTGGCGACAAAATCCTTCACCACCGGCAATGCCACGTCGGCATCCAGCATCGCCAGGCGCACTTCGCGCAGAGCTTCGGTGACGTCGGCTTCGCTCAGCGCGCCCCGCTTGCGGAGCCCGTCGAAAATGCCGGTGAATTTGTCCGACAGGGCGTCGAACATATGATGGTATACTCCAACAGTGTTCGCGCCGCTGCGCGAACACTCGCGGAGCGACGTAGCCCCCGCGTGTGGCGGGGACCGGGTGACATCAAGTTGCCCGGATACCCGGGTTGTGACTCTGAGGGCTCGGGAAAGTCAAGCGCTGCGCGAGATGCTCAGCCCGCTGGCGCCCGCAAGGCCGCAGACAGGAAGGCTTTCCCCCGCCCACGGCTTTCGGATATCTATTGGATATGGAAGCTCATCTCACCCGCTGGGGCGCTAGCCTTGGCCTGCGTATTCCGAAAAACCCGGCCGGGCGCTACCGCCTGGTCGAGGAGATGCGGATTGCGCTGGAGGCCGAGGAGGATCGGATCGTGACTTCCATGCCGGGCCGCCATCCGCTGGCGCGCTTGCTGGCAGGGATGACACCCGAGGCAATGCATGACGCATTCGATCGGGGCTCCGATCAAGCCCGCGAGATCATTGACTGAAGCGCAATATCAGCCAGGGGCGGGTGATCTGGTCTGGCTGGATGTCGATCCGAGCATGGGGCGCGAGCGAAGTGGCAGGCGGCCGGCCCTGGTGATATCTCCGCTTTGACCGGAATTGATTGAGCGTGTCGGCGGCCGCCATTCGTGCCCAGGCCATGGCCATGCTTCAGGACGGACGCATCGCCGAGGCGCGCACGCTCCTGCAGCAGGCACGGCTTGCCAACCCCACCGATCCCGGCATCGCTCTGGCGCTGGCCGACGCGCTGCATGCGGAACGCCGTCTGCCAGCGGCCATCGCCGCCTACCAAGCCGCCTTGCGGCTCGACGACACCTCCGCCGAAGGCTGGTACGGGGCCGGTTGCGCCCAATTGGCGCAAAAATCATTCGGCGATGCGGCAGCCTCACTCGAACACGCGGCAAGATTGGCACCGCGCTCCGGACCCGCGCAGTACAACCTGGGCAAGGCCGTGTTCGAACTGGGGAAGGTTGATTCCGCGGTCGGCCACTTCAACGCGGCAGCGCGGCTGGACCCAGCCCTTGTGTCGATGGCAAAAAGATCGATCGCCTGTATCATACCGGGCAGCGATGCAGCTGATCACGCGGATATAAGGCGGGCGCGCCGAGATTGGGCCCAGAATCAGGCAAGAGCCACCGGGCCGCCGATCCGGCAGCGCCGCGCCGCGCGGGGTGGCAAATTGCGCATCGGTTACGTTTCGGCATTCTTTGGCGCACGCAACTGGATGAAGCCGGTATTCGCCTTGATCAACCGGCATGATCGTACCGCTTTCGACATCCATATGTTCTGCGATGGCGGGCTGCCCAGCGCCGCGAGTGGCTATGCCGACCATGATAACGACGTCGTCCACGACCTCACCGGCGTGCCGAACGCCCAGGCCGCCGCCATCATCGCCAATGCCGGAATCGACATTCTGGTCGATCTGAACGGCTACTCGGCGCCCGAGCGCCTGCCGATGCTGATGCACCGCCCGGCCGCGCGGATCGTCGGCTGGTTTAACATGTTCGCCACCACCGGACTCACCGCGGTCGATTGGCTGGTGGGTGACGAGAGCGTTATCCGGCCAGAAGAGGAACCCCTGTATACCGAGCGCATCCATCGTGTGCCCGGTACGTATCTCGCATTCGAGATTCTGTACCCGGTGCCCGACGTGGCACCACCGCCTTGCTGCGGCAACGCCGCCGGACTCACCTTTGGCTGTCTCGGCTCCCAGTACAAGATCACCGATGCGGTGCTCGCGGCCTGGGCTACCATCTTGCGCGCAGCGCCAAACAGCCGGCTGTTCATCAAGAACGGCACATTGGAAGACAATTCGACGCAACGTGATCTGCTGGCGCGCCTGCACAGCCTTGGCGTTGCCGCCGAGCGGATGACGTTGCAGGGACGCAGCGAGCATTTCTGCTTTCTCGATGCCTACCGGCACGTCGATATCGCCTTGGACACCTTTCCCTATAATGGCGGCACCACAACCACCGAGGCGTTATGGCAAGGCGTTCCGGTGCTGGCCTTCGATGGCGACAGGTGGGCCAGCCGCACCAGCGCTTCCTTGCTCCGCGCCGCCGGATTGGCCGAATGGGTAATGCCGGACGCAGCATCCTATGTGGAACGCGCAATTTCGCTCGCCACCGATCCCGCCACGCGCGAATGTCTCGCGGTCATGCGCGCAACGATGCGCCATCGCCTGAGCGCATCAGCGATTTGCGATGTGCAGGGCTTGTGCTGCGCGATGGAGGGGTTTTATCGCAGCATCGCCCGCGCTTGATCGTGCCCAAGTTCTTTCACAAATTTGTCCAAAGGCGACACATCCGATGTATGAGCGCGACCTGACCTGCCTGTGTTTCGAACCGGTGGCTGGTGCTCTTCCATTGCATGTCGTCCGGCCAGCAGGGTTGGAGGCAATGCTGGCGACGTTGCCGGCGGCGCAGGCGGCATTTCTGCGAGAAGGCGGTTTCACCGCAAAGCAGGGCCAGCTGTTTCTGCTGCCCGATGGCCGCGGCGTGGCAGGTGCGGTGTTCGGCATTGGCCAAGCCGAAGGTCCATACGTATTCGGCTCGCTCCCGGCAGCCCTCCCGACAGGCAGTGTGTGGCGATTGGGCGAAGGAATTGAGGATTCAGCTGCACTGATCCTCGGTTATTGCCTCGGCGCATACCGATTCACTGCCTTGAGGCGCGCAAGAGACGCAGATCAAACTGCGAAATTGTCGTTACCCGATCATTCCAGCTTCGCCGGCACAGTTTCCGCCGCGCGCAATGCGTGGCTGGGGCGCGACCTGATCAACACGCCTGCGAACCTTCTCGGGCCACAGGAACTGGCAGCAACCGCGCGTGATGCGCTTGTTAGACTCGGTGCACACGCAAATGTGATCTGCGGTACCGAACTTGAAGAGATGTATCCGGCAGTGCACGCAGTAGGCCGGGGATCGGCAAGGCCACAAGCTGTGGTCGTAGCCAAATGGCGTGGTTCGCGCGCGGCTGATGATGCGCCATTGGTGTCGATTTGTGGCAAAGGCGTCTGTTTCGATACCGGCGGTTACGATTTGAAGCCGCCCGGAAGCATGTTGCGTATGAAGAAGGATATGGGAGGGGCGGCAATTGCCCTTGGCCTGGCTAGAATGATTGTCGAGGCCGATCTCGATCTGCGACTCGAGCTTCGCCTCGGCTGCGTCGAAAACATGGTTTCGGGAGATGCCATGCGTCCTCTCGATGTTTTGAAGACACGCAAGGGACTCACAGTGGAGGTCGGCAATACGGATGCGGAAGGGCGCCTGGTTCTGTGCGATCTGCTGGCGGAAGCTTGCGAGGCCGAACCGTCTTTACTGATTGATTTCGCCACCTTAACAGGGGCGGCACGGGTTGCACTGGGCCCTGATTTACCTGCCATGTTCAGCAATGATGATGGCCTGGCAAACCTGTTCCTGCAGGCCGGGCATGCGGCACACGATCCCGTGTGGCGGCTTCCGCTTTGGGATGGTTACAATTATTGGCTTGAAAGTGACGTGAGCGATGTAATTAACGTTTCGGACAAGACACACGCTGGAGCTATCGTCGCCGCATTGTTCCTTCAACGTTTCGTGTCCGAGGGAACGCGTTGGGTCCATTTCGACGTATATGGTTGGAACGATGCAGCCAGGGCCGGACGGCCTGCCGGCGGCGAAGTCCAGGCGATGCGAGCGGTGTTTGGCGGAGTGGTTCGCTTCCTTCAGGAACGAGCCGCGGAGTAAAGGTCAACAAGGGTTAATGTTTTGGGGTTGGTGACAGCACCAAATTTCGCCCTAAATAGCGAAGAACGTTAGAACTTTCTTCGTTTTGCGTACTTAGAACGGTCACGATCCGACACGGACTCGCGATCGAGGATACTGAAATCAGGCCGGGCGACCGATGCCTGGTGGTGAAAGGAAAAGAAAATGGCTGCAGCACAACAATCCGACCAGATGGTCGGCATCCTCCGCGATACCATTGTCGCACTCGTGCGCCGGGATGGTCCGGATCTCTCCGCCCGTCAGTTGGGCGTATTTCTCACATGCTACCTGCAGGAGGGTGCCCACACCGTCCGCGGTCTGGCGGCCGACCTCAACGTGTCGAAGCCAGCAATCACCCGGGCGCTCGACCGCCTCGGGGAGCTCGATCTGGCCCGCCGCAAGGTGGATCCGATGGATCGCCGCAGCGTGCTGGTTCAGCGCACCCTCAAGGGCGCCGCTTTCCTGCGTGATCTTCGCTCTATCATGAACGAAGCGACATCCACATCGCGCAAGGGTGGCAACACCCCGGCCGAGGAACGCCGCAGCCGCGCTCACGGCTAAACCGAACCAACGTCTCACTGCCGTTGCCGGAGCGACCAGAGCTCCGGTAACGCGGTTTTTTGCGTCGCTCGGCTGGATCAGATTACCAGCGCGTAATATTGTAGCGCCTGGCCTTGGTCCGAACAATGATCAGCCAAGCGATTTGCGGTAGGGCCACGCTGAGCGGAATTACGGATTTCAATGGGCCGCTCGCGGCCTCGAAAGCCATGCAGGTCAGTCCGCCCCATACAACCATGCCCCAATGCACCAGGGTAATCTGCCAGGCTGCCATCCCCGCCCGATGGGCCAGCTGATAAAGATGACTGCGATGCGCCTCGGTCAGCCGGTCGCCGGCGATCAGGCGCCGCGCCAGGGTGAACACCACATCGAAGAAAATGCCGAACAGCAGCATCGGCACCAGCAGCACCGATAAGGTCTGCGCGCCATATCGTGCCGACAGCACCCCCAGCGCCGCGATGATGAACCCGCAGAACTGGCTGCCGACATCGCCCATGAAGATGCGCGCCTTGGGGTAGTTGAACGGCAGGAACCCGGCGATGCCGGCCGCCAGCACCAGCGAGGCCACTTGAACGAAGTCATCCGCTTGCGCCCAGGCGAAGCCCGCCAGGAACAGGCAGGCAATGGCCACCGACCCGCTGGCCAGCCCATTCAGCCCATCGATGAAATTCACCGCGTTGGTCGCGAACACGATCCAGAACGCAGTCAGCGGCGCGCCCAGCAGCCCGGTATCGACCGCGCCCACCCAGGGCAAATGCAGCACACGGAAGCGGATTCCACAGGCGATCGCCACGATGGCAGCCGCCAGCTGTGCCCCCAGCTTGACGCTGAACGACCAGCTTCGCACGTCATCGGTATAGGACACCGCGGCGATGCCGATCGAGGCGGCGATCAGCCCGAGAAACGGCAGATCAGGCACCCGCGCATGGCCCGCCCCCAGGAACAAGACGCAGGTGCCCAGCACGAAAGCCGCCACAATTCCAACGCCGCCACCTTTTGGTGTTGGCCTCGTATGCGAACTCCGCGCGCCTGGATGGTCCATTGTGCCGACGCGGATCATCAGCCGGACGATACCGGCCGACAACACGGCCAGGCCCGCCGCAAACCAGAGATGAGCGGTTAGCGGCATAAGTCGGATGGGGTCGAGAGGCAAAGCTGTGCGGTCCCTCAGCCGGGTCTGGCCAAACGGGGCTTCTTTAACAGCACCGGCCAATGCGGCTATACCCGCCGGCGTGAAACCGTCACATCGCTCCGTCAACCGGATCCTGGTCAATATCGCGCTGGATGGTGCCCTGGCCGCGGCCGCGGCCCCGCTGGCCCGCTGGATCGCCGACCCGCAAGGCGGCTTGCTGCATCCGCTCTGGTTCCTGGGCAGCGGCGGCATCACCCTGCTTCTGGGCGGCCTGCCCTTCCGGCTATCACAGCAATATTGGCGGTTTTCCGGACTGAGCGACCTGATCGGCGTGGTCGGCGGCAGCGTCGCCTGCGCCACGCTGTTTTCCGTGCTGCTGGTGGCCACCGGCTTTCATCTGCCCACCATCACCTTTCCGGTGGTGCACGCCCTCACGCTGATGGTGCTGCTCGGTGCCCCGCGGCTCGGCTACCGGCTCTATCGCGGCCGCCCACGCCGCTTCTCGGACGAGTCCAGCTTGCAGCGCGTGGTGCTGGTGGGCGCCGGCGATGCGGCCGACGCGTTTTTTCGTGCCGCCTCCGTCGATCCGGCTGGCCTGCGCATCGTCGGCTTGCTTGCCTTGGCCGACCGCCAGGCCGGGCGGCGTATGCATGGCGCGCCGATTTTGGGCACCGCGTCGCAGGCGGCCGATGTCTTGGCGCGTCTGCGCACGCAGCGCCGCCTGCCCTCCATGCTGGTCGTCACCGAAACCGATTTCCTGGGCGCGCCGCTCGCGACACTCATCGCGGAAGCCGAGTCGTTCGGCGTGCCGGTGCGCCGCGCGCCGCGGGTGACGGCACTCACCTCCGCCGACCGGATCGAATTGCGGCCGGTGGCGATCGAGGATCTGCTCAACCGGCCCCAGGTGAGCCTTGACCGGCCAGGCATGGCACGGCTTGTCGAAGGCCGCCGCGTGCTGCTCACCGGCGCCGGCGGCAGCATCGGCTCGGAGCTCGCGCGGCAATTGGCGGCGTTGCGCCCGGCGCAGCTGGTTCTGCTGGACCAGAGCGAATACGCGCTGTGGCAGATCGATCTGGAAATCGGCGAACTGGCACCGGCCTTGCCACGCCGCGCGCTGATTGCCGATGTGCGGGATCAGCAGCGAATCGGCGCCATCTTCACTGAGGAAGCACCCGAACTGGTGTTCCACGCCGCGGCGCTGAAACACGTGCCGATGGTGGAGGCGAACCCGCTGGAAGGGCTGCTGACCAATATCGCCGGCACCCGGATCGTCGCCGACGCAGCACGCAAAATTGGTGCGGCGGCCATGGTGCTGATCAGCACCGACAAGGCAGTGAACCCCACCAGCCTGATGGGCGCCAGCAAGCGTGTGGCGGAAATGTACTGCCAGGCGCTCGATATCGCCGCCGCGGGCAGCGGCCAATCCATGCGCTGCGTCACCGTTCGGTTCGGCAACGTGCTCGGCAGCACCGGCAGCGTGGTGCCGCTGTTCCGCCGCCAGCTGGAGCGCGGCGGCCCGCTGACAGTGACCCACCCTGACATGCAGCGCTATTTCATGACTGTGCGGGAAGCGGTAAGCTTGGTTCTTCAGGCCTGCGTTGTCGGGCTGAGCCCGCAGGCGCTGCCTGGCGCCGAACAAGGCGGCATCTTTGTGCTGGACATGGGCAAGCCGGTGAAAATCGTCGATCTGGCACGCCAGATGATCCGCTTGGCCGGGCTGCGGCCCGACGACGATATCCGAATCGACTATACCGGTCTGCGCCCGGGCGAAAAACTGTTCGAAGAGCTGTTCCACGGGCACGAGCCGCCAGTGCCAACCGGGCATCCCGGATTACTGATCGCCGCCCCGCGCACCAGCGATGTTGCCGCCGTCGGCCGCGCCATCGACCAGATGGTGGGCTTCTGCCAGGCCGGCCAAACCGAACGGGCGCTCGCCTGCATCGTGGCCCTGGTCCCTGAATTCACCCGCGACGTGCAAACGAACGCGCCCATTGCCATGGAACCCCTTCCCTTATGACCGAGCCTGTCGCCTTCCTCGACCTTAAGGCGCAGCAGCGCCGGATCGAACCCGCCTTGCGCGCGCGGCTGGAGGCCGTTCTGGCGCATTGCCAGTTCGTGCTTGGCCCAGAAGTGCGCGAGCTGGAACAGCATTTGGCCGCCTATGCCGGCGCCGCGCAGTGCGTAACCGTCAGCTCAGGCACGGACGCCTTGCAGATTGCGATGATGGCCGAGAAGATCGGCCGCGGCCACGCGGTGTTCCTGCCCGCCTTCACCTATACGGCGACGGCGGAGGTGCCGCTGGTGCTTGGCGCCACCCCGGTGTTTGTGGATGTCGATCCCCGCACGTTCCAGATCGATCCGGAGGATGTGCGCCGCCGCATCGCCTCGGTCGAAGCCGAAGGCGTGCTGCGACCGCGCGCCATCATCGGGGTCGATCTGTTCGGCCAGCCCGCGCCATGGGCCGAATTGCGGGAGATCGCGGCGGCGAAAAACCTGTTCCTGCTGGATGATTGTGCGCAGAGTTTTGGCGCCAGCCTCTCCGGCCGAAAGCTGGGCCGAGAGGCGGATGCTACCGCCATCAGCTTCTTCCCCAGCAAGCCACTGGGCGGGTATGGCGATGGCGGCGCGTTGCTGACCGAGAGTGCCGAGCGCGCCGATCTGTATCGCAGCCTGCGCACCCACGGCGAAGGCACCACCCGCTACGAGGTGTTGCGCACCGGCATGAATGGCCGGCTGGACACGCTGCAGGCGGCCGTATTGCTGGCGAAACTGGACGTATTCGAGGCGGAGCTCGCCGCGCGCGAGAACATCGCCGCCATTTACGACGCCGCCTTGTCGGGCCGCGTCACCATTCCAGCTCGGGTGCCCGATAGCGCTAGCGCCTGGGCGATCTACGCCATCCTCCTGCCAGATTCCGGCGTACGCACACGGGTGCAAGCCGCCTTGAAGGACGCCGGCATTCCCACCGCCATCTATTACCCGCGTCCTTTGCACCACCAGCCCGCCTACGCCCCGCATCATCGCGGCGGCAAGGTGCCGGTCAGCGAGGATCTGTCCGCCCGCATTCTGGCTTTGCCGATCCATCCAGATCTCACCGAGGCACAGGCGCATCGCGTGGCCGAGGCGGTGCTCCAGGCAACCTAAGGCATCGTCGGCAAATAAGTGCGTCGGCACGCCGACAAAGATGCCGCTTCAAACAAAGGCTTAGGGCCCGTTCGACCCCGTGACCCGATTCGGTTAATGT
>Ga0116229_10007015_pt1 | contig 17968 bp, 8 predicted proteins | sample S1TSphgellanicum_3_FD_87313 | JGI IMG/M metagenome (GOLD analysis project Ga0116229, IMG submission 87313) | Host-associated microbial communities from peat moss isolated from Minnesota, USA - S1T2_Fc - Sphagnum magellanicum MG | ecosystem: Host-associated > Plants > Peat moss > Unclassified... | reverse complement strand
GTCCCCCCACTGCGAAAAAGAACGGAATGGGGGTTTTCCCCCCGGCCCCCCCCCCCCCCCCCGAGGGGTGGGGAAGAAATATTGTTTGGTAGGTGGTGGTCGCCCGCCCCCCGGCCGCCGGGGGGGGGGGGGGGGGGGGGGGGTGGGGAATGGGATGCCCAAAAGGGCAGCTCCCCCACACCTCCATGGATAGTACTACATAATCAACAACTGTTGTAAGAGTCTAGAGGAGGACCCAATTGGCTACCTATCTGGATCGATCGTGAGTTATAAGCAATAACCTGCAACCTTCATTTTTGTTGATGACCTGGTACTCTCTCCAAGCAGCTCTAGATACCACTCTCAACTCTTCAGTGGCCCCATCCTTTCATAACCATACTGCTTCTTGGATGAAAATAACATTCATTCATCATAGATCCATCTAAGATATTTCATTAATGATAAAAATGATGACTAGACTAGACTAGACTAGACTAGACGTAGGCATGAAATTAATAATGCACAATAGTAAAAGCCACTTAACAAGTTGTCCTACTGACTTAGTATCGCAAGTCATCTTGATTCTCACAATAATACTCAGTTGTGCTTCCTAACAGGCTCAAGGCCACTATATCTCGGAATGAAAGAGCCTTGGCGCTCTCTCCTTGTGACTCTTTCTAGTAGCCAGTCACCTCTTGCCGCTACCTAATCCATGATATGTTAGTTGCAAACAAAGACAAGTTTTTCTCACATACATTGTGACTCTTTCTATCTAGTAACCAGGGGCCTCTTGCTGTTACCTTGTCCATAAGATGTAGTTGCAACAAAAGACAAGTTTTTTCTCACATACATCACGACTCTTTCTAGGAACCAGTGTGCAACCCTCTTGCCATTACCTGGTCCGTAGGGTAGGCAAACACTTCTCAAGGTAGGGTTTGCTCGCCGTTTTTGCAGGAGGGCCCCATTGTCTATCGTGTCCAAAGAGTAGATGGAGCCCTCCTCTTAGTGCATCTGTCACACTAAAAATCAGCAAAAACGGACCAGAGGTGAGAAAATTACAACCCCCCCCAGTAGGGAGGGTCGTTTTTACAAAAAGTTCTCAATTGAACAGCTCATAGCCTATTTTCGAACCTCTCAAAAAATCCTTAAAATATTACTCTATTGCCTTTAGAGTTACAAAATGATTTGTAGAGCTTAAGATGGGTGGTGATTTCAGAGCAGTTTAAATCGCTCAATTTGAACCAAAGCAATGAGAAAGTTATGCACTGATGAAGCGGGAGAAGTCAAAATGAAGAAAAATGAAAAAAACATGTTTTGCAATGTTCAAAAAATGTATTTTCTTTACTGCTCTTTTTGGCTGCTCCTTTGGCTTTGCGTTTCAAAGATGATTTGTAGAGCTTGACAAGGCACTCCTATAACATCTTAAATCACTCAAAATGGACAAGAATTGAGAAAGATCTGCCAAAGTAAAGTGTTCGGTGATCAGCTAGTGCAAGGTGATAGGCGTTGTTGATAGGCGTATGTATCTACCCTAATATTATGTGGTTGCAACAAAAGACAAGTTTTTCCCAGTAACAAAGGACACTTATCTGCCCACTACTTATTGATTGGGTTTTGGTCCATTAGTATTGGAACAAGATCCATAAGTAAGGGGGACAAGGTTGTTTTGGAAGGGACTAACTAGACTAGGCATAAGACCCGACACAACCTAATAGGTTAAAATGTGAAGGAGACACCATGCACACCATGGTGGATGTCTACATTAATTGTTGCTACTCATATGATTAACCAACTTAATCACAACACATAACACCAAAAAAAATTAAAGAAAAAAAACTTGTAAGTCAAACCCTTATTATGCACCCCGTAATTGGGAATCCCCATAGCATGCATAAAGTCACCCAAAACATTCCATTTATTGTGACATAAATACCATAGTTACTAAGGGGCAGCTTCAATCAATTAATGCATGTTAAAAATTTACTTAAATTTGAAATTTCCATGTTGAAAATAGGATGGATATTTCCATATATTCCAAAATATTCTTTATTTTGTCTCACAAAATTTTGTTCTTTGAAAGAAGTATATTTTGAAAATTTCAACTTTCCTACATCTAGCTACATCTACATGCTAATTTTCCTCCTCAAATAGCCTTTTCAAGCTACAATCCATGGTGATAGTGATAAGATTAATTGGTGACAATCATGTAGATGTCAAAATTTCCAACATACTAGGTACATTTCCATTCTAACATAGTGTGCTTACCAATTGGAAATTTTCTTTAGGCTTAATCCTCAATGTTCCAAATGGTTGAAAAACAAATAAAGCTTAACACATCATAATATAATGGTTGCCCCCAACAAAATCCCAAATCCAATTTGTTTAGTGGGGAAATTATCCACTTCCCTTTAAACTTGAACCTATATAAAGCCTCGCATTAAGTGATGGACCTTGAAAACATCATGTTCCCAAGGAACGCCCAATTGTGTGCGCACAATATCCATCCATTTGAATGAACAAGGAAGATGAACTTCATGTTGTTATTTACAAACCTTGCACAATAGAAAAAATCAAAGGTTGGCATTTAAATAAGGGGATGTTAATTTCCTTTGATAACTACTTTCCAATATTTTGATCATTTTAAATATGGGTGGTAACTTGTTATGCTAAACTTTGTGAATAGTAGTTTCCAAGCCCACATTCTTATCTTCCATAACACATAGTGGGATTCCATAATGACTTGAAATTGATGCCTTACTTGCAAAACCAAAATTATAGTCTACATGACTCGGGAAAAAAAAAGACTTAAAATTGACACCTTACTTGCCACACAATAATTATATAGACTAGGCATGAATAACTCTCTCAATCTCCAATATCAACCTTTACATGTGCGTGTGTTATAGTTAGTTACATGTGGACCTCCATTTTAAATATAAGTCAATAGATATCACTAGTATTTTTCTAATCAATCCATGATTCTACTATAGCCAATATATCATAATACTTAACTTGGTTAGGCACTAATTGATTATTATTTGGAATTGCCAAAATTTTGAAAACATACTTGCTTGCCATGTCAAAATTTTGAAAGAAACTTTCAAGCACACTAGCTTCATTATTTAGTATAATATCAAATTGTAAAATCTTATTATTTTTATTGTGAACACAAATGATGAAAAAAAATAGAAACTAGGCACCTTGCTACCGAACTAGACTAGGTCCTATGGTAATCAAAATAAAAGACAAATAGAATGGGAATGAAGCCAAGCCCTAAATGGGCCTATGTATTACATTGCAAATGTTCATTATAGGAATTACCTCCACATTTGACATCATCTCTCCTTGTAGTCCTACTAGAGATTTCACAAAAGTGTAATATTCCCAAGTTCTATAACAACATCGACATTTTCAAATTTTCTTATCCCCTTTTTACTAGATCTATCTTATTTTTGTTATATTTTTAAATGACTACAACCATTTGATAGTTCAACAAATGCACCCTATATATAATTTTCTAATGGCTTCTTGGAATCAATTTTTGAATAGTTTGCCAAATTGGTTTGTCACACCCTATTGGTTGCTATAAGCAATGTGGGCCAAGTATTTATTTTATTATATACCAATATGTTGAAGGTATAGTTTAAAACTCCATGGAATTTTCATACTGAAAGGTATTTCTATTAAACAAAGTGTTACATCTTATAACAAATTGTTATTTAGTCAAATTTATAATTTAAAATAGTTGTGTGATTGCAAAATTCGAGAATAAAATTGTCGACAAGTATTGAACATGAATATTAAAATTCCATTGTACTTTTACATTAATTCCATTTCAACTTCAAGTCAATTAGAACAAGTTTTCGTTTTAAAATAAAAAAGTTAAAATATAAACTTTTAGCCACACCATGGTCACATGATTGTGCAAAATATTCAATAATGTAACAACCCCCAACATAGCCAAATCCTAAAACAAACCTTCACCATCAAACTCATAATAAACATGCAACAACATAAGTCAATAATAATGAATATTAGAGGTAATCTACCACATCTCACTATCAAATGATCTAGTACAATACGCAATATTAGATGTTGAACTTTCATAATTGCTTAGTTCAAGTATTAACCACAATATTTTCATGTAGTTGGATATTAAACTAGTCTAATCCTCAAAACAAATGTGTATCTACCATGTCATATATTAGCCAAAATATATACTTGCCCAACATTAGTTTAAACCACTAGTCCAACTTGGTAGTTTTGCATTTATTGACATGTCATCCTTTGACTTAACACATCTAAGTTGAGACATTTTGTTTCTTTGGTTTACACTTCTCTTGTGGTACCTTTCTTGTGAAAAAAAATATTTCTAAAACTTTCATTACTTAAGATTTAAGCTAATTGTTTAAGCATTAACAACTTCTTCATTTTTTATCCAAATTTGATGCTTTAAAGGTTTTTTTGCAACCCATAAAAAGAGTTTACAATGACATATCAACATCATTAAAAAAAGAAGAAGAAAACGCTCATTTGACCCCTCAAAATGTCATTTAAGTGGTTTGGAGTCACATAGATGATTTAACTCTTAACCTTTCAAAATGCCATGGCTTATGCTACATATATTTGTGTTACACATGTGACCCCAATTTATTATAATATTTATTCATAGGCCTTTTCAATAATGTAAATAAATCTCAATTTGAATAAGGTTTGGTCTTTCAAACCTTGGTCCAAAGATTGGTGACACCCTAAGACTTTTAACTCTCAAAGTGGAAATGCACTTGAGAGTTTTGCAAGTTTCTCTTTTGCACTTCACAAAATTCCCTTTCGATAAGGGAATGTTTTGGAATCTTGCCATGTCTTTAACTCTTTTCAACCTATTTCATTTGTCTTTTTCCAACCTTGGTCATGAGCCCAAAATTAAGGTTGTGACAAACTTGTTCAATATAAGTTTAAGGAAATTTCTTTGATATGATCACATGTTGATGACAAAGTTCAAACCAATGGACATAATAATTTGAATGGAAAAACCTTTGCCCTTGACCTTGTTGGGTAGATGGGGTGCTAAGGTTTATTTCAATTCCCAGTAACAATTGTGCAATTTGGAGATCGATAAGTTTTCTAATTTAAATTATGTTCTCACATGATATTGTTTAAATTGATGGTAATTGTCTATGAAGAACCTTTCTAGATGACAAAGGTGAATGAATGCACGTAAAAGTGAATTGAATTTTTGACACATGCACAATATACAAAAAGTCCAAAAACTACTTTAAAACATCATGTGTATATTGAGAATTATGGGAACCACATAACAAGGTGTCATTGGAATGATTTTGTACACTTGAATTATTATTTTGCTATAGAATTTTATGTTTGAAGGATGAACATTTGGATTATTAATTTCAATATATGTTTAAAGACTTTATTAGGTACCATGTAACTCAATGTACAAGTCAATGCTTTGGTTTACAACATCATTCAAAAACATTTATACTAATGTCATCACAATATCATACTTTATCCCAAAATATTCACTAAATGGGCAAGACATGAAGACTTATTGAGTCCATGTTCATATATTAAGTATTTTCGCTAGGTTTGTTACATCATTTAAAAGTCCTTTTTATAATGAAATGATGGCATTTCATCATGAAAATTATATATATATAAGTTAAATGAATCCTTTCCAAGTATTTTAATCTAGACTCCAATTCATATTTTAACAAACTCACCTTTGCCCCCATACAAATTGCCACTATGGAACGAAAAATTTAATTGTCATGAAATTGTATGATTGATGTTCAAGTAAGGTGTCAACATTTCTTTTCTAGTACATCCAAGCTTGAAGAGGTTTTTTTTGTATTTGTTGGATACCACCTACGTTCAAAGGATATTATTTTTTACCTAATTATAAATGAAGTGAATGCTTATAATCCCATTATTTATTGAAAAATATGATAAGTTTTGGCAATTGAAAAAAGTCAAAACTTTTCTAGATGTAGTAAACCCCTTTAATTTAACCCCTTATTTTTTTCCCTAAATTTTCACTAAAATTTTACTTTTTTCCACATTTTCCTTTAATTAGCTAACCTTTTTCTAATTATGATGAACTCAAGTCTCAATTTATAAAAATTGAAAAATCACCCTTCATGTTTTGAAAGCCAACCAAAAAAGCATCATACTACCCCTAGATATAACAATATCATTTGATTCATACCATGAATGTTCTATGAATTTTAACATGAAAGTTGAAAGGTAAGTCTTGATGTTTTGACATTCACTTTTCATGATAATTCTTGGTTAGGGCTACACAAGCTAGAAGATGAAATTTGGAACAAAGGTGAAACTTCATTAACAAATAGGATGAATTATGAAAAGCATTTATGAGCATTACAAGCATAAGGATTTTGGGACCACACACCCATTGGCCACATAGTCTTACATGTTGCAACATCCTAATCTATCTTTTGTTATTAAATGTGAGTGCCTTGCACTTGTTTTATATTTTCTTGAGATTTATTATACTTTTGGTTGGAAAAATATTTGAAAGAAAAAAACAAAAACAAAACAAAAGAAAAACCTATTGAAAAGAAAAAAAATAAAATTGCAAATATGAAAATTGTGTACACATACATATTATGTAACATATAATTACAAATAGACCTTATATAATCCCATTGATGAAGGTTTTAAATGCTTTGATCCCTGTGTAATACCATGATTCTCCTTGTGTTTCTTCATTCATACATTCATTTTTAAGTGCAAGCATATGATCATGATTTTCATCAACATACTAAAGGCATAAATTGCATGTTCTAGTGCTTTACACTATGGTACTTCAAAGTGGAAATTTCATGTGTGCTAATCCATTCATAGATCATACAAATAAGCCAAAGCAATTTGATGATATCGTGGTTTATTGGGGCTGAAATGACATTGGAATAAACCTTACAAATGTATAGCCGAATGGTAACTTCTAGTAACTTGGTTTCATGCTTCATTAGCCCCAAAGAAAAAAATTGATTTTTAATGACTTCAATAGGTATTGATGTGGTTATTTTCACCAATGCCAACTTATGTTGTTGCACCAACTCTTTATCAATAAAACATATCTAGATTAGCTTGGCCAAAAATGATATATTTTTCATTATATCATAAATTTCTTGCATTTCATTGTGATTAGTAACAAAGGACAAGATTTTGCGTTTGAAGAAAAATAAGGACATTTCAATACATGACACATTAAGGTTCAATTTCAAAGTCTATATTGCAACTAAACATTTTCATTTATGAACTTTTCAACATGTGGATCAATGAAATGAATGGCATGTGTTATATGTTCACAACATTTTTTCAAGGACATTTAGGAACAATTTTTTTTAAAGGAATTTTCTTATGTAGCCTAAATGGTGATCATCCATAAAAAGATGTGGAAAAAATGGTGATCGTCTTTAAGAACATTTAGTCAATTTTGGCTATAAATTAAACATGAAGGGGTCCATTCAAGGTTGGGGTACACAAAAAGAATGTCTTGCCCCAAAATCACCTTAAGACACTACTTTGAATAACCATTACATTTACAAAATATTCTTTCATTAAATATTTACTTTTCAATTAAAATGGTGATGAGTTTTTGTGATTTAGATGATTAAAACATGTCTTTAAGTGTCTTGAAAGAAGGCTCAAGAACTATGTCCCATTGCACAAGACTATTGAAAAGGACTCAATAAGATTAACAATATTTGTTCAAATTGCTCCATATTTAAACCATAATTAGAATAAAGTATGTTTTATATGATGGCAAAACAAATTTATATGATAAATCACAAATCTTTTGGAATTGATGCTAAAATCTTGGATTTTTTTCATAAAAAAGGCTACATCTTTAAAGACAATCAAGTTAATTTTTCTAATTACAAAATTACATTCCAAAGGTTTGGAAAGAAGTATAGAAGATGTGGGTGCAAAAAATAGGACATGTTTTTCTAAAATGAGAGTATGTCATTTGTAAAAATGTCATGTAATCCTGCATTGCTTTTGGGTTTATACTTGAACACAACATTCAAAATTTGTTCAATTGATTTGAATCATTCACTATAACATTTATTAATTAAAAATCTAAAAAAATTCGATCACAAACCATGAGAAATAAATTGGGTTTTAATTTTGTTTCATTGATTTATAGGGGCCACCTTTGAAGCACATTCATAATCATAAGAATCAAAAAAGAAATTAGACCTTACAAAAAAACTACAAAAGGAATGAATATGCCTATGTGGTGACATTAGAAAGTCATGTTAATCATTACATTTTTTGTTAAATAATTAATAGGAGGGTTGAAGAATAATTCAATTTGAAAAGCCATTACATCTAATTTAAGGTTTTGGTATATGTTTAAAAACTTTTCAAATTGAGTAACAATTGAATGTTGATGTGGAAAACTATTTGGGCATTAGGAAATTGAGAATCACATTTAAAATGCACAAAAGAGATCAAATTGATTTTTAAAATAAAAAAAAGATTTCCAATATGTTCATATTTAAATAAATTCAATTACATAAAAATGGGGTACAATCTACATCTGTAGTTTATAATCAAAAGAAAATGAAGCATGATACAATAATGCATGTATTTTGGTATGTTTGACCATTTTTCAAATGTACCACAAAACATCCACATTATAAAGATAAATGTTTATTTACTGGTGATAATCATACAACTAATGAAATATTGGGGCAATACCCAACATAAGAAATGCAAATTACAAAAAATTTCATTCAAAAAATTTTAATACATAAAAAGCTATTTTGGGGCCTCCATAAGCTTTGGATAAAGCAACACCTTTGGTTCTATGATAGTGAATGTATCCCTTGATGTGGTCATTAATGGTTGGGATGACATGGGAGATGCAAAATTCTTTTATATTGGTGATGGCTCCAATTAACGCCTATGTTAGCAAAGTTTTGAAAAGTTTGTTGTTACATTGAATAACTTGTGTAATGGCTTGATTTAAAAGGTAGGATCTGACACAATAAAAAAAAATCCCTTCATGTCATTATGTAACTCAAATCTCAAAATAATTAATGAATGCAGCTTCATCCCATGAAATGTCATAAATCAATTGCCTAAACATGTATACATACATATTGGTTGCACATGATCCTTGGCAAAGATATTGTAGCTTGGTAGATGTGTGAACCTTGTTCAAAATTTCAAAAACAACATTGAATTATTTGAGGAATGATTCAAAGTCTTTGAACAATGAAGACTAATGTTTCAACAAAGGTGCACAACAAGTTAGGGCTATGCTAAATAATAATGTGTTAATGAATATAATTTGGGTTGAGTTGATCAGATACCAAGAAGGATGAAGTTGTGTCATAGTTTCTAGAAACACTCCATGTCAATATTTGATTGTTTTGTGGATGTGTAATGGATTCATGAAGTGATTGACTTTCTTGTTACAAATGTCTAATAATGATGCATTTCATCCATGGAAATATTTCTTCATGATCTTTTGATGCAATAGATGTCAATTGGATGGGGAGTTTGTTCAAAATATTATGTGGACCAAAAATATGACAATCAAAGAATTTTCAATGTGCACAAAAACGAGAATAAACAAGAACAAACCAAAGCCTAAACCTAAGCTAACCGTAATTAAAATATAAATAAATTTTTTAAAAACTATTATGGATGAAAAATGGATGGTGATATATGGATGAAAATAAGGTAATGGTGAATTAACTTCATCCATTGGATGAAAATGTGGATGTTTATGGATGAACTTAATCTATGAGATGTTATCTAACTGAATTCATACTTAAAGGTGTTGATGGATGAAATATGCACATTTATAGATGAAATTCATCCATGAACAAAAAAAGGTAAATAAATTATCTTAGTTTTGTAATTAAATATGAAATATTAATATATATGTTTAATGACTTACATTGGGGTAGGTAGGTTGTCATTGATTAAATGAGGTGTTAAATGATATAAATTGATGACATATGTGAATGATCAAGATGTTCTTGCAACATTTGAAATTTCAAAGAAAATTGTGATCTAGATCCATGACATGTGAGTTTAAGGGATGTTTTAATCTTGTTCAAGCAATGCTAAAAATGATGTTATGTCGAAAGTGGGGACAAGAAACACTATGGATGTTGACAAAAAATAGGAAGGTCAATAAGCACAACAATAAGGGCAATAGAGGATGTCAAAAGGATGTAAGGACATTGAGGATGTCAATAGGGGTGATGTGGGATGCTAGGGATCATGACAATATAAGAAGCAAAAGGTGATGAGCACAAAGGTGAAGGTGATGGAGGATGTTGGCATGACATTGGGGACACCCCAAAAAAAAACAAATTTAGCAAAATTTTTAAAATAATTTACTACCTATTAACCTAAATATTACCTACCAAAGTTACTACCTAGTTTAACCTAAATCCTTTTAATCTAACTTATTACTTATTAATTAATTTAACCTATTAACTAATGTAGCATACATGACGCCTAGGCTAGGCGCAAGGTTCAACACCTTATGTGGCACCGGCTAGGTTAGGCTATAGGGTTTGGATGAACTCAAATGAGCCAAAATTGATGTCAAAACTTTCAAATTTCTGCAATTCTTATTACATTTATTTATGTGGTACCATTTTAATGGCATGTGAATCATGGAAAGTTATGCTTATTGTATAATATAGATATTGGAAAATATAAAATGAATCAAAAAAATCATCCAATATCAAAGTTTGGTTTAAACAAATGATGTTTAACAACTTCATTCAATAACACTATTTTCACAAAGGGCCCCTTAGTTTTCATAATATAGTTTTTTTGACCTTCAATATTTTTGTAGTAATAAGGTACTATTAGACAAATCTAAAATACACTCAAATTTTCATATTTCTTCAATTTTGTGTTTATCAAAATTTAGATTTTAAAAAAAAATCATGAGTCCTTTACGACATGTAAATGTGATGCAGTATATATGTTGTTTTAAAAAAATTGTAGCTTATAATATAAGAAACTAAACTTGAAAAACATGTTTTGGTATGATTTGAAATTGTGACAAATTTTCAAAACTAAACAAAAAATTTGGCAAAATTTGTACTCTTTCAAAAATTTGTATTTATTCAAAATTGACTGTAAAAAAATATGACATATTGGGCAATTATAAATACAATAAATATTTTTTTTCAAAAATTTTCATTTGAAAATTCTTTTTTATGAAAATATGTTTTTTTTTTTGCAAAAGGACTCCAAAAAGGACAATAGTCCTAAGTGCAAAGTAAACACATTAGTTCATTAAATGTCATTTGGACCCTACATGGCACCTATGGCTAAACCACATAAGTAACATGGCACCTAAGCCATGTGGGACTTAAACTAGGAATATATTTAAGCTATGTGACAACTAGGCCATGTGACACTTAAGGTTATACCTAGATTTAAGCCAACCCACATGGCACCTTGGCCTAGACCTAGGTTAGTCAATGTGGCATTTAAGGCTTAGGCCACACAATGTGACACCTAAGTTAGGCTTAGACTCATGTAACTTATGTGGCACCTAGCCTAACTTAGGGTATGCCTAGGGTGCCTAGGCTAACTATGTGCATAGGTAGGTTGGAACTTAGCCTAGGTAGGTAAGTAATTTAAGTATATAGGTAGCCTACCTTGGCCTACTTGTAGGTAGGTATCATAGGTATGTAGATAGCTTACTTTTAACCTAGGTAGGGAGTGTAGCCTAACCTGCATATTAAATTAAAGATCAATACTTGTATATTTGTTGCATACATAACCATGAGGTGGTCACATATGTCACTAAAAGGGTTTAAAGTAGCTTACTTGGATAAAAAACCATGAAATATTATCCATGTTGTTGTTTTTTTGCACCATTAATTGCAAATTAGTTGCATAGGTGATCATATATTTTGAAAATTATATGATTACAAATTTTTAGTTGTTGGAACAACTAATATAGTTTGCAAGTGACAACTAGTTGCATATAGTTGTAAAGTAATTGTTTGCAAATGATAGTTTTTATTTTAATGAGGCATGCATCTAGGTCCAACAAGTGATATGCATTTTTCCTTCCTATACATTTCCCACAAAATCAAGAAATGTTTAGGTTTAGGTAACATTAAAACAATGAATATATTTGTTATTTTTTGTTAAAGATCAAATCAACATTTAAAACTAAAAAAAATCCTCCCAAATCAAATCTACATATGTTGTTGATGTGTAGGTTGTGAAGGTGAACTCAAAGTGTGATATTTTCCAGCTAATTATGAAATTCTATGGGATCTTGGTCAGATTAATGTTTTTGGAGTTGTATGAACTACAAATTATTTAAAACCAATAGTACTATACAAACTTTGAGAACCTTTTTATGTATAATTTGTCTACTAATCCAATTATATCAGATTAAATTCATGTTTCACTTCTATTCCTACTAGATCAAACTTTTTTTTCACTTGTACTCTTGCAAAATCAAATTCATGTTCCATTTCTACATGTTCGAATGTTGCTCACAACACCTTTAAGCTAGGAACTAGCAACTCTAGGAAATTAAAAAACTCCTCTTTCATATATGTTGGTAGGGAGCTCATCTTTTGATTCAATGATAGAGAAGAAGAATTGAATGAGATTTGTCTAAATGAATTGAGATTGGGCCTCCTTAGCTAGTTTGTTGTCATGATGCACACTTTGGGGTGGGGGAGGGGGGGATGAATGAAGGTGCAACTTTGTTTTGAATGTGCATGTTATGAATTTTAGTACTTTGATCCTTTGCAAGCTATTGATATATGGGGTTCTATGGTTTAGGTTAATTTCTTTGTTGGTAAAGATCTATTAATTATGGGTTAATTATGGTATTAGTTGTTTTGATTCCATTACCAAAAAAATATGAACCCATCTTTATACACCTTCCTTACTTGTATGCCAAGTTAACATCTCATTCCCAAATAGGGATAACTTTGTTTTGAAATTTTTAATTTTTTTACAACCCCCACCCATTACCAACTAGAGGTAAGCATGCCTCTATTCTTCCAAAGTTTTGGAGTTTACAAATCCTCCCATTACCAAACATAGATTGGAAATGTAGAGAAGGGTAATGTCACGAATGGCCACCCATTACCAAACACACTATTCCAAATGAACATCACATTATTTTGGTAGTGGGGTGTAGTAACACCCATGACCAAAAACATAACATTCTTTCATGAGCGGGCAATGTTCAATTTTCAAACAAAAATACTTAAAGTTGAAGAGACAAATCGATGGTATGCTTGTTTGGTTATAGGCTTGGATATGTTTGTTCACTAGGTGTTTGATCACCAACGAATGTTCAATGAAGGACAATTCTATCCTACCACCTTCAATGCCAATGCCACAAACAACATAACTCCCCCTCGACTTGCCTTCAAATAACATAACCTCCTTGGACCCGCCCTTACCCTACACTTAACTTGGCTGCCTTCCCCTAAACTTAGCAGAGGTACTTGTCACCTATCAGCAGTTAGGAATCGCGCCATGCCACTAGAGTACTTCAATAGTTTGGGGGCCATGATGCAGCTGATTACATTTGTTGTTGTTGGAGTTGTCCATTTGTGTACATTCAAACAGAGACCTCTCTCTTTCATTATCCAGAGGCAGTGCCATGAAGTTCACAAACATATAATACACTAGTGCTATTGTAACCAAAAGAGAGCGTGACGAGACGAAATAATAGACCTGACTATTAGTATGGGCATGAACAAAGTGGTCTCTCTTCTGATCTTTTGAGACAAACCACAATTCGCTGACCCTTTCTCTCTAAACTCATCACAAAATATTCCTACCTGCATTCACTGATCTTTGAATGGAAACAACTCATGCATCCACAAATCGACACAACAAATTATAAAATTCAAAACTTACACCTTGCCTTTCATGAAAATCTTTAGAGAGCACAAGCTTTCTGGCTCCAATGTATTCATCAAAGATCAAACACCTGTGAAGGTCTAGCCCTTGAGGTCAAATCTCTCAGTGTTCACTCGATCCATTGAGCCTCTAACCCGATTCCCCCACAGAATGCAACAATGCAGCTTTCCTTCACTCTGCTGGATTAAAGACCTATGACCTGATCACCCTTGAGTCCAGAATGCAGTCTGAAACACCTGACTCTGAACAATTGATACCATGCTTGCTGGTGCCACTCAAAGAAACTGACTTTCATGCAAAATGATCAGCAGCACTGCTGGTTTCAAAACCTTTCTACATCCTCATTCGATACACCCATTTTCTCCACTTTCAGGATTCCCCCTTTGCTCTCTGGTACTCACTTAGACCACAACCGACAACACAGATGCAAGGCACTGCAACCCAAGCCCCTCATCCCTGACATGCACTCTGCTCAATATGCACACCCATTCTAAAGTTCGAATCCCTCAAGTCATCATCATGCCTCGACATCAACCTTTCATAGGTCCCTTTACAAAATTGCTTGGCCAAGTTACTGGCGCAGCGGAAGAAATTTCAACAACCTGCCAAGCTCTACCAAAAACAACTCTCCACAGCTCTCTACAGCTCCCTACAACTCTCTACAACTCTCTACATGTCTTGCATCTACATTGCCTGTTCATTCGTTTGGACCCCCCCGCAGCTATCAGCTCACCACCACCTTTTGTCCTCTTGCCGCCCTCCTTCCTTCTGCCTCCCCTCATCAATACAGCTCCATGCTTCACCATCATTCGTGCCGCCTCCTTCCTGCACTCCATAACATCCCTACCAAGAGAAAAGCCTCCCCATGCATTATCTGCAGTAGTAATGGAGGGCTTCCGACTGCACAAATGACGGCTAATAAAACAAAAAGCAAACCTCAAAATCATGATGTGTTCACACCAATGAGGTGACCTACTGTTTGGTCACATATGTAACCCCTCCGTTTTTAAGAAAAGTTGAGTCCCTTAGCTTCACTTAATTCGGTTGAACATGATAGATTTGAAGATCCTTAGGAGATCTTTCCCACTGATGTCCATCAACATCCTGGACGATGCAAATTCTGCTGCTTGCTTCAAGATCATAGTTCCCTTTCCCATCTGCATGCTCAATGAATTAGTACGGACCTTCCCAGCTTACAGCCAAAGCTTTCTTCTTTCCTGGTTTCTTCATTTTCACCATTGTTTTCACCTGCAACCAGACCTTCAAAAGTTTGCTTACCTTTTCTGCCCTCATAGGTCTTCTTTTGCTTCTTCTGTGCTTGTTCCACATTGAGCAAGACATTCTCATGGATGCTTGCTATAAGCTTCACCTTTTGTAGATACTATGCTGTAGCAACTTCAACATCAACATCGTCATCAGTTATAGCAATTAGAGCGTGCAGGTAATTGTCTGCCCTGAGACGGGTGTGCGGCCAGTCAAAATCATGAAGGGTGAAAACTTGGTGCTAGCCTGGATCCCACATCTATATCCAAACAATATTTTAGCCAGATGCTCGTCGTAACAATCTACGTTTTCTGGTGCTGCAGCAAGAACGATAATGCCATGTTTGATGGTCTTGATCAAACGCTTCGCCATCCCATTACACTGAGGCCACTGGGGTGCAGTGTGTTAATGTTGGATGTCGTAGTCCTTGCACATAACATCGAGTTTTGCAACCCATTCTCCACCATTGTCAGTCAGCACAAACTTGGGGACTCCATACCTGCAGATTGTGTCATCTTCCAGAAACCTGGCCGTAGTCTTAGCACCATGATCAACAACTGCCTTAGCCTCGCACCATTTAGAATAGTGGTTGATGGCCACCAGAATGTACTTGTTTCCTGACTTGGTTTCAGGCAATGGTCCTGCAGTGTCCATAGCCACTCTATGGAACAGATCACAAATGGGTATACTCTTTAACTCTTCATCTTCTGAGCGTATACTCCCCATCCTTCTCACCATCTGACACTGTTGACATACCTTCACAACAGTCTTCACATCCTTAATCCGATTGTGCCAAAAGTACCTCCTACATATCTCTGCCAGAGTTCTTTCTTCTCCAGAATGCCCTAGGTCCTTATGCATTCGGACCACTAGTCCCATGCAGTCTTCTGGCCTTGGTACAAGTAACCCCTTAAAATAAAGTGATTGATCCTGCCAGTGGTAGTTCGACACTCTCTTCCTTGCTCTCTTAACTTCCACAGGATCAATAGTGTCTGGTAGCATGCCTCCCTGCAGTAAGTCCAGGCAGGGTACATCCTCCCATATGTATCGGTGCCTTATGTCTGCTCCCCACTCATCCTCCTCATCGGAACCTGTAGGAACCAAGTCATGTTCACCAGATTCAAACAGTTGTTGAGTTGCCAACACAAGCTCCAATTGCTGTTGCTTGTCATAGTACTGGGGTCTCCTTCTCTTCAGCACCACTCCCACATTATCGTCCTGCATAAGCTCACCCCCCTTTGCAACTTTTGCCTCACATGGAACAAGCTCCTTGGGTTGGTCTTCTTCTGATACAACGTCAACCACATATAGCTGCTGGCTGCCAACATAATTACAGTGGTTGATGCCAAAATAACATGCCTGATGTTGTACACATTCCCTGTCCTTTCTCCTGACATTGAGCCATTATGTTTCTTTGCCAGTCTGAACAAAGAAAATTTCCCTTTCTCCTCTAGGTGTGTCAGTTAGTGTATTTCCAATGTCTTGGATCTCTTCACTACAGTCATCATCATCCGTGGCTGGTCCAACTAGATTCCTACTCAAAGCATTGACGTTCGTATGTCTGAGTCTTGGTCGGTAGATTATCTTGAAAATGAAGTCCTGTAACATGTCTACCCACCTGCCCCTCTTGCCATGCGCATCGGACACGGTGGCTAACCATTCCAGAGGTTTGTGATCTATGTGCAGAATGAAATGATTCTTGTGCAAGTACTGCATGAAATGCATGATGCCCCAGATTAGTGCGTAGCACTCCCCTTCCATGGGATGGAATTTTCTTTGTGCTTCTGTCACACTCTTACTGGCATAAGCCACCACCTTTTCAAATCTTCCTTCTTTCTATGATAATATCGCTCCAACACCTCTAGGTGACTAGTCAACATCCAGACAAAAGTTCCTCTTGAAATCAGGTCGTGTGAGAATAGGCGCATCAACCAGAGCTGCCTTTAATTCCTGGAATGCCTGTTGACAGCCCATATCCCACACAAAATTAACATCCTTTTTGGTTAGCTCAAACAAAGGAGTTGCCAGCCGTGAATAGCCTTGGACATAGTTTCGGTAATACCCTGTCAGACCTAAGAACGACCTGACATTTGTGACTGTTTTAGGTTGCGAAAAATGCAAAACTACCTCAATTTTGCTAAGATCTGGTTTGGTGCCCTCCTCACTAACGACATGGCCCAGAAATGTAATGCTCTTTGTAGCAAAACAACATTTGTTTGGGTTCAGTTTGAGGTTTACTTCCCTGAGTTTGTACAGCACTACACCCAAATGTTGCGGATGCTCCTCCCAGCTTTCGCTGTGCACATTGAGGTCATCAACGAATACTTTTAGGAAGTTGCTACCCAAGTCCTTAAAGACCTCCGACATAGTTCTGGTAAACGTACTCGTTGCATTCTTGAGGCCGAATGGCATGACTGTCCAGACATACAACCTGATTTTAGTGATCAAATCTGTCTTCTTCATGTCTTCTGGAGCCATTCGAATTTGCTAGAAGCCAGACTGCAAGTCCAAGGCAGTGAACCATGATGAGTTTCCTAGTTGATTAATCACATCCTCCACAAGTGGCATTGGAAATGAATCCTGGTGTGTTTGTGCGTTGAGTGGTCGATAGTCGTCATAGAAACGCCTGCTCCCATCTTTCTTCACTGGTAGAGTTACCCGACATGCATACTCAAAGCTACTGGGCTTCATCTTGCCCAAATCGACCAGGACATCAATTTGCCTCTTCACCTCTGCCTCTTCCCAGTAGGATAATCGACCAGGAGATGCTTTGCAAGGTGGGAACCCT
>Ga0116229_10007013_pt1 | contig 17970 bp, 14 predicted proteins | sample S1TSphgellanicum_3_FD_87313 | JGI IMG/M metagenome (GOLD analysis project Ga0116229, IMG submission 87313) | Host-associated microbial communities from peat moss isolated from Minnesota, USA - S1T2_Fc - Sphagnum magellanicum MG | ecosystem: Host-associated > Plants > Peat moss > Unclassified... | reverse complement strand
GCATTGCCGCGCAGGTCGACAACGATGCCGGAGATATGCGTCCCGGCCAGTGCGTTCAAATCCGATGCAACGCCAGCCCAATCCTTCTTCGGCGAAAACGAGCCGACGCGGCAATAGGCGATGCCATCTGGCAGCGTCGCCGTCAGGATCGGCGCCGGCGCAACCGTCCCCGGCATTAGGATACTGATTTTGCCCTGCGCACGTGACTCGAGGTCGCTGAGTTTGTCGCCCTCTTTATAATGGAGCGCGGGAAAATCAACGTACGCGGCCTGCAGAAACGGCAGCGCTTCTGCGATCGGATCGGTCGGCGAAGCAGGCGGCGCGACGGGCGTGACCGGTGCCGTGGCTGGGACGGTCGGCTCCGCGGCGAGAACTCCCGCCGCCACAAGCCAAAAGCCTGCCGAGATCGCGTGAACTATTTTCATTCCAGAGTCAACCGAGCGGCAATATCGCGCCTATACTGACATCCGGCAAAATGAATTTTCGCCACCCGCCGGTAGGCCAGCTCGCGGGCCGTGGCCAGGTCCCGGGCCCAGCCGGTCACGCTCAGCACCCGGCCGCCCGCCGCGACCACCTTCCCACCGGCCAGTTTCGTGCCCGCGTGGAAGACGTACGTGCCGGGAATCTCCTCCTCCAGCCCCTTGATTTCCGCGCCCGCTTCCGGCGTGCCGGGATACCCCGCCGCGGCCATGACCACGGTGACGGCATGCTTCGCGTTGAGCTTGAGCGGCACCTTGCCGAGCCGGCGCTCGCGCACCGCCTGCAGCAGTTCGACCAGCGGCACATCCAGCAGCGGCAAAAGCACCTGCGTCTCGGGATCGCCCCCACGCACGTTGAACTCCAGGATGCTCGGCCCGTCCTTCGTCCACATCAGGCCGATGAACAAAATGCCGCGAAAATCGATCCCCTCCGCGCGGAACGCCGCCAGCGTCGGCTCGACCACCAGCCGCGCGATTTCCGCCTGCAACTCCGCCGTCGCGAACGGCGCGGGAGCGTACGCGCCCATGCCGCCGGTGTTCAGGCCCGTGTCGCCGTCGCCGAGCTTCTTGTGGTCCTGCGCGATGGGCAAAATCACGTGCGACTCTCCGTCGGTGATGACGTGCACCGACATCTCGCGGCCCGCCATGAAATCCTCGATCAGAAGCTGGTTGCCCGCATCGCCAAAAACGCGCAGGTCCATGATCTGCCCCAGCGCCGCCGCCGCCTCCGCCGGCGTATCGGCGATGATCACGCCCTTGCCCGCGGCGAGACCGTCCGCTTTCAGCACTTGCGGATAGCTCGGCCGCTGCGCGAGATACTCCGCCGCTGCTTTCGAGTCGGTGAAGGACGCGCCGCCCGCCGTCGGCAGGCCGTGCTTCAGCAGGATCTCCTTCGTGTAAACCTTGCTCCCTTCCAGCCGCGCCGCCGCCTTATTCGGGCCAAAGATTGGCAAGCCCGCCGCCTCAAAGCGATCGACCACACCCGCGCACAACGGCGCTTCCGGCCCGACAATGGTCAGGTCCGGCTTCTCCTTCGCCGCCCATGCGACCAGGCCGTCGAGATCGGTCGCGCTCAGCGGGAGATTCGTCCCCAGTTGCGCCGTGCCCGCGTTGCCGGGCGCGAGGAACAGCTCCACGGCGGGATCATCCTGGCGCAGCTTCCACGCCATCGCGTGCTCGCGTCCGCCGGAACCGATAAGCAGAATCTTCATTGAGGGGCAGGAGCGCTCGTGGACGCGGTCGAGGGAGTCTTGAGGCAATAAATCGTCGGCCTGTCCGGCAGCGTGCTCTTGGTCACCACGATCTCGTCGGTCGAAAGCTTGCGCACCGGGAACTTCGTCGCCGCGAGGTAATCCTCCAGCGGCCGCAGCGAGAGCGAGCCCGACAAGTCCGTCTTGTAGGTGATCGGGATGACCATCTTCGCGTCGAGGTCCCGCACCATTTGGTCCAGGTCGCCCACGCCCAGCGCCTGCACGCCGATCGGCAGGAAGAGCACGTCGCACTTGCCGATCTGCTCCCGCTCCCGCGCCAAAAGCGGCGCGTACGGCTGCCCCAGCGAGCAAAACTTGATCCCATCGAACTTCACCGTGAATGCCGTGTTGGCCACACCCTGCCCGTCCGGGTCCTTCTGCGTGGCGATGCCGTAGAACGGAATGCCGTTCGCGCGATTCAGGCCCACCGCCATCACGCTGCGGAAAATCAGCGGGTCGCCGAAAAGCTGGTCCGCCGCGCCCGCGTCCTCGCCCTCATGCGTCACCAGCACGAAGTCGGCCGCGAGATGCACCGGGAACTGATAGTGCACCGTCTGCGAGCCAAACGGATCGATCGCGCAACGAATGCCAAACGACGACGTCAGGTAAACAAAGCCATGCCCGTACCAATGGACGATCACCCCGCCCGGCACGCCCAAGGGGGCGGTGCCCGGATTCACCGGCTGCGCGCGAGGCGCGACTGGCGTGGCCGCGGCGGCATTGGTGGGAGCGGCCGTCTGGGCCATGGCCGGGTTGAAGCCCAATAAAAAGAGCAGGAGGAAATGATGGAGACGCACCATGCGACACTAGGGCGAAGGCGCGTGATGGAAAATCAAATTGTATCGCGCTCACGCACCCGCCATAACGGGAACGACTTGTGATGAATTCGCCCGATGCTTCCCGGCCCCAGCTCTGGGCCCAGCGCATCCTCTTTTGGGGCCAGATCGTCCTCGTCGCGGGGTTCATCATCTACCGCGCCTACGTCGGCATTCAGACCCCCGGCAGCATCATCAGCCATGCGGTCATCCCCGTCCCGCAGCCCGACAAAACCACCGCCACGGTCCAGCTGATCCGCGGCCCGTTCAACGTCTACCATTACGTGCCCGGCGACCCCTACTTTGCCGCGCATCCGAAGGCCCTTATCGTCTTCGGCACCGGCGACGGCGGCTGGGGCGGCTGGGAGGACCGCGTCTGCCGCGCGCTCCAGGCCGACGGCTGCGAAATGATCACCTTCGATTGCCACGCCTATTCCCAGACCGACTACGACCTGCCCACGCTCACCGCCGACATGGACACCATCGCGCACATGTTCCCACGCACCGGCCCCATGCCGCCGGTCATCCTGGGCGGCTGGTCCATGGGTGCCGACCAGGCCGTCGCCGCCGCCGGCAGCCCCAGGCGTCCCGCCGATGTCGTCGGCCTGCTGCTCATCTCGCCCAGCGCGCGCAGCCGCTACGGCGAGCGCGAACCCGACCGCTGGAACGTTCCGCCCACCGGCCCCGGCACCTTCGCCCTCGACGACTTCGCCACCAAACTCGACGGCCTGCGCGTCGCGCAATGGGACGCCAATCTCGATCTGCTCGACTCCGACGCATGGCTCAAGCACGTCAGCACCACGCACAAGGGCTACACCTTCCACATGGGTTTCCACGACTACGCCGGCGCCAGCGACGAGTTCCTCGCGCAGCTCAAGAAAACGGTCGGGTGGATTTTATCGCCGCAGCCGTCGCATTAGGGCTTACCTCACCACCGGCTCAATCTGCCCCTTCGCCATCCAACCCGTGTGGCCGGCGTTGTCCGCGACCAGCACATAATCATTGTACGCCTTCTCGATCTTCAACGTCGCGCCCGGCGCCGGCGTGAAGCCCGTCTGCTCACCCGCGCCCGGGAACGGCGACACCAACGCCTGCGGAGTCTTGTCCACCACCACCGCATCGCGCAGGCCGCCCGACGCCACCGCAATCGCCGCGATCGCATCCACCAGCACGAACGCGCAAACCACCGCGCCCGCCGCCAGCCATCCGCCCCGCGCCGGCCACGCTGCGCGTAGGAAGAGGCACACGCACAGCAACGTCCACGCCGCGCAGCCCAGCCACGCCCAGCCGTTCACGCTCATCGCACCCGCCGCCTTCTCCAGCGGCGGAAGCTGCTCGACCGCCGTCCCGGCCTGCTGCTGCGCCGTGCGCAGGTTTGCGAGAATGTCCTCATCGTTCGGCGCCAGCCACAACGCACGCTTGTAGGCCAAAATCGCCTGCGGATAATTTCCCTCGCGCACATACGAATTGCCCAGGTCGAAAAGCACCGGCGCCGAATAGCCGTTCGTCTTCAGCACGTCCTGGTAAGCCCCCGTCGCCTCCGCAAATTTGCCCGCCGCGAAAGCCGCGTTCGCCTCGTCCAGCGACGCCGCCCGTGCCATCACCGGCAGAGCCAACACCAACAACGCCACACACAGCAGGGTGGCCCGGACAACTTGTTGTCCGGGTGCGGGAGCGCGCAAGCGCGGACGCACAGGAAGCCACCCCAGGCTCCGCGCAAAGATTTCTGTGGCTTCCTGTGGCTTCGCTTCGCTTCGCCACCCGGACAACAAGTGGTCCGGGCCACCCAAGAATCGTTCGCTCAACGTCTTCATTTTTTCGTCTCCGCAAGTTCGCTCACCACCACCTGCCGCCATTGCTGCAGGTCGGCCGCGGCGAGGTTCAGGTCCGAATACATCGCCTGGTCGGCCATCTCGAAAATCGTCCGCGCATTCGCGCCGGCCTCACCGAGCCGCGCGTCGAGATCGCTCACCACGATCGCCTCCGGCCGCATGCCCCACAACGGGCCGTAACGCTGCTGCAGCGCATTGCGCGCGTGCACGAAGAACGGCCCGGCCTGCCCGCCGGCCATCGCCGCATCCATCGCGGCCACCTGCTGCCGGATCGCCTGCTGGGCCGCGCTCAACCGCGCGCGGTCCGGCGCCAACGCCTGGCGGCGATGCCGCAGGAAAGCCAATCCGCCGAGCAGCGCCAGCAACGGCAGCGCCTGCCCCGCCATGAAAAGCGGGCTCAGGTAAACCGGCTCCAGCGTCGCCACACTGCTGCCCGCCTCGATGCGATTGATGCGCAAATCCGGCCCCGTCTGCGCGGGAGCTTGCGGAGCCGTGGGCGCCGCCGAGGCCACGCTCGGCGCGGGCGCATTCACCGGCGCCGCGGGTGCGGCCGGCGCGCCGGTCACGCTGATCGGAATCGGCGGCGTCGTGCAGGTCGCGTACTGCTTCCGCTCCGGATCGAAATAACTAAAATTCAGCGAGGGCACCTGCGTCAGCGAGCCGTTCATCGGAATGATCGGCTGCTCGAACGTCTTCGTGCCCGCGTAGCCGACGCCGTCCTGCGCGTCGAACTTCGTCTTCGCCGAGTAAGTCTTCCAGTTCGCATCGCCGCTCAGCAGGTCGCTGGTCACGCGATCGAAATTGCCGTGGCCGGTGATCGAATAGGTCAGCGTCACCGGATCGCCCGCGTTCACGTGCGTCGGCGACGCGCTCGATTCCGCCTCGAAAAGTCCCACCGCGCCGCTGAAATTCGCGGGCCGTCCCGCCGACGGCAGCGGGAGCACCTTCAGCGCCTCGCTCGTGCCGTTCAGCTTGATCTCCTTCTTGGTGCCCTGCAGGGCGCCCATCGCGTTCGCCATGAATCGCTGCAGCGAGTCGATGTCGTCCCCGTCCGGCATCTGCTGCGGCACCACCACCGTGACCGGCATGGTGATGTTGAGCGTGAAATCGCCCGGCTTCACCGCCGTCAGCGCCGTGTGCCACGTCAGCACCTCGTAGGGATGGCCGTCCACGTACTCGACGGTCCGGTCCGGCCGCGGGCTCAGCGAGTTGAGCGTGAACCCGTCGCTGGTGAACTGCGGCAGGTCGTCGAAACCGTGCTGCACTTCCTCCGAGACGAGCACCTTGATTTCAATCGGCGCGAGCTCGCCTTCATAGAATTCCTTTTTCGGCAGCAGGATCTGGATCGCGCCGTACTTGGCGTGCTCCTCCGGCGCAGGCGGCGGCGCGCTTTGCGGCGGCGGCATGATCACGGGCCCCAGCCCGCTCGGGGGCGGAGGCGTCAGCGCGGTCGGGGCCTGCGGCGCCTGCGTCGCGCCGCCCGGACCCGATGCCACGCGCAGCGTCAGCGCCTGCGACCGCGCGTTGTCCGATTGCAGCGCGGGAATGGTGAATGTCCCCGCGCGCTGCGGCGTGACCGAGTAGGTGCGCGACGAATTCTGCGTCACCGAGCCGTTGATGATCTCGATCTGCGTCGACTCGCCCACACCGATGATCTCCAACCCGTCGATCCGCGGCACCGTCGGCTGGCTCGCGCCGCCGCTGACCGTGACGGTGAGTTGCGTCGAGTCGCCCAGCGAAATGTCCGCCGGGTCAATCGTGGCCGTGACCGTGGCGCCCCGCACCTGAGCGGCCAGCGCCACCGCCATAACCAACCCAAAAATGAAAATCCGCACGCCCCGCCCGTAGCCGCCGCCGTAAGGCGGTGGATCGGCCTGACCATGCGTCCACGCCCTCACGGACGCGGCGACAAAGCTCCCCGCAACCGCCGCCGTGAGGCGGTGGTCTCTCCCCGGCACGTCCACGCCCTCACGGGCGCGGCCACAAAGGTGATCGTTTTCAGTAAAGCTTTTCATATTACCAATCCTTCAACACCGTCGGGTCCTGCGGCTTCGCCGACCGCGCATCCGCCGCCACCGGGAGGATGTGTTCCTCGCCCTTGAGCGAGTTGAGCAAATCCTTCGCCTGCTCCTTTGTCAATTCTCCCGCGGGCAACGCCGCGTCCGCCGTCGGGTCGCCGGACTGCTTGTCCTTGTCCGCTGCGGCCTCGCCACTCTGACCGCCCTTGCCGCCCTTGTCGTTTCCCTGCGCCATCTGCTCCTTCTGCTGGTCGCCGCCGTTGCCATTCTGCTGCTGATTTTGCGGCTGGTTGCCGGCCGTCTGCTGTTGTTGCTGCTGGCCATTTTGACCCTTGTCCTGTTCCTGTTTCTGGTTCCCAGCGGTCTGCTGCTGCTGGCCGTTTTGGGATTTGTCCTGGCCCTGCTTGTTGCCGGCGGTCTGCGGCTGCTGCTGTTGCTGGCCCTTCTGGTTTTGCTGGCCGTTCTGCGCCTGGTTCTGGCCGTTGTTCTGTTGCTGTTGATCCTGCTGGCTGCCCTGCCCGCCCTTGGAACCCGACTGCTGCTGATTCTGTTGCTGCTGGTCCTGGTTCTGTTGCTGGTTCTGGCCCTGCTGATTTTGCTGGTTCTGCTGCTGCTGATTCTTGTCCTGCTTGTCCTGCTGGTTCTTTTGGTCCTGCTGCTGTTGCTGCTTCTGCTGCTTTTCCAGCTCATCGAGCTTCTTCTGCACAAAATCGCGGTTGAACTTCGCGTCCCCGTCATCCGGCTTCAGCTTCAACGCGCCGTCGTACGCCTGCACCGCCTGCTGCCACTGCTTGATCGTCTCCTGCGGCGACTTCTTCTCCGTCTTCTGCCCGATGCGATACTGCGTGTTGCCTATATTATAGTACGACTGCTGCTGCAGCGCGGGATCATCCGTGCTCAGCGCCTTCTGGAACGCCGGCAGCGCCGCGTCAAACTCGCCGCTCTTGTACGCCGCCGCGCCGAGGTCGTACTGCAACGGCGCGACGTCGGGATGCTGCGCCGCCGCGTCCTGGTACTGCGCCTCCGCCTTATCATACTCGCCCTTCTTATAGGCGCTCTCCGCCGATTGCGGCGAAGCCTGCGCCACCGCCGGGATCGCCAGCACCGCGATCAGCGCAAAGGCCGCGCGCTTCGCCACGCGCACCGGCGCGATGGGCTTCGCCTGCGCCGCCGTCCGTCGCCGCGTGCCGATGAGCATGCTCGCCAGCAGCAGCACCAAACCCGCCGCCAGCGGCAACTGAAAGCGCTCCTCATAAACCCGCGTGCGGCGCGCCGCAAGGTCGTGCTTCGGCATCGACGCGATCGCCTTGTCGTAGATCACGCCGAGCCCCTGCCCTTCCTGGCCGAGCGGCTGATACATCCCGCCGGTCACCTGCGCGATCTGCGACAGCGTGCTCTCGTCGAGGTGCGACTTCACGAATTGCCCCGTGTCGTCCTTCACAAAATCGGTCCCGCCATTGCCGTTCGGCACGGGGATGAGCCCGCCCGCAGCGGTGCCGACGCCGACCGTGTAAATCACCATGCCGTCCTTCGCCGCCGCGCGCGCCGCATCGATGCCCTGGCCCTGCAGGTCCTCGCCGTCCGTGACGAGAATCAGGATCTTCTTGTCATCGCCGGCTTGCGCGAAGGCCGCCTGCGCCTCGTGGATCGCGCTTGCGATGTCCGTGCCGCCGCGCGGGATCGTGTTCACATCAATCGAGTCGAGCGTGTCCTGGAACGCGTCGTAATCGAGCGTCATTGGCGCCTGCAGGAACGCCTCGCCCGCGAAGGCGATAAGCCCCACGCGGTCGCCATCGAGCTTGCGCACAAAATCGGTGATCGCCATCTTCGCGCGCGTCAGCCGGTCCGGATTCACGTCCTGCGTCAGCATGCTCTTCGAGGTATCGATGGCGAAAAAGAGATCAACGCCGCGCTCCTTCTGGTCGACCCAGTGAAAGCCCCACTGCGGCCGCGCCAGCGCGACGAAGATGCAGGCCAGCGCCGCAAGAAAAAGCCCGCGCTTGAGCATCCGCCGCGCCGGTGAAAACGACGCGGTCAGCTTCGCCAGCAGATGACTCGAGGCGAACTCGGCCAAGGCCGCGCGCTGCCGCGCATCAAGCAGCCGGTAGACGAAAACCATTCCGGCAATCACCAGAAATCCAATAATCAACCAGGAGGGTTCAGCAAATTTCATAAGTCAAAGTGTTCAGTAGTCCCATCCGCCCCATTCAGGGCAGCCTCCGGTACCGCGTCTGTTCCAGCCAAAATCCGGTGCCGAGCACGAACAGCCCCGGCAGCACGGCCCACGCGAAGAGCTCCGAGACATGCTCGTAATGCTTCACCGTGCGCGTGGTTTTCTCGAGACGGTCGATCTCCGCGTAAGTCTCCTGCAGCTTCTCCGTATCGGTGGCGCGGAAGAATTTCCCGCCGGTCATGTCCGCGATTTTCTGCAGCGTGTCCTCATCCACGTCGGACGGCACCATCTGGATGTGCGTGTTGCCGAACTGGTCCTTTACCGGGAACGGCGCGTCGCCCTTCACGCCCGCGCCGATGGTGTAAACGCGCACGCCCAGCGCCTTCGCCGCCTGCGCCGCCATGATCGGCGAAATCTTGCCCATGTTGTTGCAGCCGTCGGTCAGCAGCACGATCACCTTCGACTTCGCCGGTGACTCGCGCAGCCGGTTCACGCCCATGGCAATGGCCGAGCCGATGGCCGTGCCGTCGGGAATCGTCCCGGTGTCGACGCGCTCGAGCCCCTGGTGCACCCAGTCGTGGTCCAGCGTCAGCGGGCTGATCAAATACGGCTCCGCGGAAAATTCGATGAGGCCGAGGCGGTCATCCTGCCGCGCGTCGATGAACTTCGACACCGCCGCCTTCACCGTCGCCACGCGCGACGTCGGCTGGCCATCGACCACGTAGTCGAGCGACTGCATCGAGCCGGAGACGTCGAGGCACAGCATGATGTCGATGCCGCTGGCCTGCACCTCGGACGAACCCTGCAAAACCTGCGGACGCGCCAGGCCGACGATGAAAAATGCCGCGCCCAGCAGCGGAAAAAGCATGGCCCAGCGGCCCACGCGGCTGCGCGTCGTGCGCGCCACCTCGCGCGCCACGTTCGCGCTGGAATATTCCACTGCCGCCACCCGCCCGCGCCGCCCCAGCAGGAACGCCACGACCGGCAAAAGCAGCAGCAGGAAAAGAAGCTCGGGATGTTGAAAAGTGATATTCATGGGGCGGAAACCGTTTCAGGTTGGCGCGGCGCGGGCACGCTGGCCGGAGCGCCGGGGCGCGTGTTGGTGATGAAGGCCCGCGCGCTCGCGTGCATCGACTCCATCTCGTCGGTCGACAACTGCCAGCGCGCGAACTTCGGCAGATCGCAGTGCATGAGAAAATCCTCCAGCAGCGCGCGATGCTCCGCCAGCGGCGTGCCGGTCTGCTTGAGCAAATCATTGATGAATTCCTCCGTGGTGCGGCGCCGCGCCTTCTCGCCGAAGCGCTGCTCAATATAGAGCCGCACCGCCTCGGACACCGCGAAGGCATACTCGCGCACCTGGCCCTCGTTCATCAGCGCACGCGCGGCCTCGAGCCGCTCCAGCGCCAGCTCATGCGGCAGCTTCGGCCGAATTACCGTCCGATGCAGCCATTTCCAGCCATAGTAAAGAATCACCGCCAGCACCGCGCCGCCGACGATGTACATCAGCCACATCAGCGGATACGGAATCGAGATCACGCCGCGGATATCATGGATGTCACCGCTGTCCGCCGTGCCCGTGCTCGCGGCAGGCGCGGCCGAGCCGGACGCGTTCGTCACCGCCGGTTGCGGCGGCTGCACCGGCCCCGCCAGCGACGATGCGGGCGCAATCGCCGTCTGGATCGTCGGGCTGTTCGCCGGACTGTTCGTTGAGTAGCCCGCCGGCACATGCACCGGGCCGGACTGGACGCCCGCCGCGCTCTGCGCCCACACCGGCGCCGTCAACGCAGCGAGCGTCACCAACCCAATACCCAAAATCTTGTTTGCGAAAGTCATCTCCGCCTCCGTTCCCGCGTCTTGAAAAAATTCATCAGCGGCGGCACGTACGACATGCCCGTCTGCAACTCCAGCGTGTCGACCGCCTCCGCGTTCAGCATCCGCCGCAGCGTCTCCACGTTGCGCCGCGACACCTCCGCGAAACGCGCGCGCACTTTCGGGTCCGACGTTTGCAATTCCAGCAATTCGCCCGTCTCCGCGTCCTCAATCGCGAGCACGCCGACATTCGGCAACTCTTCCTCGCGCCGGTCGCGGATGTGCATCGCCACCAAATCGTGCCGCGTGTGCGACAGCCGCATCGCGTGCTGCAAATCGCTCATCGTCTTCGCCTGGTCGCCCGTCGTCTGGAAGTCCGAGATCAGGAATGTGACCGCGCGCCGCTGCAGCACGCGATTGGCGAAGTCCAGCGCCTGCACGATGTCCGTCCCGCGCCGCTTCGGCTCGAAGTAAAGCACCTCGCGCACCACCCGCAGCACATGCCGGCGGCCCTTCTTCGGCGGAATGTACTGCTCGATCTGGTCGGAAAACAAAATCAACCCGACCTTGTCGTTGTTGCCGATGGCCGAGAACGCCAGCACGCTCGCCAGCTCCGCCGACAGCTCGCGCTTGCTCTGCGAGGTCGAGCCGAAATTCCCCGACGCGCTCACGTCCACCATCAACAGGATGGTCAGCTCACGCTCCTCGGTGAATTTCTTGACGAAAGGCCGGCCGCTGCGCGCGGTCACGTTCCAGTCGATGGTCCGCACCTCGTCGCCCGGCACGTACTCGCGCACCTCGTCGAAATCCATGCCGCGGCCCTTGAAGACCGAGTGATATTCGCCGCCCATGGCCGCATCCACCAGCCGCCGCGTGCGAATCTCGATCTGCTTCACCTTCTTCAGGATTTCCTTCGTCTTGTTCGTATCCATACGGACACCTTTCTCAGTCGTCAGTCCCTTTGCCCTTAAGGAACAGGGATGGTGTCAATGATCCGTTGCACCACGAGGTCCGACGTCAGGTTCTCCGCTTCCGCCTCGTACGAGATCGAAACGCGGTGACGCAGCACGTCGATGGCGAGGTTCTTCACGTCCTGCGGCGTCACGTAGCCGCGGCCCGCCAGGAACGCCGCCGCCTTCGCGGCAATCGTCAGGTTGATCGTGCCGCGCGGTGACGCGCCGTATTGAATATAGCCGCCGAGATCGAGCCCGTACGCCTTCGGATCGCGCGTCGCCATGATCAGGTCGACGATGTACTCGCGCACCTTCTGGTCGATGTAGATCGTGTTCACCACCTCGCGCGCCTTGAGAATGTCCTCGATCGTCACGATCGGCTGCACCTCGAGCTGCGGCGCCGTCGTCGCCATCGAGTCCTGGATCGCCAGCTCCTCCGCGCGATTCGGATAGGTAATGACCAGCTTCAGCATGAACCGGTCGACCTGCGCCTCGGGCAGATTGTACGTGCCCTCCTGCTCGATCGGATTCTGCGTCGCCAGCACCAGGAATGGCTCGGGAAGGAGATAGGTCTCATTCCCGAGCGTTACCTGGCGTTCCGCCATCGCTTCCAGCAGCGCGCTCTGCACCTTCGCCGGCGCGCGGTTGATTTCGTCCGCGAGGACGAGATTGGAAAAAATCGGGCCATGCTTCGTGTCGAACGTGCCCTCGCGCGGATTGTAAATCAGCGTGCCGACGATGTCCGCCGGCAGCATATCCGGCGTAAATTGAATGCGCTGGAATTTCGCCTGGATCGCCCCCGCCAGCGTGCGCAGCGAAAGCGTCTTCGCCAAACCGGGCACGCCTTCCAGCAAAAGATGGCCGTTCGCGAGCAAGCCCACGAGCAGCCGGTTGATCAGATAATTCTGGCCCACGATGACGCGGCCAATCTCGTCCTGCAGCGGACGCACCCAATGCGAGTTCGCCTGCACGTTCTGCGTGATGGCCTGGATGCTCGCGTTCTGTCCCGCGCTCGCCGCCGCCGCGGTTTGCGGCACGGTCGGCACCGGCGGCAGATTCGCCGGCGTGCGCCGGATCGGGCTATACTTCAGGGCGTCCGGATTGACCGCGGCGGACGCTCCGCTTTCGTTGGGATGATAGTTTGTCGTAGGCATGATCGTTAGTTTGCGCTTTGGATTTTCGATTACTGGCCGGCGAGTCCGCCGTTTGTTGTCATGCTCACACCATGCACCGGCACCGTTGCCCCACATTTTCTTCACGATTACAAGAGCGTAAGGCAACGGTAGCCGTCGACCTCCGGGCGACGGGCTCGGCGAATTTTCGTAATCGAGACGGGGGCTGCGCTTGCGGAAAGGCCCCGACCCCGTCGCCCGGAGGTCGACGGCTACCCCAGAGGACTCACCGTTCGCCCTCATCCCCACTAGCCCCCAGCAATAGTCCTTTACACCCACCCCCATACCTGCCACCGTGCCCCATCGATCACATCGCTTCCTCTGAAGCCAAGTAGTAGTGTCCCAGCTCAGACTTCTGTTCTGTTCCGCTCCCAAAGGTATCTCAATGCACGCGCGTGCGTGCACTTCAAACGTTTGCTGGTGAGGTCGCAACCTCAGATAAAATAAAATATGAAACTGTACGTAGGAAATCTTTCCTTCCAAACCACCGAACAAGACCTGCGCGAACTCTTCGGCCAGCACGGCACCGTCACGGACGCCGTCGTCATGATGGACCGCGACACTCAGCGCCCCCGCGGCTTCGGCTTCGTCACCATGAGCTCCAGCGACGAAGGCCAGAGCGCCATCGCCGCCATCAATGGCCAGAACCATGACGGCCGCGACCTCACCGTCAACGAAGCCCGCCCGATGGAATCGCGCGGACCTCGCCGCGAATTCTCCGGCGGCAAGGGCGGCGGCGGTGGAAACCGCAATCGCTACTAATCCGTAGCCACCGCATCAAACGCCGGTCTGGCCCCGTTCCAGCCCGGCGTTTTTTTATGCCCACGTCCAGCGGCAGCCCGCGACCTCCGGGCGCGGGGCTCGGAAGCTGTCGCAACACCAGCGGCTCTAATTTAAAATCGTCATCCTGAGCGAAGTCGAAGGATCAGTTCGGCCCCTTCACCGAGCCCGTCGCCCAGCGTGCGACGGCTACCACGGAACCTCACCCCAACTCCGTGCCCTCCGAGCCTCCGTGCGAAACCCTCATCCTTCCCCTCTCTGCCTTCCTCCCTCTTCAGTCCTCTGTGCGAAACTTCCCCCGCTGCGGTCGCCGCGTCGCCGCGTGAAAACTCCTCCTCCGTGAGCTCCGTGTCCTCCGTGCGAAACCCTCCCTCCCTCTGCCTCCCCCTCTTCAGTCCTCCGCGCGAAACTTTCCCCTACCCCACCGGCAACTCCACCCGGAACTCCGACCCCTCATGCGGGATGCTGTGCACCTCCACGCGCCCCTCATGCGCCTCAACGATCGCTTTCACTAAACTCAGCCCCAGCCCGAGCCCATGCTCATGCCGGCTCTTGTCGCCGCGATAAAGCCGGTCCCAGATATGCGGCAGATCGCGCTCCGAAATCCCCTGCCCGTTGTCGCGGAAAATCACCACGGCGCGCCCCGTCTCGCGCTGGCCGGAAATAGTCACCTTGCCGCCCTTCGGCGTATACTTCAGCGCATTGTCCAGCAAGTTGGCAAAAACCTGCCGCACCCGCGCCGCATCCACCGGCGCGACCAACCCCGGCTCAAACTGCTTCTCCACCGCGATCTCCTTCTCGCTCGCCACCTCCTCGTAAAGCTCCATCACGTCATCCACCAGCGTGCCCAGGTCCGTCGGCGCCAGCTCCAGCTTCATCATCCCCGTCTCCGCAGCCGTCACCTCCATCAGCGTGCGAATAATCGTCTGCACCCGGTCGCTTTCCTCCAGCGCGGCCGCCATCGCCGCGCGCGACGCGGTCAGGCTCGCGTCCGTGCGCAGCGCGTCCTCCAGCGTCACGCGCAGGCGCGCCAGCGGCGTGCGCAAATCATGCGCAACATTATCGAGCGAGCCGCGCAGCGCGTGAATCAGCCCTTCGTTGCTATCCAGCATCCGATTGAAAAGCCGCACCATGTCATCCAGCTCGCCCCGCGTGCGCGAGGGCGGCACGCGCACATCCAGCTTGCCCGTGCGAATGATCGCACTCGCCGCATCGACAATCTGCCGCAGCGGCTGCGTAAAACGGTTGGTCATCCAGATGCCGCCCAGGAAGCCGATAACAATCAGCGGCCCCACCACAAACACAAAGACCGCGCGGAATTTCCCCAGCAACTGCGCCCGGCTGTCGCTCGCGCGGCCCACCTGCAACAACCCGCCATCCGGCAACCGCGCGTTCGCCACCGTCAGGTCCACGCTCCCATCCCGTGCCAACCGCTCCCAGTTCTCGCCCGTCGCGGGACCACCCGGCGGCACCAGTTGCAAGTCCGACCGCACCCAGCCCGCCGGCAAAATAATCAGCACCGGCGTCCCGTCCGAGCTCACCACCCGCACAAAGAACGGCTCCTCCCCCTGCAACTGGTTCACCGCATCAATCCGCAGCTTGAGCGAAAGCACCCCGCCATTCCCATAAATCGCCTCATAATCATGCAACCGGTCCAGCACCGGATCGCGATCCTTCGCATTAATCGCCGCCCCAAACAGATAATAAATCAGCCCAAACAGCAGCAACGCGCTGACCGTAAAAATCGCGGTATACCCCAAGCTGAGCTGCAAACTCAACGTGCGCGCAAATTCCCGGACTTTCATGCGCACCCTCGCGAAAAATATCCAGTCCCTGGGTGGCCCGGACAACTTGTTGTCCGGGTGGACCCGCAGCAGCGGGGCCACAGGAAGCCACCGACAACCTGCGCACCCTCCCGGCTGCTTCTTGTGCGCTCCGCGCACCCGGACAACAAGTTGTCCGGGCTACCCAAACTCAACGTGCGCGCAAATTCCCGGACTTTCATGCCTCGAAGGCAACCTATAGAACTCCGCAGGCCTCCGGTCACGTTTCATCTTTTCCATCCACACTCGCGCAACGAACGCCATCGGCAACGGCGGCGCGGAAAATTCAACTCAACCGGCACATTAATTGCATTCCACCCTATATGGGCCGAGGGATTGATCAGCAACGGCGAGCTAGCATGTCATACCTAAAAATAGCGGCTTGTTTGATGGTGCTCGCATGCGCCGGTGCGCGTGGCGACGGCACCTCGCCCGTCCCTGGCGCGACCCGGTTGTCGCTCAGCGACGCGATCGTCCAGCTGCATGACTTCGGCTACAAGGTAAACGGCGAATGGAATTCGCAGGATAATCCGGAAGTTACTGTGCCGGGGCACCTCAAAGGCGGCTTCGAGGATATTGCCGCATGGGCGACGCGCTTTAATTGCCACCTCTCCCGTTACGGCGGGGATCGCTTCAGCATGGTCCCCCTCAAGCTACGCGACGAGCATTCGGGAAATCCGTTGAACGCCCAGTTGAAGGATTTTCATGCTGAGAAAATAGGACTGGAGGACCTGGTTTACAAATTGGCGGATGCGGCGCACGCGAGTGTCATCTTGTTGGACGTCAATTCCGGTCTGGCGGACAAGGTCGTCTTCCCAAAGGTCGATATCAAGGCATGCCAGCTCAGAGACGCCTATAATCAAGTGGTTTCGCTGGGATATATTTCCTATTGGAATGCCGATATCAATTTTGATGTTGGACCGGAACATAAGGCCGTTGCCAACCTGCAGTTCGTCACCTCTCTTTCCTGCCTTTAGGAGATCGCTGGAGACGCACCAAGAGTCGCAGCCTCTCTCAACCTGGCCCCTTTTTTCTTGCGCAACCGGCGGGTTAATTGCCTCACTCCACCCGTGGCGAAAAACAAACTCCCGGATCGCGCCGCGGCTACCGCGGGGGACGCGAGAGCGCAGGAGGCAGCCGTCCCCCACGGTTGGGGGGTGCTTGCCATCCTCAGTGCGCTCATGGGATTCGCGTCGATCTCGACCGACCTGTACCTCCCGGCCATGCCGGCGATGGCGGCCTCGCTCCACGCGGATGCGGGCCACGTTGCCTATACCATCTCCGGCTACCTCATCGGTTTCGCCATCGGTCAATTGGCGTGGGGTCCCATATCCGACCGGCACGGACGCCGGCTGCCGCTCGCCATGGGAATGGTGCTCTTTGTCATCGGGTCAGCCGGCTGCGCCTCGTCCGGCAGCATCGAGTCGATCATCGCGTGGCGGATATTGCAGGCGATCGGCGCCTGCGCGGGCGTGGTGCTGGCCCGGGCCATCATCCGCGATCTCTATTCCGGCGCACGCGCCGCGCAGATGATGTCCCTGCTCATGACCGTCATGGCGATTGCCCCACTGCTCGGCCCGATCGTGGGCGGGGAGATTCTGGTCGTCGCCTCGTGGCGGGCCATTTTCTGGGCCTTGGTCGCCTTTGGGCTGGCAACCCTGGCCTCGCTCTTGGCGCTGCCGGAAACGCTGCCGCCCGCACGGCGCAATCATGAGCCGCTCGCTCGTGCCCTGGCGGGTTACCTGCCCCTCTTCCGGCATCGGCGCCTCATGGCCTTCACCCTGGTCGCGGCCTTTTTCTATGCCGGCATGTTTGCCTACATCGCCGCCTCGCCCTTCGCCTATATCGAGTTTTACCACGTGCCCACGCGGCTTTACGGCTTGCTCTTTGGCGCCGGCGTCGTCGGCATCATGATCACCAACCTCGTCAATGCCCGGCTGGTCGTGCGCTTCGGCGGCACGCGGCTGCTGCGGGCGGGAACGACCCTGGCCGCGCTGGCCGCCCTTGTTCTCGCGCTGGATGCCCGAACGGGATGGGGCGGTCTCGCGGGCCTGGCCCTGCCGCTGTTTGTTTTCATTTCCATGACGGGGCTCGTCGTGGCCAATTCCATCGCCGGAGCGCTGGCCGATTTCCCGCGCCGCGCAGGAGCGGTCTCCGCCTTCGTCGGAGCGATTCAATACGGCAGCGGCATCCTGGGGTCAGCATTGGTTGGCATCCTGGCCGACGGCACTCCCTGGCCCCTGGGAGCCGTCGTTGCCGTTTTTGGAATCGGAGCCGCGGCCTGTTCATGGACCATCCAGCCCCTGCCGAGCGAGACCTAGCCGCCCTCCAGCCCATACCCCATGCCGAGGAGGGCCCTGATCAGCTTTTTGTCGTACCCTTTCCCAACCACGCGCACGCATTCATCCGCACAACCCGCTCAACGCGCAGCTCGCCTCCAAAAGCGAGCCGCGCGAGTAATCGCCTCCACCGCCGAAGTCTCCATCCCCGCCCCCGACGCCCAAACCCACCCAACCATAATCGCCAACCGGCAGTTCAACTACGCCCCGGGCAACGCTCCCACCCCCCGCACCCGCCATCGGCGGCGGCGCAGGCAAATCAACCCAACCGGCGCGATAACTCGAAACGCGCCTCTGGTAGCCGGGAAACGACAGGCATGCCTGCGTTGTCCCGGTGGCCCGCGGCAGCAGGCCACAAGAAGCCGCCGATACCGTGCGCAGAAGTGCTATACTCGGCGGCCTTATTTTAAAGCTCCGTCATCCTGAGCGAAGGCTCGCGGAAGGCTTCCTTTACCCCATCAAGTCCCGCCGAGCCGCAGTCGAAGGACCTAGGTTGGAGAACGACGGCGCAAGGTCCTCCCAACCGG
>Ga0116229_10007012_pt1 | contig 17970 bp, 19 predicted proteins | sample S1TSphgellanicum_3_FD_87313 | JGI IMG/M metagenome (GOLD analysis project Ga0116229, IMG submission 87313) | Host-associated microbial communities from peat moss isolated from Minnesota, USA - S1T2_Fc - Sphagnum magellanicum MG | ecosystem: Host-associated > Plants > Peat moss > Unclassified... | reverse complement strand
TGGTCCATGAACTGCGAGAGCTGGCTGCGGCCGAAGAAGTCGCGGATGACCGCGGACAGCGCCTTCGGGTTGATCAGCTTCTGCGGCGTCATGCCCTCGGTGTTCACGTCGAACAGCGTCATGCGCTCCTTGACGAGGCGCTCGGTGCGCGACAGGCCGGTACGGCACTGGTTGGCGAGAAGTTCGCCCACGGTGCGGACGCGGCGGCTGCCGAGGTGATCGATGTCGTCCGTGGTGCCCTCACCGCGGCGCAGGCTGATGACGTACTGCGTCGCCGCGACGATGTCCTCGTTCGTGATGATGCGGGTCTCCAGATCAACGTTGATCGAGAGCTTCTGGTTGATCTTGTAACGGCCCACGCGTCCGATGTCGTAGCGCTTCGGGTCGAAGAAGAGACGCTTGAGCAGCGCCTTGGCGTTGGTGACGGTTGGCGGATCGCCAGGGCGGAGGCGGCGATAGATGTCCTTCAGCGCCTCTTCGGTGTCGTGCGTCGGGTCCTTCTTGAGGCACTTGATGATGGTGTCGTCGTCCTTGATGTCGATGACCTTGACCGTCTTGATGCCGAGGTCGAGGACCTGGCGGATGACAGCCTGGGTGAGCGGCTCGAAGGCGCGCGCGACCACGACGTCCGCGTTGGCGGAGTCGCGAATCTCGGCGATCAGCACCTTGGTGCCGATGGCCTCGTCGTCGAGGTCGGGCTTCAGCTTGAGGTCCGAGATCGTGTAGAAAAGCTTGATGATTTCCTCGTCGGTCGAGTAGCCGAGAGCGCGCAGGAACGTGGTCGCGAGGAACTTCCGGCGGCGCTTGCGGCGATCGAGATGGACGTAGAGCAAGTCGCTCGTGTCGTACATGACCTCGAGCCACGAACCGCGGTCGGGGATGATGCGGTAGGAGTAGAGTTCCTTGCCGTTGGCGTGGATGCTCGACTCAAAGCAAATGCCGGGCGAGCGATGGAGCTGCGAAACGACGACGCGCTCGGCGCCGTTGATGATGAAGGTGCCCTGGGGCGCCATGAGGGGCAATTCGCCCATGTACACGCGCTCTTCCTTGACGTTCTTGTCCTCGCGCAGGCGGAAGGTGACGTACAGCGGCGCGGCGTAGGTCTGGCTCTCGCGCTGGCATTCGAGCGGGCTGAGCTTGGGCTCGCCGATCTCGTAATCGCCGAACTCGAGCTTGATCTTCTCGTCGTAGCTCTCGATCGGGAAAACCTCGGAGAACACGGCCTGGAGACCTTCGTTCTTGCGCTTGGAAACCGGGACGTCCTTCTGGAGAAAATCCTTGTAGGAGTTGAGCTGCACCTCGATCAGGTTGGGCGTCTCGATCGCCTCGGCGAGGCGGCCGAAGTTGATCCGCCGTCCGGTGGAGCGAGCTTCTTCTAAGGAATCGCTGGTGCCGTGAAACTTGATTTGCTCGTCCGTCGTTGCCATGAGATGTGTGCCTTTCCTTTTGCTGACCTGCGATGTGTGATCCGGAACCGTCCCTCTACTGCATGAGGCAGGCGCCCGTTGCCGGATCGCAACGGACGCCTCCCTAAACTGTCCCGACTACTTGATTTCGACCGTGCCGCCGGCGGCTTCGATCTTCTTCTTGATTTCTTCGGCTTCTTCCTTCGCCACGCCCTCGCGGACGGTCTTGGGAGCGCCTTCGACCAGCGCCTTGGCTTCCGCCAGGCCGAGGCCGGCGACGGCCGCGCGGACTTCCTTGATCACGCCGATTTTCTTGGCCGGATCAACCGCCTTCAGGATGATGTCGAACGCCGTCTTGGCTTCCGCCGCCGGAGCCGCCGCGCCGCCACCCGCCGCCGGGGCCGCTGCCGCCGCCACAGGGGCTGCCGCGCTGACGCCGAGCTTGGTTTCGAGGAGCTTCACGAGCTCGGAAGTTTCCAGCAGGGTGAGCCCGCTGATGTCGTTGACCAGTGTGTCTAAGTTTGCCATGTTCGTTTTGTTGTGTTTTTCGGCCTGCCTGGCGTCACGCACCCGCGCAACGATTAACTCCAAAGGGCTTTGGAGCCAGATGGGCCCGAGGTTTATGTGCCCTTCACCGGCTCGGGAAAAACGCAGCTAAGAATCTTAGCACATTTTTTCCGTTCCGAAAGTGTTACAATTAGGTTAAGCCGCAGCTTTTTCTCCTTTTTCGCTATATGCCTTGAGCACCTGCGCCACTTGGGACGCGGGCGTGTTGATGAGGCGGACCAATGTCGAGGCCGGCGCCAGGAGCAAGCCGAGCAGCTTGGCCTGGAGCACTTCCTTCGACGGCAGATCGGCCAGCGCCATGATCTCGTCGACGTTCAGCACGGCCTTGTCGAGGATGCCGATCTTGATCTTCGGCTTCTGAAACTCGGCGGTGAAGCTCTTGAGCACCTTGGCCGCGGCGGAGACGTCGCTCTCGCCGAGGACCACGGCGGACTGGCCGTGGAGGTAGGTCTCAAGGTCCGGCAGCTGGGAATCGGCCAGCGCTCGGCGCAGGAGCGTGTTTTTCACGACGCGGAACTCGGCCTTGGCGCCGCTGAGGCGGTTGCGGAGTTCGTTGAACTGCGGCACCTGCATGCCGGTGTAATCGGTGAGGAGAACGTACGGCGTCTTGTCGACGCGCGATTTGATCTCGCTGATGATGAGGTTTTTTTCGGGTCTCATTGTCTTAAATTTTTTTGGACAGGATTAATAGGATTAACAGGATTGGTTCGGATTCAGTTTTTTCTAATCATCTTAATCTTCTTAATCCTGTCTAATTCAGTCGCTCAGTTGTGCTGGGGTGGGGTTAGGCGCTCAGGAACGGCGCGATGTCGATGCGGATGCCGGGTGAGAACGTGGACGCCAGCGTCACCGTCTCGATGAACCGGCCCTTGGCGCTCGACGGACGGCTGCGCACGATGGCTTCGATGACCGCGCGGCCGTTGGCCTCGATGTCTTCCGGCTTGAACGAGAACTTGCCGCACGGCACGTGCAGGTTCGCGGCCTTATCGAGCTTGAACTCGACGCGGCCGGCCTTGCACTCCTTGACCGCCTTCGCGGTGTCGTCGGTGACCGTTCCGGTCTTGGGATTGGGCATCAAGCCGCGTGGTCCGAGCACACGGCCCAGCTTGCGGACTTCGCCCATCGCTTCCGGCGTCGCCACGGCGACGTCGAAATCCTGGAAGCCCTCAGTGACCTTCTTGATCAGGTCCTCGAAGCCGACGAACTCGGCGCCGGCTTCCTTGGCCGCATTGGCCGCGGCGCCCTTGGCGAACACGAGCACGCGGACGTTCTTGCCCGAGCCGGCCGGCAGCGCCACCGTGCCGCGCACCATCTGGTCGCTCTGCTTCGGGTCGACGCCCAGCTTGAACGCGAGGTCGACCGTCTGGTCGCCCTTCGTCGCGGGGATTTGCTTGAGGATCTTCACGGCCTCGGCCCACGTATAGCTCTTCGTCTTGTCGACGAGCTTCGCGGCGGCTTCGTATCTTTTGCTGCGTTTGATTGCCATTGTTTTTCTTTCTGTGGTGCTAGCGGGTTAAAAGCCCTCCCACTGTTTTGGTTTTTTGACGGAATTTATGGAATTTCTGGACGGAATTTACGGAATTCTGATTTTGGTTTTTCTTATTGATCGATCTGACGGATTTCGGGGCTTTTTTTAATTCCGTTAATTCCGTCTAAAATTGTTCGCTTAATCGGTGATCTCGATGCCAGCCTGGCGCGCGGTGCCCGCGATGACGCGGAACGCCGCCTCATCGCTCTTCGCGTTGAGGTCCTTGCGCTTGATCTTCACGATGTCCATGACCTGTTTGCGCGTCACCTTGCCGACCTTCGTGCGGTTCGGTTCCTTGGAGCCGCTGGCGATGTTGGCCGCCTTCTTGAGCAGCACCGCCGCAGGAGGCGACTTGGTGATGAAGGTAAAGGTCTTGTCCTTATAGACCGTGATGACGACCGGGAGGACGTCGCCGGCCTGCTTCTGGGTGGCCGCGTTGAATTCCTTGCAGAAGGCCATGATGTTGACGCCCTGCTGGCCGAGCGCGGGACCAACGGGAGGAGCAGGGTTCGCCTGTCCGGCCGGAATCTGCAAACGGATGATGCCTGTGACTTCTTTTGCCATATGATTTCTATTTTATTGGGAAATGCTTTTGACGGAATTAACGGAATTGGGGGACGGAATTTACGGAATTCATTCCGTGGTTATTTCCGCCGCCTGCCGCAACTCTCATCTCTAAATTCGTATATAATTCCGTTAATTTGGTTTTAATTCCGTTAATTCCGTCAAAATCAGGTCTTGTCCACCTGCCAATATTCGAGCTCGAGGCTGGTCGAGCGGCCGAACATGTTCACGGAAACCTTGAGCTTGCCGCGCTCCATGTCGACGCCCTCGATGAGGCCTTCCTGGTTCTGGAAAGGACCGTCGCCGACCTTGACCTTGTCGCCGATCGTGAATGCCACCTTGGGCAGCACCTTCTCTTCACGCTCGCGCATCTGGCCGAGCATGGTCTGCACCTCGTCGGCGCGGATCGGCTGGGGATTGTCGCCGTCGGCGAAGCCGATGACGCCATTGGTCTCGCGCACGAAGTACCAGGTCTTCTCGACCAGCTTCTTCTCGTCGTCGCGCAGGAACATGTTCACGTAGACGTAACCGGGATGGAGCTTGCGCTCGCTTTCGATTTTTTTCCCGCGCTTCACCTCGGACACACGCTCGGTCGGGATGACGACTTCGCGGATCAGGTCGCCCATCTCCTCAGTCTTGGCGCGGCGCTCAAGGCTTTCCTTCACCTTCTTTTCCTGTCCGGAAAGAACGTGCAAGGCATACCATTGCGGCGGCAGCTCGGGCGACGGCGTCGCCTCGGCTTCGGATGTGATTTCGGTGACTTCGGACATAAAGCGTTAGTGGATCGGGGCGGGGGCAACACCGGCATGCGCGGAGGCGATTCCGGTACCGGTGAGGAAGCCGACGAGGTGGGTCAGCAGCCAGTCCGACGTGGTGACGAACCCGGCAAGGAGCACAACTGAGAGAATGACGACCACGGTCGAGTCGCGCAGCTCGCGGTATTTCTTGAAGCCGGTCTGATTGGGGTCCCAGGGCCAGGCGCACTTGTCGAGCTCGACCTTGGTTTCGCCGACGAACTTGAAAATCGTGACGCGGTAGTAAAGGAACAGCGCCAGGACGGCCACGCCGAACAGACTCCAGCCCACGAGGGCGTAGCCCATGCTCAAGGCCACGATCGCGGCCACGACGAGGATGAAGGCGATGGTCCAGATGTTCATGTTGTCGTTTAAATTAGGTCCTGGCAGGGCAGGAGGGACTCGAACCCCCAACCCTCGGTTTTGGAGACCGGTACTCTACCAATTGAGCTACTGCCCTCTCTACCTGGAATTAAATTAGCGTTTCTGTTTATTTGACGCCGAAACCGCCGGTCCTTCGGAGGCTTCAAAAAGCCCTCCGAGAACCGACGGTTTAGCGCAATCTGTTCCGATTGATTTACGCGATGATTTCAGTGACGCGACCGGCGCCGACCGTCTTGCCGCCCTCACGGATGGCGAAACGGATCTGCTTTTCCATGGCGATCGGCATGATCAGCTCGACTTCGATCTCGACGTTGTCGCCCGGCATGACCATTTCGACGCCCTCTTTGAGTTTTACGTTGCCCGTCACATCCGTCGTGCGGAAGAAGAACTGGGGACGGTAGCCGTTGAAGAACGGCGTGTGGCGTCCACCTTCCTCTTTCGAGAGGACGTAGACCTGGCCCTTGAACTTGGTGTGCGGCTTGATCGAGCCGGGCTTGCAGATGACCTGACCGCGCTCGACGTCTTCCTTCTTCACGCCGCGCAGGAGAACGCCGACGTTCTCGCCCGCTTCGGCGGAATCGAGGAGCTTGCGGAACATTTCGATGTCGGTGACGGTCGTCTTGGACGTGTCCTTGAGGCCGACGATTTCGACTTCGTCCATCTTCTTGAGGATGCCGCGCTCGACACGGCCGGTGGCGACGGTGCCGCGGCCTTCAATGTTGAACACGTCTTCGACCGGCATCAGGAAGGGCTGATCCTTCGGGCGCTCGGGAAGCGGAATGTAGTCATCCACCGCGTTCATGAGGTTGATGATTTCCTTTTCGTAGGTGGCGTCGCCCTCGAGGGCCTTGAGCGCCGAGCCCTTGACGATCGGAATCTTGTCGCCGGGGAATTCGTACTGGGTGAGCAGTTCGCGGACTTCGAGCTCGACGAGCTCGAGGAGTTCCTTGTCATCGACCATGTCGACCTTGTTCAGGAAGACGACGAGGGCGGGAACGCCGACCTGGCGGGCGAGCAGGATGTGCTCGCGGGTCTGAGGCATCGGGCCGTCAGCCGCGCTCACGACGAGAATGGCGCCGTCCATCTGGGCCGCGCCGGTGATCATGTTCTTGATGTAGTCGGCGTGACCGGGACAGTCGACGTGCGCGTAGTGGCGCTTCTCGGTCTGGTACTCGACGTGCGTGGTGTTGATCGTGATGCCGCGCTCTTTTTCCTCGGGAGAGTTATCGATCTGGTCGTAACCCTTCTTTTCCGCGAAGCCCTTTTTGGACAAAACGCTGGTGATGGCAGCCGTCAACGTGGTCTTGCCGTGGTCGACGTGTCCGATGGTGCCGATGTTGACGTGCGGCTTGTCACGTTTGAATGATTCCTTAGCCATGATCGTTACTCCTGAGTTTCTCTGTCTTTTTTATGCCGTCCGCGCTTGGGTCTACCGAGCTCGTCCAGTCTATCGTTGTTAAATTCGTTCTCCGTACTACTTACCTTCCATCGCCCAGGGGCGAGCCCATGACCGGGTTTGAACCGGTGACCTCATCCTTACCAAGGATGTGCTCTACCGACTGAGCTACATGGGCACTTGATTCGTCACCGAGCAAGCGGCCGTGAAGCCAAACCCGGCCCTTATCTCCTGCGCCTATCCCTGCGATAAAGGCAAAAAGTCCACGCCCGAATTTGAAACTTGCGCCCAAATTCAGGAGTGGCCTTGATCTTGCTCCAGACTGCGGGCTTCCAGAACTAATGTCAAAAGTTTTTTGAAAAATTTTGGTCCCACTGACAGCGTCTCTGCCAATACGTCTATTCTCCCCGTCCCAGCGGCTGTTTTTAGTTTCGGCACGCCGTCCAAAAACGCAAGGACAGCGATATTCCTGATACCACCATCTTACCCGCAGTTGTTGAATGAGCGGTAACCCAGGTCATGTTGAGCGCTGAAGGCAACAGGGAATTTCCCTCCGGAGATATTGTTCGTTAGCTCCGCGCTCGCCTTTGCCGAAACGCGCCCCTACCCTCGCAGGCGATGCCGGACAAATCCTCCTCCATCCTCCGGACCTTCCGCCTGGGGTCGAAGAATAAGAAGGTGACCGATCCCTCCGGCGGCAACCAGCCCACTGCCTACCCCATCCACGTCGACTACAGCCTGCCGCTCGAGACGCTGCTCGAAACCTACGGCGTCGATCTCGTCCCCGAAGCCGCGTCCCTCATCACGCCGGAAAACTTCCCCTCCCCCGGCGGCGCGGGCAAACAGATCAAAGTTGAGCTCTTCGACTTCTCCTTCCGCGCCGACTATGGGCGCCTGGGGGTGGATGAAGCGTTCATCCGCGACAAGCTCGACATGCTCAAGTTTCGCGCGGCCACGCTGCAGGAGCTCGTCTGCTTCGACTATTATTTTCGCGAGACGTACAAAGACCAATGGCACGAGGCCAGGACCGTCATTGCCCTCGGCTCCGTGCACACGACCACCGAGGTCATCCGCAAAAAGGGCTGGTTCCGCAGGGAAGTCGTCGCTACGCGCCGTAGCTACCCGGAGCTCCAGATCGTATCCGGCCGTCCCCGCGATCTCCTTACCCTATCCACCACCGAACGCGACCAGGACGGCAACTGGCCCAACGAGACGCTCTTCCTCGCCGTGCCGGTGGGGTGAGCTTCGCATCGGCAAAACCACCGGCGGGAGGGATGGAAATTGGCGATGGACAATGGCGCGGGGTAGCCGATGCTGAGGAGTCGGTAACTAACAAGGGCTCTAATTATGCTTTATACAATCGCGGTGATTCTGGTCGTGCTTTGGTTGCTGGGCTTTGCTTTTCATGTGGCGGGCGGCCTCATTCACTTGCTCTTGGTGATCGCCGTCATCGTGGTCCTCGTGAATTTCATTTCGGGACGGCGCGGGCCGTAAGCCCGTTTTGTTCGCCGAATGCACGGCGTAACCGGCATTTTCATCCCGGCCATGCACGGGAAATGTAGTCGAGAATGACCAGGAGAAGGAGGAAGCTAAGCCAGGTGAAGCCGGCCGCCGAGGTGAGCCAAATCAGAGGCTCGCTATATTTGACCTTCATGAAAAAGAGCAGAATCAAACCGGCCATGACGAATGCAATCACCAAGGAAATGAGCCAGTCCCAGTGGCTGAGGGGCAAAAAGGCCAAGCCGGAGGTAAGGGCGAGAAGCAGGTAGAGCGTGATAAGCACGCGAACGCAGCGTCCCAAGTTGACCTTCATTGCGGGTGCACCAGGTAAAAGAGTGGATAAAGAAAGAGCCAGACAATATCGACGAAGGCCCAGTAAAGCCCGAGCACCTCAAAGGGGTTCGGCGTAAGCAGCGCACGTGGCGACAACCAGCTCCAGCCGCCAAGGAAAAGGATGAGCATGAGGCCGACAAACATGTGGAACATGTGCATTCCGGTCATGGTGAAATAGAGGACGAAGAACAGCTCGGAGGACGAGGGATCGCTTCCGGTAAAGTGAAAGCCGCTGCCGGGCACAAGGTGTTCGGTGAACTTGGTGTGATATTCGTAGCCTTCGATCCCGAGAAAGGCTGCGCCGAGAAGCCAGGTGACCGCGAACAGGAGCAGAAGCCACGCTCTTTGACCCTTGCGGGCGAACTCGACGGCCAGCGCCATGGTGAAGCCGCTGGTCAGAAGGACGACCGTGTTGAGACAGCCCAGATACCATTCCTGATGGGCGCCCGCTTCTGCAAACGCTTGCCAATGGGAGTAACGGTAAACCATGTAGGCCGTGAACATGCCGCCGAAAAAGAGCACCTCCGTGGCGAGGAAAATCCACATGCCAAAAAGTGCGCTTTCGCGCTGATGGCCGGCCTCCTTGAAGGGGAAGTTCAAGAGGTCGGTGGGGGCTTCAGCTTTAGCGGACATGGCTCTCCTCGGGCGATTCTTCCGGTTCGTGGGTATCCGGTGGTGGATCGTAGCCGTAGGGTTTTCTCGTCACGATGGGGATACAGGCGAAATTCTCCGAGGGTGGAGGCGAAGGGATCTGCCACTCGAGGCCGGGCGCATCCCAGGGATTGGGACCGGCTAACCGCCCAAAGAAAGCGGACCAACCCAGATAAGTGAGCGGAAGAAAATAGCCGATGCCCAGCAGGGGCAGGCCGCTGGTCGAGATGATGTTGAGCAGTTGGAATTCCTCCGGATAAACGTGATAGCGGCGGGGCATGCCCATGTAACCGAGTATGAACTGCGGGAAGAACGCCAGATTGAAGCCGATGAAGAGAAAGACGGCTGCCCAGCGGGCCAGCATCTCCGGGTACATCCGGCCGGTTATCTTCGGAAACCAATAATGGATTCCGCCGAGATAGGCCATGACCGCGCCGCCGACCATGATGTAGTGGAAATGCGCGACAATGAAGTAGGTCTGGGTCACGTGGACGTCCACCGCAAGGGAAGCGAGCATCAAGCCGGTCATGCCGCCGATGGTGAAGAGCGCGATGAAGCTGAAGGCGTAGAGAAGCGGGGCGTCGAACGTGATGTGGCCCTTGTAGAGCGTGGCCGTCCAGTTGAAGACCTTGATGGCCGAGGGAACGGCGACGAAGAAGCTCAAGAGCGAGAAGATCATTCCGGCATAGATGGACTGACCGCTGACGAACATGTGGTGTCCCCAGACGAGAAACCCGAGAAAGGCAATGCCGAGGCTGGCGTAGACAATGAAGTTGTAACCGAAGATCGGCTTGCGGGAAAAAGCGGCGATGAGCTCGCTCACGACGCCCATGGCGGGAAGGATCATGATGTAGACCGCCGGATGCGAGTAAAACCAGAAGAGATGCTGGAAGAGGAGCGGGTCGCCGCCGATGCGGGGATCGAAGATGCCGATCCCAAAACCGCGCTCCAAAGCCACCAACGTCAGCGTGATGGCCAGCACCGGCGTGGCCAGGACGAAAATGAGGCTGGTGGAATAGAGGGTCCAAACGAACAGCGGAAGGCGAAACCAGGTCATGCCCGGAGCGCGCAACTTGTGAATCGTGACGATAAAGTTGAGCCCGGTGAAGATGGACGAGAAGCCATTGATGAAAATCCCCACGGCCATGGCGATGACCCAGCCGTTTGAGTAGGTGCTGCTGTAGGGGGTATAAAACGTCCAGCCGGTATCCACGCCCCCGAGGATGATAGAGGCCAGGGCGAACAGCCCGCCAAACATGAAGACGTACCAACTGATCAGGTTGAGCCGGGGGAAGGCCATGTCCCGCGCGCCGATCATGATCGGAATGAGAAAATTTCCGAGGACGTTGGGGATCGACGGAATCAAAAAGAACCAGACCATGATCACGCCATGCAGCGTGAAGAGCTTGTTGTAGGTCGTGGAGGTAAAGAACTCACCGTGCGGAAACATCAGCTCCGTCCGCATCAGCACCGCCGCGACGCTGCCGATGAGAAAGAAGAACGTGATCGAAATGAGGTAGAGGAGCGCGATCCGTTTGTGGTCGTGGGTGAACAACCACGAGGCGAGCGTCTTCTCCTTATTCAGGTAGTTCTCCCCGGGAATAAAGCGCGGTTCAGGGGTTTGGGTCATGAGCGCTCCCCGGGTTGGGTGGTTCAGTCGTCCGCTGTGATTTGATGTAGGCGATGAGCGCGATGATCTGCTCTTCGCTGACAATGCCCTGAAACGAAGGCATGATGGGCTGGTAGCCGGCCGGAACGTTTTTCGACGGCTGGAGGATGCTGTCACGGAGATAGTCGTCGTTGGCCACAACGATCTGCCCTGACTGAAGCGGCACGGGTTGCTGGTAAAGGCCGTTGAGCGATGGCGCGTGAACCACCTGACTGTTTTCGTGGCATCCGCTGCAGCCGAGCGAGTGGAAATACCGCGAGCCTTCAGCGGCCAAGGTCTCAGGCGTGTCGTGGTCTTTTTGCAACCACGCCGCGTAATCGATATCCGACATGACAATCACGCTTCCGGCCATCTGGGAGTGGAAATCACCACAGTATTGGCCGCAAAACAAATGATAGGTGCCGGGCTTGGTTGCCTTGAACCACATCCGCACATACCGGCCGGGCAAAACGTCGTGCTTGATCCGAAAGGCCGGGACGTCGAAATCATGAATGACGTCCTGCGAGGTAAGCGTGAGGACGATGTTACGGTTGGCCGGAATGTGGAGTTGATTGATTTCGCGCTGGCCGCCGGGATGTTCGATCTTCCACATCCACTGCTTGCCGATGACGTAAATCGCCAGCCCATCCCTGGGCGGACTGAACATTTCGTAGTAGACGTTGCCTGCCCAAATGAAGAGTCCGACAAAAATGATGAACGGAATGACGATCCAAGTCAGTTCGATTCCGATCTGCCTGGCTTCTGATGGATAATGGGTTCGATCCGCCCCGGAGCCTTTTCGGTACCGGATGCAGAAGAAAATAATAACTGCGAATACAGCGAGGGAAATGGCGCTGCAGAGGAGAAGGAGCGAGAGAAATATCGCGTCGACGCTCGTTGCGTAGCTCGAGTCCTCATAGGGAAGCAGCGCAAAAGTCATTTGGCACTCCCCGCTTCTGATTTTTTTGCCGACTCCGTCCGGAGCGAATGAATGACGTAGGCCGCCACGAGGAAAACCATGAGGCAACCGGATACCCGTATCAGATTAAAAATAAGGACGCCGTATTTGCCTTGAAGCGGATTGTAACGGCAACAAAGCAGGAGGAAATCGGAGACGGGCGAATTCACTTTTGCAGCGGATGCGACGCGCAGCGCCTGATCGATCTGGTTCGGGGGAAACTCGATGCCGAAGAAATACCGCGAGGTCACGCCGCCTGGCGTAAGGACGATCATTCCGCTGGGATGGGCGTACTGGTCCGAAACCGGATCATAGACGTAATGAAAGCCCACCGTGTCGGCCAGCTTCTTGATCGAGTCAGGCGAGCCGGTCAGAAAATGCCAGGCATCGGCGGTTTGGGGCCGCTGGTAGCTGTCCACGTAGCCGAGCTTTTTAAGAGCGGAGGTCGCGGGCGTGTCGCGCGGATCGATACTGACGACGACGACTTCGTAGCGATCCCCGGCGTCGTAAGTAAGGCCTTTGAGCGACGTGACGAAGCTGTTGAGTACAATTCCGCACAGGTTGGGGCAGCGATAATAGTCGAGGATGAGCAGGACCGGGCGTTTGTGGAAGTAATCGCCCAAGTGAACGGGAGCGCCCGCATCCGAGATGAAGGGTAAATCGAGCGGAACCTGCACGCCAAGGTTCTGGTCGAAGCGGACACCGTGGGCGATGTCGATGGGCGTGGATGAGTCTGCACGCGCGCTTGCGCCGAAACAAAGAAGGAGGAAGGCGAAGAGGAGTCTAGGGCGCATGTGGCACCTCCTGGGCTTTTTGCTGACGCATTTGCACTTCGGTTGTCCCGGGTGCAGCGTTCATCGCAGGCGCGCCCGGGGACCCAAGTGCCGACGCTGCCGAATAGTTTTTCGCCCAGAGCACCATCGCGCGGTCGATGGGGATTTGGGCAATGCCGTGCTTCTGGTCGATCCAGGCGTAGCGGTCGAGATGCGAGTCTTCGATTCTCCTGACGTCCTGCAGATCGCGCAACGGATTGGTTTGTAAGCGCGGGAGCGGAGGCAGCTCGGATTCCACAACCACCGGCGCGGCTTCACTGGTGCGATCGGGATATTTTTTCTCCATCAACCGAAAGAACAGCGCCAGGATTAAGATGCTCGCAACTAGAGTGACGACCAAAAGCGCAGTCACTTTCACGACATTGCGAATGTGAAGATCGGCTCCCTCGCGCGCGGAGGGCGAGGCTGACTCGGGAATGTAGCCTTGAGGTTTCACGCCGGCACTCCCTCGGGTTTGGCTCGAAGCTCACCCAGCACCAACGGAGCAGCGGCGAGATTTCGAGCGTACTCCGCGAACCAGATCGCTCCGACCGCCACGATCAGGACCATGCTGGTCCAGGCGACATGGAAGTCCTTGCTGAACGCCGGCTCAATCCACCAGACGACTTGGGCGAAGTGAGCGACAATCATCAAAGCCGCGACGCGCGCGAGCCGCACCAGATTCCTGGAGACGGTCGTCAGGATCAGGCAGCCAAGCGGAAAGACGAAATGAACGAAGACGAGAAACACCGCGAAGAACTCCCAGCCCGTCGAACTACGGTCCGAAAACCACACGACGTCATGCGGGAGGTTCCCAGTCCAAATGATGATGTATTCCATGAACGTGACGTAGGTCCAAAAGCAGGTAAAGCCGAGGAGGAGATTGCCGAGGTCGTGGACGATCTTGACGGTGAGGAAACCTTCAAGGAGTTCGAAGTGGGCAAGGTATCGTAGAATCAAAATAGACCACGCCATGGCGACGACGCCCTGTTCGGCAACGAACTCAACGACGAACATGCTCGAATACCATTCAGGGTTCAGCGACATGACCCAGTCGATGCAGGCAAAATTCATCAGCAAAACGAAAACGATCAGACTTGGCCCACTCCATTGCTTCATCGTCTCGAGTGAGGATGACTTAGGCTCGTCTCGGCGAAGACTTAGTTTGCGCAACCACCGGGCCAGCACACCCAGGATCAGAAAATAGAGAACGTACCGAACCAGATAAAAGGGAAGGTTGAGATAAGCCTTTTTCTGTTGGACGAGGTTTCCGATGTCGCCGCTTAAAGGATGAGTCCATGGGAACAGATACGACATTCCGGCCAGGATGGGCAGGAAGAGCACCGCACAAAGGGGCAAAGTCATGATGCCGGCTTCGAGCAATCGGGTGATGGCGAGCCCCCATCTTCCTCCTGTGAGATATTGAATGAGCAGAAGAGCAAGACACCCGAGAGGAACCCCAATCCAAAAGACAAAAGCCGTCAGATAACCCTCAAAAAAGAGAGCGGGAAAAAAGAAGCCATAGACGCTGCACATGGCCAGGCAAACCAAGCCGAGGACGAGCCCCAACGTCGGCATGCGCTGAAATAGAGGAGAAACCGTCATTTAACTTTCTCGAGTTGGGTTTTATCCGTGGGTTCAATCCGATCCGTGGTCGCGTTCTGACTAAGCTGCAACGCGCGGATGTAGCTGATGATTGCCCACCGATCCGCCGGAGTGATGCGGGAGCCAAAAGGATACATGACGCCGTATCCGAGCGTGATGACCTGAAAATAATGGCCGATGGGAGCGCTGCGCAACCTTTCGGAATGAAAGGATGGCGGCTGGGGAAAGCCTCGCTGAACCACGATTCCCTCCCCGTATCCATCGCGCCCATGACAGACGGAACAGTTGATGTTGTATGCCTCCTGGCCTTGCCTGACCAAATCGAGCGTGACGGGCACGGGAAAGGCCGTGGCCAAAACATCGCCTGTTTTCCCGGTGTAAAAAACCGAACCGTCATTGAATGGGCCGCGCGGTATGGTGTGTTCGACGGGCTTGCGGTCAACTTGTTCGTTCGGGAAGTCATAATTCTGCTGGTCCGGCAGGAATTTGGGCTGCTCTTGCATGTTCCGGTGGCAGGCGGTCAAAATCAGCAAGGCCGGGGCGCAGGCGAGTGCCCGATGCAGATTACGATTCAAGCGGCACCTCCGTGACTTGTGTTGCACCCGCTTGACGCAAAACGCTCTCGGTCAGCTCACGCTGAAAACGGGGATCGGACGATTCCACACAAAGGAAAAAGGCATCGCTGGAGGCGGCGCGAAAGCGTTCCACGTTTGCTACCGGATGGGAGTAACGCGGCAGGCGATTGAGAACAAGCATGCCGAGAACGCCACCGAGGACGCCGCCCAGGACGCCCATTTCAAAGGTGATGGGGATGAACGAGGGCCAGCTATGCAAAGGTCGTCCGCCGATGTTCTCAGGATACGAAATCACGGAAGCGTAATACTCCATGAAGTAGCCGGCCGCGGCGGAAAGCAGTGCGGCGACGAGAAAGATGACGGCCACGGCAAAGGGCCGGAAATGCAGCGCCTCGGAAATGCCCTCGACGGCAAAGGGAGTGTAAGTTTCGACACGGCTGTAACCCGCTTCGCTCACTTCCTCGGTCCCTCGCACGAGTTCATCGGGACCGGCGAACTCAGCGAGCAGACCATAGATTTTGGTTTTGTCGCTCATGCCCCCTGCTCCTTGGTTTCGCCGGGCTTCTTATGCACGAGGCCGCGCATCTCGCTCATGGCGACCATGGGAAAGATACGGATGAAAACGAAGAAAAGGGTGAGGAAGAGGCCGAAGCTGCCGAAGAGGGTCATCCAATCCCACTTTGTGCCGTAGAACATGCGCCATTCGGAGGGCAGGTAATCGCTGTGGAGGCTTTGCACGACGAGGATAAAGTGATCCAGCCAGAGACCGACGTTGGCGAGAATCGCGATGACGAACAGCACGACAGGTGATTGGCGGACCGCGCGTATCCAAATCAACTGAGGGACACCGACGTCGAGGATCATCAGCATCCAGCCGCCGATGGCGTAAGCACCGCTGAACTTGTCGGCGACGATGAACTTGTCATACGGATCGGCGCTGTACCAGCTCATGAAGGTATCGGTGAAGTAGCCATGGCCGACGATCAGGCTGGTGGCCAAAAGGAGCTTGGCCATGTTGGCGAGATGGCGGCCGGTGATGATATCCTTGAGGTGATAGAAATGGCGGACGGGAATGATCAGGATCAGACCCATGGCGAAGCCAGACTGAAGCGCCGCGGCGACGAAGTAGAACGGCATGATGGTCGTGTGCCAGCCAGGGACGATGCCCACGGCAAAATCAAGGCTGACGATGCTGTGGACGGAAACAACCAGCGGAGTCGCCAAGCCCGCCATGATCAGATAGGCCATTTTATAGCGGGACCATTGCCGGCCAGCGCCGCGCCAGCCCAAGGCGAGGAGACCGTAGATGACTCGCTGCCAGCGATGAGGTGAACGGTCTCGCAAGGTTGCCAAATCGGGCAGGAGGCCGACGAAATAGAAGACGACGGAAACAATGGCATAGGTCGTCACCGCGAACATATCCCAGATCAGCGGGCTGCGGAATTGCGGCCACAAGCCCATGGTGTTGGGATAAGGGAAGAGGTAGTAAAAGAGCCATGGACGACCAAGGTGAATGAGCGGAAAGATGCCCGCGCAGGCGACGGCGAAGAGCGTCATTGATTCCGTGAAACGGTTGATCGAGGTGCGCCATTCCTGATGGCACAAATAGAGCACAGCAGAGATAAACGTCCCGGCGTGCCCAATGCCGACCCACCAAACGAAGTTGACAATGGCGAAGCCCCAGGCCACGGGGATCTGGATGCCCCAGATGCCTACGCCGTAGGCGAAGAGAACGGCGATGGCGTAGTTGAACATCATCAAGAGCGAAAAGGCGATGGCAAATCCGCCGATCCAGCCAAGTCCCATCTTCCGTTTGACCACGATGCCCGAGATGCGCTCGCTGATGGAATCGTCGGTCACGCCGGGCGGCAAGAGCGGTTCCAGCTCGGAAGTGGGTGTAGTTCGCATGATGGTTCAGGCCGCGGACGGAGGATTGGTTATCTTGGCGAGATAAGTCGTGCGTGGATGCGTGTTGAGATCGGCGAGCAATCCATAGTTGCGGGGAAGCGCCTTCAGCCGGGACACTCGGCTCGTCGGGTCATTGATGTTGCCGAAGACGATCGCCTCGGCCGGACACGCGGCCTGGCACGCGGTCACGATTTCGCCATCGCGAATCGGCCGCATTTCCTTTTGGGCGTCGATGCGCGCCGATTCAATGCGTTGCACGCAATAGGTGCACTTCTCCATGACACCGCGACTCCGGACGGTGACATCCGGATTCTTCTGAAGGGCGAGCGTTGGATGCTTTACGTCGCTGTATTCCAGAAAATTGAAACGCCTCACTTTGTACGGGCAGTTGTTCGAGCAGTAGCGCGTACCGACGCACCGGTTGTATACCATGTCGTTCAGACCTTCCGACGTATGGACGGTCGCGCCGACCGGGCAGACGACTTCGCAGGGCGCGTCTTCGCACTGCATGCAGGCCACGGGTTGAAAATGCATGGCCGGGTCTTCCGGCTCGCCTTCGAAGTAACGATCGATGCGAATCCAATGCATTTCACGCCCCTTGATGACTTGATCCTTGCCCACAACGGGAATGTTGTTCTCGGATTGGCAGGCCACGACGCAAGCATTGCAACCGACGCAGGTATTGAGGTCGATCGACATGGCCCACGCATAATTTTTGTACTCGAAAGGCGGATAGAGATTTTCCCGCGGCTCCGGGTTCGGTTTGACTTCCTGGGCCTTGTTAGGATCGATCTTATATGCGGCCAGAGTCTCAATCTGGATTAAGTCCCGGCCTTCCATGGAAAAGTGATGCTGAGTTGAAGCCAGTTCACGCCGCGCGCCCGTTGCTTGCGCGCCATCGAGCATGCGGGACCATTCTCCCACCGAGGATCGAAGGAGAGCAGCGTTGAACCCGACGCCATTGGCAACCTCGCCAACTTGGGACCGTCCATACCCAAGCGTAACGCTGACGCAGCCATCGGCGTGGCCCGGCTGAACCCATACGGGCGCTTCGACCGATTGTCCGGCGGCCTCCAGGCGAATAACATCGCCGGTTGTTACGCCCATGCTCTTCGCCGTATTCAGGCTGAGCATGGCGACGTTGTCCCAGGTAAGCTTGGTCAACGGACGCGGCAGTTCCTGAAGCCAGGCGTTATTGGCGAAGCGCCCGTCATCGACCGCCGAATCGGGCCGAATGAGGATTTCGAGATCGGAAGCTTTGAGGGGATCCGGTGACGGGGCGTCGCGAACGCCGACGACCGGGGCGGGCGGCAAGGCTGGAGACGAAAATTCGACCACGAC
>Ga0116229_10007011_pt1 | contig 17970 bp, 12 predicted proteins | sample S1TSphgellanicum_3_FD_87313 | JGI IMG/M metagenome (GOLD analysis project Ga0116229, IMG submission 87313) | Host-associated microbial communities from peat moss isolated from Minnesota, USA - S1T2_Fc - Sphagnum magellanicum MG | ecosystem: Host-associated > Plants > Peat moss > Unclassified... | reverse complement strand
CCCTTTTTTGTTGCAGCCTGCGGATTTGGACATTCTTTTAGATTTGGCCCCGGATCGCCTTATTTGTTTCTTTTTAGTGGGGGCCTTGGGCCCCCCCCCCCTCCCCTCTTTTTTTTTTGGGGGGGGGGGGGGGGAAAGGGGGATTTGTTGCCTTTAAACTTGCTCTTCTTCTTCTACACACAAACACACAAAATTGCGTCTAATAAGGATTTGATCGATGAAGATGATGATCATTCCCCGTCGTGGTGGTGGTGGTGATTCTTCTTACACATACCCCAAATGACACAATTGACCAAGGGTTTGTTCAATGATGACCAAGGGTTTGTGCATCTCTTACACATGCTCAACACACAATTGGCTCTTGGATTGATCGATGATGAACCATTGCGATGAAACTTTTTATTTACACACACACACACACACACACAACTGTGTCTAAGGATGGATTGATGATGGCCCATAGCCTAGAGACTCTCCCATACAAGCACACAAATTGGGTCTATGGATTGATGATAACCAAATTGGTTCATATTGATGAGACTCTTATACCCATTTGGTTGAAGGATTATTGATGATTTGATTTCTTTGTTCCTAGTTAAGGAGGAGGGAGGTTTGCATTTTTGGACTAGGATATATATATCTCTAAGCGTAGCAAGGGATTGCATTAGTTGGATTTCCTCTCCACCCTACCCCACCCCACCCCATCGCAAAGGAAATGAGAAAAACCTTGAGGACATGAAGCCAAGTATCGTACTTGGCAAGCCAAATACGTTTAGTTTTCAATGGATTGTTTTATGTCATATGGTGGGTTTGCAAGTTGATTTTTTAATACCCCATAATGATATGTTGAAAAAGCACATGCATTTGAGTAGGTTTTGGTATTTTAAAATGGGAATCAAAAGCTTGCAATTTTCACATGTGTTTTGAAACACATCTTGAGTCGTTGTTTTCATCCATTAGGTCACCATCTTATTTTCATCCATTTTTGTGTCAATTTTTTTAATCATGGCCTAATCAAAATTTGACTTGTAGGCACAACAAAAATTTAACTTGGAAAACCAATAAAACACCAAAATCAAGTTTTTTTTAAGAACCAAGAGCTTCTAAAGGGTATGCATCTCTTACTTTGATAGGATTTAAAACAGAACTCAATTTATCCTATGACATTCACGAGAGGGAGCTTGTGTACTATGGTCACATGAACTAGCATGGCCTATGCCATTAGCCCAAGTGTGAACACGACCTTGATGATAGAGCTCAATTGTGAAAATAATATTTCAAATTATTCTTTAATGACAAAATTACTCGAAATTCGATATTTCCCTAACCTTATGTCTATAAATTATGAAATAAAAAATTCCAAGAAACCCCACTCACCAAAGGATTTCCAATAGCCCAAAGAGCTCACCCCAATCATCCTGAATTATTTAATTTTTATTTAAAGATTTTTTTTGACAAATTAATTCAATATTCAAAAACTCTTGCATCATAGGTCTAAAAACTACCAAAGCACCTTTGTTTGGGAGATCTCAACCTGAAAAACATATAAAAGAAAGAAAGTGTTGCATGTGTTGTTGAGCTAAGTGTGAACTATTTAATCAACTTATTTTTCCTTTCAAAATCATTTTTTGTAATTTTAATTGAGTTTCCAATGACAAAAACTATTCAAAATTGAATATCTCTTACACCTTGGGTCTAAAACTTTCCAAATCACTTTCAATAAATCGTACTCATTAAAGACTTTCCAAGAATACCAAGGGCATGCCCAAATTCCCCTATTCTTTTTTGTTCTGATGTAAATAATTTTCCAATCAAATTTTGTTCAATATTTAATAATTTCTTCAATTGGAGGTCAAAACATCTGATGAATTTGTCATCAAATTTTGCCAAATTTTGCACCAACAAAAATGACTGAAACAAAGAATGCATTTCCATGAGAAAATATAGAGAAAAAATCACTTTCTGAAGGCTATTTTGGAAAAGCTTTGCATCTAAATCTCTGAAGTATCATGCCAAGTAAGAGGAGATCTTTTTGGTAACATGCCATCTTATCAAAAGCAAGTACCTCTAGATTTTTGTATGGCATGTAATTTGCAAGAATTAGGTTTCATGGAATCATTATGAAGTCTCCCGTAAATTTCTTTGGTGGTATTGCTTTGGGGGCTCACTCGACCTTAGACTATTTTGAGACAAGGATGCATGACTTTGGAGTTCATGTGGGAACTAGTGTGTACACCTTAGGCTAGACCCATCATTGGGAACTAAAAAGAATGAACAAGTTTTGGTTTTGTCACTTTGCTTCAAAGGTTCAAAACCATATCCTTATTTAAAGTAAGCATTCTTGGGATTTGCACTTAGCCAAATTACTAACCAATCTCCCAACATTATTGGAACCATGTCCATAAAGGAATTAAGAACATGGAGTAATGAACTACAAATCATTTTTTTTTAATCAACCAAAATCAAATTTTAAAATGACCTAATGTTTATGCCAAACAAGTGTTAACAATGTGTCTATTCGTCGTGAGCACTCTAGTTGTGTTAAATGTCCCCTTGAAACATGGAAGGTTTTTTAACCATTCAAATGTGATTAGTATGATTGGCCATGTTTCTTGAATGCATTGAAAAATCAATAGGCTCCACAATATTTGGATCATTGGTTTATAGTTGGTTTGCATGGGAATATGATTAGCTTCAATCCTAGAAAAGCTCGCATAAAGAGGCAATGAATATTTAGGTTCTTATGTGTAGGGTAAAACCCCAATTTGGGATTGTTCCCACAATAAGGGGCCTCCAACAATGAGGTGATAGTAGAGTCCGGCATTACATTTTGGGAACATCCCCCATAAGTGGGCTTTATCAACCCTAAACCATGAGTTAAGGTTATCATGAACCTGAATAATCTTCGCCTAAACATACATAGATTATTGGCTATGGGTAAGGCTCTTTACCACCCAATTTTAAGATCCCACCCAATCCCACTCCTATACTTATAAGTAGGTATAAGATCTCCCCTACTCTTAAAGATCGGGCTTAATATCACTCCTCTTTTCTAAGAGGAATATTAATCAATGTACTATGCCCTATAAATATACTTGGAAATTTCTCGTAGTGCTTTATGGTTTTCAATTCAAAGGATCAAAAAAACAATAATCTTCAGTTTGGTTGCTCCAAAGACAAATTATTGCGATTGCTACTGCAACATCATTAAAGTTGTATTGAGGTTGATTGGGGGTGTTAAGACTTAAGACACCATGAGAGCTGAATTATGATGATAAATGAGTTTGATTGGAGATGATTATGGCCATAAGTATGCTGATACAAGTTTACACAAGTTAAGGGCATGGTTAATAATAGGTTATGGATGTACTAAAATCAATTAGGATTCGTTTACCGTGTATTGAAATCAAATACATATTGAAAACATATCTTCATCCACCTTCTAATTCTATATAGGTTTTAAAAATACATGTTGATAAAAAAAATACATTTCAACAAAATCAAGAAGTGATAGTTAAAATCAAAATACATTTCATAACAACATGCAATGAAAGTTTGTAAGGAGCATTTGTAACACGAGATCTCCTATGTTTTACGAGTTCAAAGTTCTTTGCTAACGTCAAAGAGTTGTTACCTTTGCTTTTTCCTCTAATTGCTCTTTTAGTTGGGGACAAAAGAACTTGTACCCAACAAGCCCCAATTTCACAAAGCAAAACTACATTGCATTCCAGATTTGCATCGTAATTGAAAGTGCAAACAAAATAAATACAAAATTTACTCATCACTCTTTTTCTTTTGGAGAAGACAAAGAAAACCGACCTCTTGATTGTTCTCATCTCATTATTTAGGCAGCTTTTTAAGTACCATGCAAACGGGTGATCAACAAAGGTGATCAACAATATAATTTGTTGATCAATATCACACAACCAGCTTTGCTTTTGGTTGTGATTGTCTTCACTTTGGAGGCCGGCCGGCCGGTGGAGTGAACCAGCACCAACCAGCCCACCATGGAGGATGGATGGTGTATGTGGACAGAAAGCACTTTTTCATTGTATTACCTATTGTCCCATAGCTAACCCCGGTGGTTAACTGCGTACCCACTACTAACCATTTTGCATGTATCTACTCCATATTAACCTACCTAGTAACCAAGTAAGTAAATGCATTGCCTACTCATTTGTCCATAAGTAAAATAGGTGGGAAATATTACCCCATCTTGCACACCCTAAAACATAAATCCCATTTTGGGTTTGAAAGTGTACATTTAACTAAAGATGGATAGGTATGATTTAAAATTTATTTTTTTCTCGTATTGTTCAATCTAAACATTTTCCCTAAACAATTTTATTGCAATTTTACATAACAAGTCAGCACACATGAAGACAAACCGAGTGATTCCTATCTATAAAACCAAACAAGCAAATGAATCAAAATGAGCCCCCATTAAAAAGGGTGGAAATGAGGACCAGAAATACATGGGCCCTACCCATGCAAAGGATAGTAATGAACATAACATGAAGTCAGTTAGTCAGTTCCCCTACCCTCCTTGATGGGGGTGGGGTGGGGGGGGCCAAAAGGCCAATTTCATTTTTGAGGAATGTTTTTATTTTTACTCTATCCAAAAATGCAAATTCATCATATGTGAAATAAATTTTCTTCATGTGCACAAAGAGTACAAAAATTGAATTGGGGTAATGATCGATCACCTGGTCCATTTGGGGTAGAAAAAGGTTTGTTGAAGTAGATGGTGTAGCCAAAATGGAGTAAATGAGTCCCCATGTGCAAAGACAACAAGTGGAGGAGCCAAATGAAGTTATAAATTCTTTTCAACTATTTTGGGTCAAAATGAAACAACACTCACCAGATGGATAGATGGATGGATGGATGGATGAATTATTGCAATGATAGCTAGTTTTCAATTTTGATACCAGCTTGACATCCATATTAGTTTATTATCAATTAAATTCATCACATATTATTGTTTATTATCAATTAAACCCATCACATATCAATTAGTGTTTTTTTTTTGGGGCAAGGAAAAAAAAAAGGAAGGTGCAAAAGTCACAAAAAGATTTTTTTAGGAGAAAAATTGACCCAAGGCCCTCACATTGTGTGGGATTTTATTTTTTCTAAAATCACCATATTTAGAAAATAAGTTCTAACAAGTTGCCAAATAGGAGGAAGAATCCTAAATTTTTCTAATCTCTACCCAAAAATTTCAAGTCCTCTTGTGCATGATCACCAACCCACCTACTTGACATATTTGATAATGAACACAAGAGGCATACCTTCATTGAGAAACCATATTACCAAAGAGCTTTCAAAGAACACACCCCTAGTGATGGAAGCTTGAAGTTCCAACATGAAGTTGGCTAGCTGCATTTTATAATAGTACTTAAGGTGCATTCACACTTGATGTTAGGGACTCTAGTATTGAGTCCCCCTAACACCATGCTAGTCATTTAGGACTTACACCTACTTACCATGAACATTTTATGTTAAGCTACCATTCACTTAACATTAATTAAGCTATCGTTCATTTAATGTTGGATGCCACCTAGGATGCCATCTAGATTTTCATTTAACCCTCACATAACATCAAGTGTGAATGCACCATAATACTCCACTTCCAACTCCATATTCAATCCATTCCATATTTGAAGTTAGCAAAGTTCCATTACAATGTAATGAACACTTCAAATCTGTAACTCCCATTTATCAATGGTTAACACTTAACTGCAAGTGAATGTGTTGAGGTAAACTTTGTGGTTTCATCCATTACCAATGTAATATACTACTTTTTTGAGTAATGAAAAATTCATTTATTGTCCTCATTTGTTCGTTCATCCATCCATCCATCCATCCATCCATCCGGTCTCTGCAACATATTGCACCTGGGGGTTTGTCGTCTTACCCTGACGGAGGTTACTCCAACCTGACAGCAGGGCATAATCACATGAAGGCCTATTGGCATTGATCATAGTCCTTAGGTGACTGTTCAAGTCCCTTTTATAGGCCCTGTGAGAGGGGTCATGGGCCAGGGGATTAAGGGCCTGTTAGAGTCCTATTATAGGCCCTTTGAGAAGGACTGTGGGCTTCAGAGACTATTCAAGTCCCTTTTATGGGCCCTGTGAGAGGGGCTGTGGGCTTGAGGGCCTAAAAAAAGTTCAAGTCATATCGTAGGCCCTCGAAGTGGGCCATGGGGTTTAGAACCTAATTCAAGTCCTCTTATAGGCACTATGAGAGGGCTGTGGGATTAAGAGCCTATTTGAATCCTTTTATAGGCGCTGTCGGAGAGGTCATGGGTGTAAGGGCCGATTTGAGTCCTATATAGACGTCTGAGTGGGCCGTGGGCTTCAGAGTCTATTCAAGTCCCTTATGTAGGCACTGTAAGAGGGTCCATGGAGATTAAGGGCCTATTCGACTCCTTTCGTAGGACCTGTTATAGGGGCGGTGGGCGTAAGGACCTATTGGAGCCCTATTATATCCCCTATGAGAGGGTGTGTGCGTGTCGGCTTGCTCTTCGGGTCTGCTGTTGTGCAAATCGTTGTTGCGAGCGGGCGAGCTTTCTGTGCAACGTGCTTGCTTCTGGTTCTGCTCAGTCATCCTGGAGGCAAAGGGAAACAGGAACGCTGAGGATCTGGGGAAGAGGCCGGCGGTCCAGGAGGAGATTAGAAATTTGGAGTCATCTGGTGCTCTTTATTACGGGGACTTGGACTCCTGGAGTCTTTCGTGTCAGATTTCGTCGTCATTGCGGTCTGTCCTGCGAATCTACGCAGTGTCGGGCGGGGCCTGTTACACGTAAGAGCTTTGGTTTTTGTTTTGTTTTGTTCTTTTGTTGCAGTCTTTTCTCTTTTTGTTTTTCAAATCGCCAAACTGCTTTCGCAACTTAAGGTACTGCTTTCTTGTTGTATCTAGAGGGGCTTAATAAGCACAAAACGACGTGAAAAAGCTCCCAGAGGCTGAGATCAGCGTAGATCCGTCATTCTCTCTCTCTCTCTCTCTCTCGTCAGGTTTATTCTAGAGGTGCATTCAAGTTTTGGCCGTTGAAAACATCCCGAAAACGTGTACTATGTAGCACGAATTCACGTCAAGTTTCTGTCTCATTTGTTCGCAGATCGATACTGTAGAAATATGATGACCGATTCGCAAGCTTTGGTGGAACTTTGCAAAGGAACCGACTGCTGCGAACAATATCAGCTGCTGTTGTCGTTGTCCTCTCATGCTTGCTTCACGTTAATAGTTTTTGAGCGCGAAGCCAGGGCTGCGTACATCGTAGCTTTTTCTGCTTCCCGGATAGAGATGATAATGGCACATTTCTCCCGTTACTTTCAGGTTCTGCATGCATGATTCTATATTTTCTCTGTTTCTTGTAATCCATCCGACTTTGCTGGTGCTTCTCAGAAAAGTTGCCTTTCAGAAATAGCATGTTTTTGGTCTAGCTTGTGTCACAAATACCTGTTTTAGCATCAGCTTGATTTTGCTCTGAACAACACTTTTCTTGATGGACATAAAATGTTTCCCTTTGCAAAAGATACATACTCTCCCATCTTCTGTTCCTGATGACATTCTCGGAAGTACCTCAAACCCTAAGTGTGTATCCTCAATATTGAACTTGAATTTTCTTCCTATGTTGCAGCAGGTTGCTAATCCATCATAGGCATGTGAATGCTATTGGATCCATGCACAAAACTCTTTGCCCTGGTGGATGGCCTTAAATTGAGCTGAATGTGTGCTATAGCTGATAGTAGTAGAAGTGCCTTTCAGTAGTTGTAACTTGTCGATGTTTGTGAAGATTTCTGAAAATAGAAAAATGGTATCTTTCTCAGTTGAGAGTCTAGAGTATATATGAACATTGTTGAAGATGGCACCAGCTTACTGAGCTTTGTGAAATTGGCAGGTTATATTTCTGAAGAACAGATATGGCTTTGTGCAGGTTGAAATTGAAGTGGCTGCACTCCTATGGTGGCTTCTTTCTGCTTTGGCCAAGTATGTGATTCACCTATATTATGTAATTAGCATGGAGCTTGACAGAGGACACAAAAATTATGCCATTTGCATCCCTAAGACCTCAAAATCAATTCAGACTTGGAATTGGTGATAGCTACAGCCTGCAGCTCTGAACTTGTTATGTGAATGAACAAAGATGTTTGCAGTTGGAATTACAAGAATCTCAATGAAATTTCATTGCACAGAGCATGACATCAAATTGTGCTGGACACTGGAGGCCTGCCAACAGATCATTTACAAGGTATTGGATGAATCACATTATGCAACAGTAGTGAAACATGATTTTGGTCAATTACTAGCTGCTGGATTCATCAGACTGGTTGAACAAGCTTAGACCTAGAAATCAGTAGTCCCAAAGAGAATGGAAAGTTGCAAATTTGCAATGATTTCTGATACCCTCTACCACGGACAGATGAAGTACTGGACACTATGGCCAGACATGGAGTATACTCATTCTTCGATGGATTCTGTGGTTACCACCAAATTTTGAACAGATGAACACTATCCAGTGCACTGGCAGTGAACATAAGCTTCATGATGTGAATGATGCTATACCTGCCACTGACACCTTGTCCAGCTCTGCATTCTCCAGAGTCTCCACAGCTTGAAATGCCAGCTACTGGAGCTTGTCTCTGCCCTGAAGATTGCAATCAGGCATGGAATCCACGAACCCTCTCCAAGTATATGGTAATTGTTGTATATTATTGAAATTATCCCACTACAGATCTTGCTCATATTTTATAGACGATATATTTCACCATCCCTCCGGAGAAATTCATTAAACTATGAAAAAGAAATAGGCTTATATATTTGTCCATATATTCATTAAGGGAAAAATATCAAGTGTATCTTGTAGCATCCAAAACAAGTATATGATTTCAATATCTTAGTCTCTTAACAACCATGCATGTCTAGGATTAGCTTACATTCTAAAGTCTTACTAGCAAATTAGAAGTGGATATGGATGCCAAAGTTGTTACAGTTGTTTGGCAAATGCAAGATATGTCAGAGCTATCAGGGACCTGTTATCCGGATGGGTGTGATAGCCACAATCTGCCACCACTCATGCCTTCTCACTATCTTCTTGTGCAAATTCCACTGCCACAAATTGTACCCTCACCTAACATCCAGTTTCACAATTGCATTTTGCAGTATGAGCTTTTGGAGTGCATGTCACAACACTTGGGAAGAAGAAGAAAGGTGTTGCACCTTTGGATCTTTAACAGTCTACGATGGAGACAGGTCACAATGCCAAGGAGGCAAAGGAGTACACCACACCCAGAAGCTGGATGACCTGAATCCAAGTGTGACTGGTTTGTCTCTTCAAACCTTGTTACTTTGTCTGCCATTCAACATTTTCATGAGATCCTCTGTTGGAAGCAGGAGCAGTGGCATCCATGTTTGATAGCATCACAAAGTCTGCAAAATTTTCAGGTTCCTGTTTGAGAACTCATGTATCATGTGTTCTCCCAACTCCACATTCCAATCAGTTCTGCAAGAGCTGAGTAAATGCATGCCACATCCTCCAAGTATGGCATTCCAAGAAGAGCTCAAATTGTCTTCTCATGTTGCCCAGCCTTAACATAGCTTGCAAGCCTTCTATTCCATGAAAAATTGTGCAATTGTACAGCTGCTGGTGCCATGGCAGACACCAACCATGGAGGGTTTTATTGGTCTTCAAAAGCCAGGTTCCATCCTGTGTCTTCTTTGGCTTGAAATCCAGGTACCTTACATTCATCTTCTCTGGTCTACAATCCCACCACTCCCAAGGGCACCTAGGTAATTTCTCCAATTGTTTTACATGTAATGGAAGGTTCCAAGGTGGGGAGCATCCCCCCGTACTAAGGTGTGAGAGGCTTCCTGTTGGCAGAAGGTACCTCTTGTGTTCTTTTTTTTTTGGGAACACAATAACAGACCAGACTGACAAGTGGTTGGTAGGACTCTCAAATTAGGCCCAATGGTAGTAGAGGACATGACAAGGCTTTTCACCTCCTTGCCTGTGGGTTTGAACAATTGAACCCCAGACCTTTGTGGCATTAGAAGGGTTGTAGCTTTGAGCCATCACCCTAGGAGCATTCTGTATTTGTTATTGAAGAGGTATTACTTACATGTCTATAATGTGACTCCAAGTACCACAGGTTATTTGTTGAAATTTCTCTAAGTAGCTGTTGTAGGTGGGAGATTCTTGAGTTGAAGCTGAATGTGATCAAATATATAGGGTCCCATGGGATTACTTCTTCTTTGCTTTGACACAATCGTTTGAAATGTTTTGAGAGCCTTCTCACTAGATTTTATCTTTATCCAATTTTGTGATGCATTCAAATTGGCAATCATCCATAAGAAGATTTAGCCAAATTTTTGTTTCTAAGGAAAATATTAAAAAAATAGGTACATGTGACCTAATGAAACCTCATAGGAAAAAATAGCAGTTCTTTTTGTTTTCAAAATCAAAATATGGCAATTAAAACTCTTGAAAGCACTTGTATTTTAAATTTTTAATTCACCAAAAAAAATCTCACTTGCATTTTTCCAAATCTTCTCAAACTTTGCTCATATGTGTTTTTTAAAATGTAAAGTGAATTATGTTGAATTTTGAACACTTAAAATTTAAGAACCTTGATTTTTCCAGTTAACGAATGTACAAGTTTAGAACTGTTTGAATGGATAAATGTCTCAATGCAAAGGATATGATCCAACAAAATAAGTTGTAGCAATCAAATGCATTTTTATTATGTTGTTTGTGTTTGATGAGAAATAAAGAACAATATCTTTTTCGAACATCCCAACATCTGAATTCGATTTGTGTTTAAATCTATTGTTGGTGGCAATCAAATGCCAATCACTATCAAATCCATTATTCAATCAATCTTCATGATTTGGAATTACAATGTACGAAATCTAAGTTTATTGTCGAATGTTTTGAAAAGGTATCCAATATTGTCTTCAACATGAAATTTTAACATGGTGAGGACATTATACAACTTGTGTTGAAGTCATACCATCTCATCCTCTTTTCTTATGCATCAAGCCAAACCAATATGCTGTACAGTTGGTAATATTTGCCATCTTCTATGTGGTTGTGGGTTCAATTCATCATTAGATTATGCCAAACCAACCCACCTATACTAGAAGATAACAAGGGAAAATTGGTCACTTTAAATAAATGAAGGCTACATAATGATGGAAATTTTGGCCAAGAAAGATCAAATAATTGTGTAATTAACAAAAAAAAAGTTCATAATTGGATGCTTATCATGACACATGTCATCTTCATGGACTAGGTAATTGGTGAGAATGCACATGTCACTATGAATAGTCAATTTGCATGAGTGTCAAGATTATTCATGGAAACCTACTCACTTGATCCAATTAGTGGATGTAACCATCCTTCATGAGAATCAAGATGCCCTCTTTTCATCAACATAAATAGTGGTTATGAAATCTTCATTTAAGCAACAATAGATTACCAAATCATTGGGAACCTAAGGTGACACATGTTCTCCTTATCAATAGGAGGCTAATGTGACAGAGCTAGAAGGTTATGGGTCATAACTCTCAATTTGACAACCAATAAGAGCATCAAGAGATTTTCGTGAGTGATATTTATGTGTATTTGGAGTAGATTTTTAGATCAACAATTTTATGACAAATGAAATGATTAAATAACCTATTTAGATTAGACATTTAGATTAAAAATTTTGTAACAAAAGAAAATTAAACTATTAAATAAAAAGTAAATATATCTAGATTACACATTTAAGTCAATCTTTTATATTACACAAAAAAAATATGAGTGAAAATAAATTTAATTAAATAAATCTTGAATAGGAGCAACATTTTTTTTGGAATTTTTTTTGCAACTTAATCACAAGAAAAAAATGCCATGTAATTGGGCCCATGTGTTTTGGACCACTTAATTTGGCAAAAATTGCCTTGAGTTGAATTTGAACATTTTGACAAAGATGGGAGCCATCCCCTTAACAAACAATGTGGATTTGGTGTTGTCAATGTTGATATGCCTTGGGCATCAAATGCCCAATGTTTTCCCCAATGTCTCATGCATTCGCAACCTCATGGTTTTGAAGCTCCTTGCCAGCATTCACAATTATGCACCAATGAAATACAAATTGCCAACTTCATGGACCAAATTTTTTGTGTGGGAATCATGTTAATAAGATGAGTTTTTTTGTTTTTTGAAGTAGAAATTTTAGATTTTTGACTTTTGATTTTTGATTTAGTTCTTGCTTTGATTTGTTGCATCCATAATTAGGATTTCTTTTGTAATATGTGTGTTTAATGTCATATTTTGGGGAACTAGGTCGACACAAAATGCAAAGGAAGAGTAGGTTTGGAAGCAAGATCTCGATCAAAGTACACAATATCCTTTTTTATTTTAATGTCTGCTTCAATTATTACTTGGGTGTAAGTTTTTAATCAAACATGCTTGTATGCATACTTGTATTTCAAATTCATTTAGTTCTAAAGCTTTGTTCTTGTGCATTTGTGTTAGATTTCTCCTATGCTTGTGTGCACATTTTTAAAGTTAAACTTCAACTAAAGATTATTGTATTTAAAGATTTTTATTTTGTGCATAAGTTTCTTTTGTGTTGCATTTTTTTTTACATTATGACTTTTTCATTTTATCCTTTGATTAAATTGTGTATTATGCAGTTGAAAGGTCAATGATGAATTGTTTCCCTTTTGCCAAGTTTGTTACTTAAAGTCGAAACCTTACCCCTTCTTTGGTTTTTTTTTGTTAAGTTTGTAGGTTGTAATTTGAACTTTGAAAGTCATTGTTTTGTCTTATGTGTTTTTCTCAAATTCATTTTCTAAACTTAAAACCTTCATTGGATTTGTTTAGCACTATAGAAAAATGTTTTTTTTACCAAAACAATTGGTCACGGAAAATCAATTGTGACATTTGGCGAGTTGACCAATCAATCATACTAGACAAGTGTATTTTAACATGTCCAAGTTGATTGCTAATCATATTGACAATCTTTCTTACCAATGGTTTTTTCATAATTGTTAGTCTTTTTTATTGATCATATATCAACTAGTCAACTTTGCCTACTCTCATTTTGACTAAATTTAATCAAAATGAATAATAAGTTGACTTAATATGTAGGTAAGGCCTAGGTAGGTAGGTAAACCTAGCCTTGTTTAAGCATTAGGCTAGGCATCTAAATTTAAAACTTAGGCTAACCTAGGAGCTTAGTTTAACCACTTAACTTAATATTAGGGGTGAAAACACATTACTCAGGTGGGACTTGGACAATAAAATGTAATTTTTGTAGTACATTATATTATTTTGGGGGTAGTTTTTCTTTTATTTCATCTAGTGTTTTGAAAAACACATAAAATGGATTTTTGACACAAGTCCTTTAGCACAATTATTGTTACTTTTCAAAAGTGAATAATCAACAATTTTTTTACTTTTCATACATTTATGTTCATTTGAATGAAAAACTTCATTTAAATGTTATTTGTGAAATCACATGAGTGGAACCTTTCATATTGAATTGAAATGATATAATCAATTCATATTAAATATATGACTAGGTAATTCATCAAATTTGGTAATCATTTGAATTTTTTTATAAATATATTTTTATTTTGCGTATTATTTTGTTACGAACATTTTACATTTTCATGAATGTACTCCTTAATCATTTAATATCAATAAAATAAATAAATCTTTTGACAATTTTATTTTTTGGGTTTTGAATTACCTTATTATGAATATGATTTATGAGAATTTTTAAAAATATTGGCTTGGTCAAAGTTCAAACACACATAATTTTGAAAAATAATATTTGTGACAACATTTTTGTTCACCATAGTGTGCTTTCCCCCATGTGTTCAAAATGTAAATGTATCTTATGTTGGTGTTACTTCATGTGTGTTATTAACAATGAAATTTTTTTCTAACCTAAACTAAGGATTAACAATGTCTATGGATTGGATTGGATTGAATATGTTAAAAGTTGAAAACGGTGTGATAAAAAGGTTGCAATGATACTTCCAAACTTGGTGGAACATGGCTTTAGTTATTTGGCCTTCAATGAAAAGCAAGTCATGAATATCTTTTGACTCTTGGCATAGGTTTGAAAATTGTTTGACTTTGCTTGATTTGATTATTATTCCAAGTTTTGTTTATGTTAGGGTGCATTTTTGCAAGTAGCTTGGTGGTGTTTCCATCATATGTAGGTAAGAAACAAAGATGCTTTCATTTAAAGATAGTAAAATTCAAGCTCTTTGCTATCAAAGTAGATTGTGTATACTCAATGGAGATTTATAAAAAAACATATGTGCATGCTCTACACATGGACATTCTTTCTTCTCTATTTAGTGAATGATGAATAAGGTTCTAACTAATGTGTTGATGGTTTGTGTAAACTATTTATCAAAAGCATCAAACCACTACAACAAATTGTGTTTTCTAAATTATCTTTTATGACAATTTTTAGTCAAATCAAACCCCTAGATAAGTTGATCCTATATCAAAAAATACTAATCATTTACGAGAGGCATAATGGACATTTGTATTGGTAGTTTAGGCATTTGGACATGATTAGGTGTCTAGTTGTGTTCACCTTGTCATGTCTATTTTGATTGAAATTAATAAGTGTTAGTTGATGTGATTTGTTTATTTTGATTAACAACCTAGGCAATTTTGTTACATTTATTTTGATTGAAAACTAATAAGTGATAGTTGATGTGGCTTGTTTATTTTGACTATAAAAAAATTGCACTTTTAAAGTTATAATTAAACATTTAAATTTATTGAAAAAGTAGGTAGGTAAAAATAATTAGCTTGCCTAGCTTAGTTAAATACCTATTTAACCTAACTTGGCCTAGCTACCTATCTAGTTTAGCCTAGCCCCTTAGGCATGTATTTATAAGTTGTTTTGTATAAAAAGTTGAACTTGTAACCTTCATAAGGATAAACCAAGTCCTTAACCAATGTATCACTTTCATAAAGATGTCAACAATTGTCAATAATTATTATGAACATATTTATTTCACATAGTTTTACATTAAGTTTATGTAGGTAAATAAAAAGTTATAAGGTAGATAAGTTATAAATAACTAAATGGTCAATATTTTGATACATTTACCTATCTATTTACCTATTATCTACTTACTCCCTATCTACCTACCATTTACTTATTAATTACTTATTACCAAACTACCTACTTATATACTGACAACTTATTTACCCACCTAAAATTCTAAATTAAATTTAGCAAAATATAACACATAAACCACATTGTGTTTAAAATGACATATAAATCATTATATTATATGTACTTACATCACATTAACACCATACATGCCATGTGTAAATTGTAATGTTTGATATGACTAAAAATAAATGACAATTTAGTCAAATTGCATGTACCTATTCTTGAAGGGGTGAAAATGAACAAAATTTACCCTCTTTGATCATGTCAAACAAGTAGCTAAATCATGTATGTAATTGTAATCACAATGCTAGAGACATAAAATACATGTTTTGTAATTATGAACAAAACTTGATGGTGAGTGAGTTTCATGCACCCACTTGTTTATTGTTAGATCAATTATATATGTATAGATCATCAACCTAAGGTTTAATTACCATTAAAATGGTTCCTCCAAGACAAAAATGATGTTTCTTCTTCTTGTTTTTGTCACTGCTTTGTCAAATGAAACATTGGGTTTATTTAAACGTTACATGTAGTTTAAATTGTTGTGATTTTGGGAAATTGCAACTATTAGAAAGAATTGATGGGCGTTGGAAAAATATACCATATTTTGAAAATAATTGTGCATCCATATGTGTCAAGGTATGACATCATGTGTTTTTCAAGATCTTGAGTTCTAGAAATATAGAAAGACTTTATTTGGTATGCAACAACAAAAAAAAATTTCAATATTAGATTCATCTTTTAACAAGAATTATGTGTCCAAGTCCATGAACGAATTATGGGTGAGTGTAAATTATGCAAATGAATCATACTTGTTTATCACCATTGTTTATCACACATTTGGTTTGTGTAACAACGACAACAACATTGGTGAACAAATACAATTCAAATGAACTTATTTCAAGTGTTTTTAGTTGACAATTGGTTTTTGTTTTGACAAATGAAAATTTTTGACAATTAATTTTCATATAAGTTGGTAGCCCAAAAACTATTTTGCTCAAGATTTTGTTTCTACATGCTTTACTTTATTTAAAACCCTAAACCCTTGTACTTGCACACAAAACAAAATGGTTGTCATCTAAACTTAAAACATTCACTAGGCTTTCACCACCAAGTTGTGACTAATGTTGGGTGGGTATCATAAAATAGTTGAAATTTTTAGGTGAGTTTTTTAAAAAAAAAAAAAAAAATTCCATTTAGTTTCAAGTTTCAAAACTGTTTTCTTGTTTGTAAAATTTTGTTTTGAGTTTCTTTTGTGGGTTTGTTGTGTGTATTCAAACACACATCTATCCAAAAAAAATTAAAAAATTCTTATTTATCTTGCATCTTACTTTTTTTTTGGATGATGAAGATAGGGGACATAAGTAAGTACTATTTCATAATTATAAATGTTTGTAAATTCTTTGATTTGATTTTCATAACATAGTTGAGATAATTAAAACCGAACCCATTATTTTGGCAAAAAAAAAATTTTGTTTATGATATTTCCTCAATTTTAGGTAGTTTTCTTGTAAAGTTTTGGTGACAAATGGAGTCCAAACAAAATGAAAAATATAGTAGCCATTGAAAATGAAATGAAACTAAATGTCAATGAAATGAATATTCAGGAGGAAATTGTGGGGACATAAAATGTTGGACAATTGTATTTCATTTTCTCACATTCTTGTGAATTTTTTAAAAAATAAAATAAAATAAAATTATAGGTTTGAAATAAGATAACTTTTGAAAATCGGTATGTGAAAATTGAAAATTACCTTTAAATATTGACAGGTCTAAAATGTGTGAGATTTGGCACTTTGAAATTGGGTGAAAATGTTTTTCCTAAATATTTGAAACCTTGCCTGGGTTTAGAGTTTAGGGATAAATTAAAAAAACAAACATTGAATAGGAGAACCTTAAGATGGCAATTTAGCAATTGAAGATGGCAAATAGTAATTAGTTTAAAAGAATAACAAAGGGTCTAAATCTATGTTGGAAAAAAAAAAGATTTTACTCTTCTCATTCAAAGTGCCATAGTACCTTATTTCTCTAAGGTCAACTAATTAATATTTTATTTTTAAAAATAAAATTTGGCAATAAAATATATATATTTGTGAAATTTTCAGCTTGATACTAATGTTAAAATAAAATATTCAACAATGTTGATTGATCATCATCAAATTTAATTTCCCTGAAAAAATCTCATTAAAAAAAGAAGAAGTATTTATTATAAGATTTACTCTCCTCATCATAGTTTATTCAATTATCTAGAACACTGCACTGAGAACTGGGAACTGGGAACAGCGTCTGTGTTTTTTTTTGGGGCCGGGTCGGGCGGGGTTGGGACGGGCAGGACGGGCAGGGCGGAGGATACGATGTTGGTGCCGGGCGGTTGTTGAAGACTACGCTGATTGCGCTCTTGCGTCGTCTCTGCTGTTGCACAGCACAGTTGTTGCTGTCGCTGCTGCTGCTCTTGTCCTTCCCCTTCCCTCCCGGCTCGCTAGGTCACTGGTGTTTGCATTCATGTGCGTCGTCTTCTTCCTCTTGAACCACGGAGCATGTAGTCTTTACTGTTTGTTCCGGTTTTTTTTTTTTCCAGCTCTCGATAGATTGTTGGTAATGTGTAGGTTGTTGACAGTGTAGCGCGGGGGTGCAGCTTGCTGGCTGTGCGGTCACATTTTTGTTGTTGGATCGTTTTGGTCGTAAATGAGGTGAGAGCGAGAACACTGGACGGCAGGTGAAGGAAACGGAAAGGAGTCGCCATGAGGTGCTGGCATTGTCGAGGTGG
>Ga0116229_10007010_pt1 | contig 17973 bp, 13 predicted proteins | sample S1TSphgellanicum_3_FD_87313 | JGI IMG/M metagenome (GOLD analysis project Ga0116229, IMG submission 87313) | Host-associated microbial communities from peat moss isolated from Minnesota, USA - S1T2_Fc - Sphagnum magellanicum MG | ecosystem: Host-associated > Plants > Peat moss > Unclassified... | reverse complement strand
TTACTTGAAACGCTTTCAACTCTTTCTTTCCAAGTTTTGATGCCCAGTAAGGGCCCAATGTGCAATGGGCACTTCCTGTAGCTGGATCCTGCCATGTACCAGCTCATTTTCTGAGAGATCATCTCCTTTGCCATAGAAGCAAACATGTATGCAGGAATTTAGCAAAATCAGACACATTACTAACACAATTCTATGAAACTGCAGAGAAATCTCCACAACAACAATTTGAAGGGAACAGGACAAGGAGTGAAGACAAAAACTTAAGAGAGTTGCTCATCACAAAGTGTCAGACCATCACCTTCATCAGAAATAGCAGTGATGAGTTGCTATGACTACTACCCACTAACTTTATCAGTGCCTAGCAGTGGGTGTAGACAAATTCCTACACAGCTCAGAAACTGACAAGGGACTCAAAGCAACAGCTGTATTCAAAGTCAAGGTGAGAGATCTCTCTCTATATAGTACCTCAGATACACCAGCCTTGGGACAGAAAAATCGTGACACAAAATCATATTCGCTATCTTCAGGTGCCAGGGCAGTTATGATGACACCACCACGACCATGAAAGTCCATCATTTTGTGAAATTGAGGCTTCACGCGTTCAACATCTGCAACTGATGGTAACTCAACCTTTTGCAATCATCACCAAACATTATCAATCAGCAAAAAGCAAAAAGAGCATTCATTTGTTTTTGGTTCACAAGTGTAGAACCAAAGGGGCTGCTGCTGCTGCTTTATAAGTTCACAGTTTGAGAGCTCTACCAGATAGTCACCAAGTGAAGTTTCACCAGCCCATTTGACTGCAACTCCTCCCAAAGCTTCAGAGAGAAGAAATGTGTCATTGCAGGGAACAGCAGGTACAAGAGGAAAGTCGAGTTGCACAACACCTTTACCACCTGGGCGCCTTCTCTCTGGCCTCTTCCCCAACTCCTTATCTTCTTCCTCAGGCAACTCCTCATACTCTTCATAGCCCGACACCTTAGTTGCTTTCAAAACCCCAGATTTTGTGTGAAACAGAACTGTGTCCCCCAACACAATCCCAGATGCAAAAAGGAGATGCGCAGATGCCAATGTTGCATGCCCACATAGATCAACCTGCTTGCACCTACTGTAGTCAGCTCTGTCTCTGTCTCTGTCTCTAACACATGCACACACAACATCATCCTTCCTGCTTGTACTTAAAACCCTTAAAACCTTAAACCCTAAATCTGTATGTATCTTTGCAAACAGACAGCAGTTTCTGCAGAAGTGGATTCAACAAACCTCAACTGTGGGAGTGAACCAGCGGAGATCAAATTCATTCTCCTCCTCAACTGCAATGCCCTTTTTCTGCTGCTGCACATCTTTTAAGGTTTTTCCACTTTCATCATCAACTTCCAACAGTCTCCCTTTCTGTGCATCTTTGCTTCTTGTTGTTGTATTCTGTCTCTTCACCAAGAAGGCTGTCTCTGACAGATTGAATTCCCGGGCAATGAGTTGCAGCCATTTATCGTTCTTCTCGTATGGTAAATAACAAACCGCTGCTGAATTGCCACCAAATGCGTGATCTGTGAATGCGTCTATCTGCAAATTCGCAAGAATCGTATCAAGCGTTAAGTCACCAGATCCTTTCAAGATTGAAACCATGGCGGCCCATCTGCAAATCCTACTCCTGTTCTGGACCATGAACAACTCTGAGTTCGAGCTTTTCCAAATTTCTTGAGTGAAAGTAGAGGATGTGGGAAGGACAGAACTTGTGCATAATCGATTTCGGCAAATAGCTCTTCTTCCAGGTCGTACTTCTGCGCGGCTTCCTTCAAATCCACATCAGTCATACGCTGCATCACTTCCTCCATCACGCGGTTCCTAATATTTTCTTCGCTAGGCATAGGAATACTTCCTTCAATAAGCTCTTCCTCCGTTACCTCGTCTTCCTCCTCCTCCTCTTGTTCCTCCTCTGACGACGAAGTAGAAGGATGCGAGTCGAACACTCTCCCTCCTCCTCTCGTCTTCATCCCATCGAACCTGGCCGAGAATCCAAGGGGATGATGAGGATAGTTTCTCCCTACAATCTGAGCCCCGCTCTGATTCTTGAGCGGCGTGGGAATCTCGATTGGGCACGATATCCTCCTCACCCCTCGCAGTCTGCATGTAGAATGCTGATCAGCAGCAGCACGCGCGGGAGTTGTGGGAAGTTGTTCTCCTCGGAGTTGAGAGACGCTGCTACCACAATGGGCGAGTTTGAAAATGCAAGAACGGAAAGTTGCCATTGCGACCACCTCAAACACTGAAAAAGAAATCCAAATCCGAAGAAAATCCTGTCTCCCTATGACCCGTCTCTCTGTGTACCTGCCTTCCTCCCTCGCACTCGTCTCTGGTCCCACAAACGAGCTTCTCCCATGCGCAAAACAAAAGTGCGCAAAGAATTAGGAGCAAAATATCCGAAATCTGCTCCAAATCCATCTTCTAGGGTTGGTCTCATGGGCGACAGGAGTGGGTGGGAACTCGTCCGGCATGCTTGCTGATTAGGGCAATTCACGGTTCTGTAGGTGATGGAGAATTGGGTGAGTAGAATCCACAAGACCCACCAGACCCAATCCGCAAGATAGTGAATAGAAGTCTCAAATTCGCGAGAGAGAGAGAGAGAGACAGAGACAGAGAGGAGGGGTAGTGATATATCATGCACTGCACAGAGCGATGGCTGTATCCTCTTGCCTCATCCCCATCGCACAGCAGTTTGGCCTTCGCCCTGCCTTCTTCTTCCTCCAAGCATGTTCTTGTAAGCCTAGAAAAGTGTGCCACAGATGGGATGAAGCAATGCTGTGAAGGAGATGCTGTTAATGATGCAACGACTGGCGCAAGGAATTGTAACAACGGGGGAGCTCCAAGCCAGGTGCATCAGCAGATATTGGCTTCATCAGCAGGAGGTAGGGGATCAGCAGCAATTCGAGGTGGATACGGGATGGAGCGCCTGAGACCGGGATTGAGGGTCAAGTTTGTGAGCAATTGGACGCTCAAAATGAAGCCTGTGAATCATAGAAGGTTCAGTCTCAGAAGGAGTTGTTACGGATTTGGAAGAATGGCTGAGAAAGGACCTCTGCTTCTTGCAACCATGGGCAATGTACCACAATGTATAGAGACCTCTTCTGCTGTTGCAGGTGCTTTGCAAACTCTGATGTTCTGTCAGTCTCTCTACATGATGTTTTCTTCTTTGCATGTCCTGTGCAATCTTGGTGATGTTTTGGTTCTTTTTCGTACTGGCAGACCTTATTGTTGAGAAAGCGCATATGGCGATGGCATCCTCAATAGCTGCAGCGAGCTTCTTAGATGCTCCCAAGCCACAGACTCGAAGCACATCCAAGAGACTAGCTCAGAATGTGGACAATGAGGCAAACCAGGCGGGAGCACAGATGCCAGTGGAGTCTTCCTCCATTGCTGCCAAAAGTGGATCAGATGCTCCCAAGTGCCAAACCCAAAGAGTCTCAAAGAGACTAATAGCTCATAAAGCAGACAATAAGGCAAGTCAGGCAGAAGCCAATATGTCATTCAAGTCCTCCATAGTTGCAGAGGGCATATCAGTTACCAAGTGCCAAACCCAAACTGCCTCAAGAAAATTAACACACAAAACAGATGCAATGGCAAGTCAGGATGAAGAGCACATGGCATTGCAACCCTCCATAGCCGCAGAGAGTATATCAGATAGTCCTGAGTGCCAAACCAAAAGTGTCTCAAAGATAGTAGCTCCAAAAATGGATAGTAAGGCAAGTCAGGAGGAAGTCCATCTGCCATTTGGCTCTCTCACAGCTGCCGAAAAATCATCAAACTTTCCCAAGCACCAGATCCAAAGCATTTCAAGGAGTCAAGCTCACAAAATAGACACTGTAGAAAGTCTGACTTTGCCTGATTTCACAGATGACATTGAAGGGTGTGAGCATGAGACAAGAAGCCCCAGAAGTTTGACTGCAGAAGGTTAGTAATTAGAACACTTGTACAACTTCATCAAGTTTCATCTTGCAAACAGCTTCTCCTGAAACTTTCATGTTCAAAAACTGGCTGATGTTAATGTTGATATGCAGGTCTTGAGCTATCCCAAGGCACAGTTTCCACTTCTTCCACACCAGACAATACCAAAGGACCTGAAAGAGATGTGAAGCTCAATATCCAGAGAGTGTTGGAGACCCTTGCACAGAGAGCAACTGATCCTGAACAGTCTTCCCAGACAAGACATAACATTGCAAGTTTCTCAAAAACTGCACAAGGTTTCAAGGGAGGAAAGCTGGAGGCTGAGAGAGGAGGGTCTTACCAAGAATGGGGAGGAAGTCTGTCTCGAGAGCCCCTTTCTCAAAAACTGGCATGGCAAAGAGGACTTGGTCTTGGGATTCCACGAGGCCAGCAAGCAGTAGTTAAGCAATCAGGCATTGTGCAAGAAGTTGTAGAAGCCCTATCAGGTCTACGAAGTGGGACAGGTGTTGCCAAAGTGATGACAGAGTACGTGGGAAGAGTCAAGATGTCTGAGCTGAACCAAGTTTTAAGTGAGCTTGGGCAACAGAAAGAGTGGCTTACTGCCTTGCAGGTCTGTAAGCTATCTCGTACTGTCCTTCCTCTCCCCCTCCTCCCTCTTCTACCATCAGGAAGCATGCAATCAAGTTAGTGAGTCTTTACAAGAAGGAGATTCTGATGTTATATGATGGTGTGGTTAAACTCCAGGTATTTGACTGGATGCATGGTGTAGCAGGCTACAAGCCAGATGTGACTATCTACCAGACTATGATTATTCTGCTTGGAAAAGCTCAAAGGATGGATGTTGCTGAGTCTCTATTTGAAGGTATGGTGAAGGAGGGTCTAGAGCCAGGACAAAATGAATATACTTCCTTGATTGCTGGCTACGTCAGGAGTGGCAGCTTGCAAAGAGGGATAGCCATGCTTGAGCGAATGAAGGAAGTGGGTATGCGTCCATCAGTTTCTACATACAATACGCTCATTGATGGCTGTACAAGAGCTGCAGTAGGTAAACTTCTCTCCCTGGACTTATTCTACAGACTTGGAGAAAGCACAATTTGCTAGGATGGGGAGAGTCTAATGACCATCGTGCAGGCTGTGAGATTGCACAGGCGCTGATGGGTCAGATGAGGCAGGAGCATGTTGCTCCTGACAAACTCACCTACACAACTATGATCACAATCTACAGTCGCAAGGGGTGGCACAAAGAAGCTATTGAGACCTTTGAGCAAATGCAACTCTGTGGGTGTGTCCCAGAGAGGAGCACATACAATACAATCCTCAGTTCTTACAGTAGATTTGGTATGTATTCTTTATTTTCATGTGGTATATACAGTCCACCCAGGAAATATTGCTTTCTATGGCATAATTGTCAGCTGCTGAAAATACATGACTTCACATAGAGCCACCCAATGATGTGATTTGGGCACTCTATCTTTCCTCCTCTTACACCCAGGGGCATGCTGGATGGGATTCCAGGAGATGTGAAGGGCCTGTTGGATGCACACCGCCTAATGATGGAGCAGCATGTTGAACAAGATTCAGTGACATTTAATATTATTTTCAACACACTTTCCCGGCTTGGCCGCATCCGAGAAGTTGGCCGCTACTATGCCCTAATGCGGAAGGCATGTCTCTTTCTCTTGCCCTTGGAGTATACTTGCATAATGCTTTGAACACCTTAACATGAGGATCATAGAGTCCATTAGCTTTTGGGTGCTGATAGAGAATGTGGCAGCAGAACTGTTATTTGGCTGTTTTACATGAGTTTGTTTCTCCACCCTTTGGGTCAGTCAAGTCACTTCCAAGTTCCTTTATCATGGGTTGTTTCTAAAACTAAGGGGTCCTGATGAACTTCACCCCCTAAAGACAACTCGTTCCCTGAACATATGATGATTCATGTTCCTGATATGACTCTATGGCATGATAGCTGGTGAAATGTTTGATTGCAGAGGTTTCATCAGAGCTCTGAGCTAGTTTTAAGTTCAAGTGTATGTACTCAGACCTAGGCAGGTTGGATTAATAACACCAGCAGCTGAATTACCTTAATTCAGACATTCAGCACTACTAAATATCAGAGCAAGAAAGCTCTACCTTATGGCCTACACTTTGATACAAAATAGAGATTGTTCATCTGCTTGATGGAGTGCTCAGGATATTCCCTCTCCACAAGCATCAATGACTTTGTCCCTACAGTTTTATGCAAATTCAATACCGCTAATGTTGTTTCTAATTTGTGGTATTACTTGAGTAGAGCAAACAAGATATATGTGCTAGTACAAACCAGTTTCCAAATGGATTTGCAGGTCCCTCCTCTCAAGTTGCATCCCTCTCTGTTTTTGTTTTTACCACAAATTTCTGTCAACCTTCTTTCACTTGATCTAGTTTAGGTGCAGAACTTGTTGTCAGAATCTTTGTGAGCACACACTCTCTTTCTGTGTTTTGTGTGGGTACACACATGCAAGCAATCTAGAGGAAATCTGGTTAGCTTGCAGTCATACCCAGCTCTTGGTCTTCCTTGTTCTCCATTCAAACAGGGGGTCTATGGCCACCGGGGAGAATCTTAAGAGAACAATCCCTTCTCCTCCAATCAATTCAGACTGGATGGGAGTCCTCTGGTCACAAAGCCATGGCAACCATGCATGTTTCTCCCCTTGTCTTCCTCTGTGTGCTCTGATCTCTCTTCTTTTGGATTCACTGTAAAGAGGAGTTATTTCTGGTCCTTGCCTTCTTTTTCCAGGCAATACATGTGAAGCCTACTCCCACAAGCTTGCTGCAATTGGAATTGGGATACTATTGACTCGTCTATTGGCTATGCCTCTTGAGTGCTAGGCAACATCATGATCATTCTTTCTGTTGATCTGGAAAAGTGACAGAAACTCAGGTTGCAGATTTCTTTTACATATTGTGTTACCCTAAGTTTAGAGCATATTATTATCTACACATATAGTGCGATGGTAATGGTCTGACACTTTTTGATTGATTAAGGTATGACTGCACTCATTGTCGTGTTACATTCAAAATGTTGTTTGGAGAATTTTCTGCAATCTCACATATATATTATCTACTTGGCTACACCCAATGTAAGAAACTGGTGACGTCAGTGGGGAGTAATGGCAGCTAGTCACTGCCTGCCATTCATAATGAAGGTGATGGGCTGATGTCTTTCTTAGTGACACACAAAAGGTTGTGACGGCACTCATTCTTGTGATGTTTATTTTGGTTTGGCTGGAACTGATATGATAGTTACCTTCAAAGTGTCTTTTGTAGAGTTTTTTCTGCAGTCTCATCAATATTAATATGTATTTGGTGATCAAGCAGGTTGTCAGTTGGAACCTAACATCATTCTTATTACCTGTCTATACAGCTTCGAGTGCTCCCAGATTTGACAACCTGCTCCATACTTATTAATGGATTTGGGAGAGCAAGAGAGTGGGAAGAAGTGGATGCAGTGCTTCTGGAGATGGAAAATTTAGGACTTCAGCCAGATACTGCAGTCTACAATGCTCTAGTTAGCGTATATGGCAAGGCTGGGCTGTTTCGGGAGGTTGAACTGATTGTAAAAACTCTTCGAGCTGAAGGTACACGACTTGGACATGGTGGACCTGCCTTTGACTTAGTCACTTACAATACACTCTTGGATGTGTATGGGAGAGCAGGGCGTCTCAATGATGTCATCAACACCTTTTCAGACATGAAGAAGACTAAAGTGCAACCTGATGTGAAAACTTTCAACGCCCTTGTTAATGCTTATGGCCGTGCATGCCACTTTGATGGGGTGCTATCTCTTGCTCATTCGCCTTGCTAATGCGATGAGTTTTTAGAGGATTATCTTCCCTTGGCATATGGCAACTTTCTATTTCTTTGCTCTACATTGTCTGCATGGTTTTGTATGAGTGACAGATGATGTAGGGTTTCCTTTGAACCAATGTCTATAGGGCTCATTTTGTATTTTGTAGTGATTCCAGGTGAAGGAAGTGCTGGAGCTTTTTCGCAGGAATGGAAACAAACCAGACCTTGTCTTCTACAACACCCTGCTTTTTATGTTTGGGCGCGGTGGCCAGTATGAAGATGCCTGGCAAGTTTTAGATGATATGAAGCATGCAGGCTATTCTCCAACAGTGGAGACCTATAATTCCCTTATACTGGTTTTTGGTCGTGGAAGTGTACAGCAAGCCCTGAGAATGTTTGCAGAAATGTTGGATGCCAATGTTCAAGTAAGGTTGTATGCAGTTTGTAGGAGTCTCTGAAGCATGCAAACTAAGTGCTGGGTCACAAAAAGTTGTATTTATATGTGATAAAGATCAACAATCAGTAAATTGCCATGGTAGCATTGGTCACTGAGAATTTATTACTTGTGGATTGTTATTCTTTGCAGCCCAATTCCACAACTTTGAAGCTTTTGATGGACACCCATGCAAAGAAAGGAATGGTGGATGACTGCTTGAAAATATATCGTGAGGCACCCAAGTTTCTGGGAAGAGAGTGTGATGAGACTTTGTTGAGCACAGCATTTGGGGCTTGCTGCAACATGCGCTGCATTGAAGAGGCTGAGAAATTGTTAGTCGAGGCAGAGTCACAAGGGATGCCCATCTCACTGGCATGTTATAACTGGCTTATTCTCGGTAAGAATAGTCTTTTTTTCTCTTATATTCCTTCGAAGTCCCAGAATTTGTTTCAAATAAGGAAACTAAGCCCAAAGCCTAGTTGTGAACCTCAAGCATTAAAAGCTGAGGGCTTGGATGCATTTTGAATTGTGCTGAAGATAATAAGGGAGAAATTCTAATTTTCCAATGCTGGAAGCTGAAATTGCTCAGATGTCCCAGAGAAGCAAAACAGTGCAATGCACATAATGTCACTGATCCAACTTAGTGAACTACAGGTTATGGAAGGAAAGGTGAGTGGAAGGAAGCAGAGAGAGTACTGGGAAGGATGAAGGTGAAACAAGTAACACCCAACACTCAATCCTTCACATTTCTGCTTGAGGCCTATAGTATTTGTGGTCAAATATATAGAGGTGAAGCTCTCATTGCCAAAATTGAGTTGGAGAATCTGATAATGGGAACTGGTGGCTACAATGCCCTAATTCGATTTCATACAAGGGTTGGTGATCTTGAATCAGCATTTCAGGTGTATGAGGTCTTGCAGATCCGAGGCCTAAAGCCGAACCAAAACACATATGCAACACTAATTGAAGCTTGTGCTCAGGAAGGCTCTTTGAATCCAAAAGTTTGGGGTTTGATTCATGATGTTGAAGCAGCCCAATTTGGGATTAAGTATCTGGTGCACACATCATTGCTTGTAGCTCTGGCAAGATGTGGACCCGGTGCAGACACGGTCCCTCTCCTGGAGTCCCTACAGAGGCTTGGTTGCTCCATTGATATATGTAATTTGTTCCAAGACAGGAAGCTTGGTAGCAATAGGCAGGATGAAGAGGATGTATGGGCACGATTAAAAGCTTTATTTCAACGGGTGGAAAGAGATGGATTAAATATGGAATTGGAAAGGGCGTATCATAATGCGCTGATTGATGCATTGTGGAGTTTTGGGTACGAGACTAAAGCTCTGAAAGTTGCTCAGATAAGTGTTACTCTAGGAGTATTTGGTCAGAATGTCTCTCAATGGGGAGATGAGGAATGGGCTCTAGATGTTCGTACCATGTCCACTGGGGCTGCACAGGTCCTCTTGCTCACTTGGCTGGACAGCATCCGGAAGGCTGCAATTTTTGGTGATGAACTTCCTTGTCGCATTAAAATATTGCAAGCATGGGAATGGCAGCTTAAGATTGATGAGAATAAGGGCACAAGGGAGGCAGTGGCTGCACATCTGAATGATTTGAGAGCTCCATTTTTGTCAGTGAATGAGGGCCAAGAGATGGAAGCTACAGGACCCCAATTACTAAAGTGGTTATCCAAGAAAGCTACAGCACAAGGCCTGATATTGAGTAACCCTGCACCAAACCAATTGTGAGATAGTGGACAATCATCTTTTTTACTCTCATGTTTCATCATCTATCACATAATGTCCAACAAGTTCTCTCAATTGTGTGGGTGGATCTTATCCAAACTGGCCTCTTTGGAAGAGAGAAATTAGAAACAGGCAGGAAAGCATGCGGTCCTTCTCTTGATGGATGCTGATTTTAGGTTCATGCTGAGTTATTTCACACTGCATTAATTACTTCAACTTGAGATCTTAGGACATGATCACTCCATCTCTGATTGCTCCCTTCAGTTTTCTAGCAGTTTGAATGTTCAAACCTAAATGAACCTGGATTTAGAGTCCACGATGCAACAAAGTTCTTATCCTGAGACAAGCCTTCATGACATGGAATGACCTCATTAAGCCTATGGCTGTAAGACAGATTCATCTCACAGTGGTAGGAATTGTCAAGCCTTTGGGAAGCCCTCCTGTGTTGGCATTCCAGCAATAGTCAAGCTGGTTGCTAATGAACAGTCTCTGTCCTACACCCTGAACATATTCTTTCAACACATAGGTTAATAGTTGGATGCAGAATATCTAACTAAAGGCATGCAAGACACATTTTTGAGATTGCAAGAGAAACTCCACAACAATACTTGGAAACACCACTAAATTTATGAGCCACCATCTTACCGTGCAAAGCAATGACTACCAGGTCACTGCATCAGCTCTTGACAGTGACTATAGATAAGTGTATCATAATCTACCCGAAATCGAAGATAAGTCATTATACAAACATTTGAGTCTTGAACTTTTGTGAAATTTCCAGAAGTCTAAGGTTGTTGAGGTGTCATGAGCAAGGTGCTGCAAGTGGCAACAGTAGTGATGAGCAGCTGTTGGGGCGGGTGCTGGAGGGCAGTTTCTAGAGGAGCTCGTAGTTGATTATTGTTACACAAGTTGTGAATGGTGCTGGAGCAAGTGTTAGAGGAGCTCATGGTTGCTTATCATTAGACGAGTTGTGAAATGAGGTCTTGGGAACAATTGCCATGACAACAGGCAAGTGTTAGATGAGCTGCAAGCAACCTATGATCTACAGGCAACCCACAAGGTGTTGGGCTGTGGAATTCAACGATTCCTCACCTCTAAATGTACACTTACCAAGTTGCTTTCATTGTTTTGACATAAATGTCTATTGAACTTGAAGTTTTTGGACATGCAACATCAAAGTTTGTAAGAATAATTTATTTTAATCATATAAAAATTAAAAACTTGACAACATAGAAAATTCTTATGCCCAAAAACAATGGATAATATTGTAAATGCACAAAATAACATAGGTGTTGAAGAGAAAGATCTCAAGACATGTGTAAATAGTGCATTGGCAAAAAAGTCAAATAACATCTTCTCAAGATGTCTGTAAATAGTGCATTGGCAAAAAACATCAAATAATATCTTTTCGGAACAATGAGTTTCAAAACTTTTAGAGATTGTGCACACAATGTGTGAGAGCTAATGAAGACAACATCATGCATGATGAAATGAGATACTTCATAACTTTCATCTATAGATGTGTACATTTTGAAAGCCAAAGGAGAAGTCTTTGACAAGTTCAAATGATACAAGGCATTGATGAAAAATGAAATGGGGAGGAGAATCAAGAACTTGCAATTGAACAATGGAGGAAAATTTGTTTACAAGAAGTTTGACTCTAGCTTCATTGAATGTGGAATCCAACAACAAACAAATGTTCAATATTCTCCTCAATAAAATGGTGTTACAAAACAAGCCAATAAAACAATTATGGAACAAATGCTAAGTGGATGATTCATGCACAAGGACTTGAACTTGAGTTTTGGATGGAAACAATGAACATGGCAACATACACTAAGAATTGATGTCCCACCAAAGCCCTCAATTCAACTCTACCACAAGAAGTGTGGATTGATAGGAGGCATGATGCATCTCATTTGAAAGATTTTGGTTGCAAAGCTTATGCACATATTCCAAATAAGAAAAGGAATAAAATACAATCTAATCCTTTGTATGTTTCTAGGTTATTTTGAAGTAACCAAACCATATTTGCTTGATGTGTGTCAAGTGCAAAAAAATCATCAAGAATCAAGATGTTGTGTTCCTTGAAAGAATGAATTAAGTAGAAAATGTTGAAGGTGAAGTTTGTTCAAAAGAAGTAGAAAGTGTTTGAATGAACTTATGAATGAGATAATTGAAGGCCAGCCACTTGAAATTGACAATGGCAAACCATAGATGAAAGTCCAATGGAAAGTGTGGATATTGATTTCAAATCAAATCATTCTTTAAAAAAATTTATTCCTCCCAATCACATTCAACAAGGTGCATGAAGAGAAAGGCTTCAAAGACAATGCAAAGAGTGGTTTCATAATTGGTGGGTTGTGACCAAATAGGTGGTGCGTGCTTCTATAGGCATTTCGGAGAAGTCCTAAAGTATGGAAGAAGCTTTCCAAAATGAAAATGCAAAGAAATGAGATGACGCCATGCAAAAATAATATAATTAAAAAAATAAATCAACAACACTTAAATCAAGTGGTGCTTTTTTGAACAAAGGTAGGAAGACAATTTTTTGCAAATTAAAAGAAGTTGCACATTAATGTCTTGCAATATTCATAGGCGATTTTAATATGAACATGTTAAAAAACATTTTAGCATCAAAACAATTACTAAATTGTATGCATCGACATAAGTTTATTTTAACATTTTTGGAATGCACAACAATTTACAAATCACAATTAGATCACAATATATATGAAATAATTTTATTTTGACAAATGTCAATCAAAAAATATAGAAACTTATTGGATAGATCATAAAACTTATATATTTCATGTTTAAACTACAAGACCATGTACCTCAATTTTGTTTCCGAAACAAAAACATGTAACATTTAAAAAGATCCATGGCTTTGTTTTTGTCTTTAATTTCTAAGTTTTATCCTTTTAAAAATTACTAAAAATATTTGCTTGCCCATGGTAGGGCCATTGCGTGCCCCACACCTTGTTAATGTATTAATGGTGTTTTGATTGTTATGTTTTTTTTTTGTTGCATGTGTTCTCATGCTTTTATTTGCCTTGTACTTCTTGTGGATGTGTTCCGTCCCTGCCTTTTCATTTACATGATCTTTCTTCCTTCCGTTCCATTAAAAAGTATCTTAAGGCAAAAGAGGAAATATGAAAATTCAATAATATTTCACCATGCAAAAATATAATCTTCAAAAAAATCCTCTGAAAGAAACCAAAATCCTTCAAGATATTATTATAACTCTATTATAACTAATCTCAAGTTTCAACACAAGCCCAAAATATATCATCTTTCAAAAATCCTCATATAAAAAATAGACCAGGGCCAAAATCCCTTAAGCTACTATACTCTATAATGAATCTAAACACTAACAATATCCTTAAGGGCCTTGCTAGTAGGCAAGGCCGACAACAAAGTCTTCTTCCCCAGAAGATCAGCAGCCCCTGTTACGACGAATACGGGGAGCGATACGGGCAACAATACGACCAGGGGATGACAAATTGGAGAGGACGAAGAAAGGAAACGCCAAGTGGGGTCCCAAGGAAAAGAAGAAGACGAAGAAGAAGAAAGAAGAAGAAGAGAGGATATGGAGCTGGGATAATTGTGAGGTGGTTTTGCAGAATAGGAATTAGGGGAGGCAAATGCCTGATTTGGGTTTCGATTTTCGTCGGCAAGAAGCAAGAGGCAGCATGGACGCTAAACGCCGCACTGCGGTAGATCCCAAGGTACGTATGGTGGGTTTCGTGACTCCCGGCACAGACATGACAGAAGTTGCCATGACCCAAGCTCCTGGAATGACAGTTCCCAATTCGTCACCATCTCCTGTCATCATCCCTCCACCTCAGAAAGAATCATTAGCTCTGGTTCCACTTCCGGTTCCATCGCCGAATCAAGGTCCTCCTGTAGAGATTGAGTTCCTCTCCGCTGGCGTAGGAAGCTATAATCCTCTAGACTCTCTGCTCGGAACCTCTTCCTCGCCAGCAAGGAAAACAGGTAGCTTGCGGGTCCAATTTGGTCAAATTCGCATCACTAGGTAGCAATCCACTGTCGCCACTCGAGATCTGATATTTTCAAGAAAACATTTGGACTCATTGTTCGGAGCTGCACATGTTGAATTTCGTGCCCTGGAATCGTTTTTTCTTTTAAATTAGGTACCAGCATGGTTTCAGAATGTGGGTTAGGAGTACAATCCTGGAAGACAGTTCTGGTTTTCGATAAGCATGGAATTCATGCTGGAAACTCCCTGCAGGAAGCGACAACAATGGCTACGACAACATGGTAGTGGACAGCACGAGTGAGTTATCACCACTGAAGCCCTTGACAGCCACCGCAGGTGACAGAATTGGAGAAAGGTTGCTGCAACCATTGGATCCTCTTGCATCTTCAATGCCAGCAAAAACTGGTATCGCTGGAGTTATACCTGGAAAGGGTAAGCCCTCTCCTTCACAAGTGTTGACTGTCACAGTTTCCAGTCTTCCTCCACAGAGTACAGCTACGAAGCCTGAACTCAAGAAAGTGACAATAGCAGGTTGGGGAAAGGACTGAACATGGCGTCTCTAAGATTCTAGCTGATTTGTGTGCAAGATTAGGAGGCAAATCATGAAATTGCATGGTGCATTCATTGTATACTGGCAGCTTCTAAACCAGTGAAGGAAAGGACATCAAGGGCAGTGAGGCATGCCAAACAGGAAGCTGAGTGCGCAGCTAAGACAGCAGCCAAGGAATCTGGTATCTGTCACATCTCTATCCCTTCTCCATCCCTCATGAGAAGCATTAGGGTTGCCAACCCTGACTTTGTATGGCAATCTCTAGTCTTACCTGAAGAATGCAATCAAGGAAGCAATCGAGCTAACCCCTTATGGTACATTTCAAACACTTAAACCCTGCTGCTTAATGGGCAGTGGGGATAGCAACTCAGGAAGTTGAGATTTTTTGTAATTGTTGCCCAAAATGTGAGCTGATTAGTATATAGTGACCCACACCGACTGTCAGGAGCTGATGAATACTGTGTTTGGAGTAATGGCAGCTAGTCACTGCCCTTCATGATGAGGTGATGGTCTGTAAAACAGTAAATCAAATGTACATACAAAGAGAACAAAACTTGAAGACAACATGAAGTATTAATTCTTTATTGAAAGCTTCAACAACACAAAATACATGCTATGCAAGAATCTAAAAACAAAAGAGTCATTCTATTCTACAAAGTTGTTCACTATATAGATCCACAAAGCAATTGATCAAGCTTCTGCTCACTCCAAAACTGAAAGTGACAGTCCCTAAGTTCTTAAGCAGTTCAAATTCAAAAAATTGTGTACGTTCCTTTTCTATGCATGAGCAGTGCATGCTTGATAATGGACACCCTGGATACAGAGCTCACAAAACAAGGAAACCTAGCATCACAAAACTAGTTACAACACTCCCACTCATGAAGTAGGTTGAATGACTCTGACATGTAGGCTAACATTTATCTTAGTTACAGTCCATATAAGTTGGCAGATCTTTTGGGAGAGGTACAACTCCAAGTAAGCAGCATAACTTTGCAAAACGATCTCCAGTTAATGCTTTAGTCAACATGTTTGCAACTTGGTGGACAGTATTGATGTGAAGCACATCTATATTGCCCAAAACTTGGTGCTCTTTGATTAGATGATATTGGATGTCAATATGTTTGGTTCTCCAGTGAAACTTTGAATTATGAATCAACCAAATGGCATTCTAATTGTTGTTGAAAAGCTTCATAGGGGCTAGTTGAGTGTACCCTAAGTCAGTCAAAAGTTGCCTTGTCCAGAACACTTCTTTGGTGGTCATGCTAGATGCCACATACTCTGCTTCAGTAGTTGATGATGCTATGTCACTTTGCTTTTGACTCCTCCAAGATACTGGTCCTCTGTTCATTTGTACCACAAAGCCTGATCTTGATTTTCTATCTATGAGATCAGCTGCAAAATCTGCATTTGTGTATGCTTCAAGTAGATTAATAGTTGGTTTACTTTGATAACATATTCCCCAATGAACAGTTCCTCACACGTACTTGTAGATCCTTTTCATAGCAGTGAAGTGGACGTGGCTAGGTTTAGATGTGAACTTTGCTACTGCACCCACAATGTAAGAAACACAAGAAGAAATCTTGGGTTTTTCCACTACCACCCATTGGAACTACTTGTCCAATTTGACAACTATTTGACTTATTATCATTGTTCACAAATAGCAAATGAAATTGTTTGCTTGTTATTTGTGCATAATTTCCATAGTGAAAACAATGACTACCTTGTTCACTAGCATTGGATTTTTTCCTCCATGTTGAATTTTATAATAATGAAAAAAAATTGACATGAAAAACATTTCAACCCTAGATTCTTTGCAAGAATGGTAATATTGTTTAGTCATTTTTTTAACAACTTTTCAACTATTAGTATCTAGCATAAGTTGAATCAAGGTTTGATAACAAGTGGATAATGTTACTCATAAGCCACGCCTTGCACTTATACAAAAATTAAAATTATTTTATTTTTTAATAGTTTCAAATTTTTGATGTGGAAATTAAGGTAGCATTTAACTTTATGTACACATTGCACTATAATGGTTAGTGATTTTATTGACATTTCTTCAACTTTCAACATGGTACATAAGTTGAATTGGACATTTGTATCATGTGGAAACCATTGTTCATAGGTTGCATTTCACATTTATCATAATTTAATAAAACACATGCAATAATTTATAAAGACCTCACATTTTTTGAATTATCAACATTTGCACACAAGTTGAACCATTCATTTTGAATGTGTTAAATCCATTACTATTTAATTGCATCTGCATTCACCATAATTTTTTTAGATGAATGTATAAAAACTTGTTATGTTTCACATTAATATTTGAATTAAAGATTAAATCAAAATGTTCATATATACAAAGTCTAGGGTCCATGTAGACCTTTATATTTTAAAAAATTAATGTTCAAACTTGTACATTTACATAAATTTAAATTATGTTTGTCCCCTAGTCTTATATTACAAATGTTCATGATGCCATAATAATAAAACCTAAAAAAAAAATCCTTAAATTATTTCTCCATTTTATTTCTTAATGTGTGAGAAATATAAATCTTAGTTAGATTGTTAATTTTTTTTTTGGGTATATTATTATTTTTATTGTTACCATGATTTAACATTTTTTTAGGCTTGTTTTGTTACAAGTTTATGTTTAACTATTTAACTATGAAATTTTTTATTTATTTTAAATTTTTTCAAAAACTTCAAAAATGGTGATTTCATAATAATGACATCAATGAGTTATTATTATTATTATTTTCAAATTTGTGGTGTTGTTCAAATGATAGTCATTGATACAAATATTTAGTTATATTTTGGCTATAGACAATATATTGAGGTATTAGTTTGTTAAAATCCTTCTATATTTTGGCTACCAATCCTAGAACCTATTATAAAATTTTAACTTATATATATATCATGTTGATGTAAGTTTAAAGTTAGTTTGATGTTGGAACTATTTATGGTTTTAACATTGAAATTATTAATCATTATTCATTATGAATATCTTTTTGTTTTTTCAAATTTGTGATCTCAAAATTTTAACAAAGATTCATTGAACTTGCATTATTTTCATAAGGGGTCACTAAATGTTTGGGGTTCTAAACCATGTGCATTAAACAAGACAATTTTTAGAGTGTATTATATATTGTTTAACCTATTTTTTTCAATTTATTATTATTTAATTTTCTAAATACACACATATTTAAACCAACATATATTAATCATTACATAATCTATATTAATTATAAATATGTTTTTGAATAAATAGTACCTTTTACTCAATAACTAATATATAACACCTTATATTCTTACTAACATGTTTTTTTTATTTAAAAAAAAGAATGACCCCTTTCAAAAAGTTTCCTTGAAATTTCATTATTTTTTAAATTTTCCCCAAAAAGAACCACCAACTTGCAAAAATTTGCCACCAAAGATAAAACAAAAAATATTGTTGACTAAAGGGTGGGGG
>Ga0116229_10007009_pt1 | contig 17975 bp, 14 predicted proteins | sample S1TSphgellanicum_3_FD_87313 | JGI IMG/M metagenome (GOLD analysis project Ga0116229, IMG submission 87313) | Host-associated microbial communities from peat moss isolated from Minnesota, USA - S1T2_Fc - Sphagnum magellanicum MG | ecosystem: Host-associated > Plants > Peat moss > Unclassified... | reverse complement strand
TTTTTTTTTTGTTTTTTATTTTTTTTTTTTTTTGTTTTTTTTTTTTATTTGTTTAATTTTTTTTTTAGTTTTTTTTTTTTTTTTCTTTTTTTTTTTTTTTTTTCATCTTTTTTTTTTTTTTTCCACCTTCGCCTTTCTATGTTTCATTTTGTATTGGAATGTTGGATGTGGCATTGTTCTCATGGTGTACTTCCAACACCTCTTTACAACATTGATTGTTTTTTTTTCTTTTGGTATGCCAACACCTAGGTCCTTTAGTGAGATCAAAATTCTTCCAATGTTGACAATGTAATTACTTTTTGAAATCACTATTCTTACAATTTTTTATTAACAATTTTGTTGATGTGTGAGATCGTGTTTTTTTTGTTTTGCAACTGAATCAATTAAGGATATTAATCACATTCTTATTTTATGGGGACTTTGGAGAGCTTGAACATTTTTCAACATTCTCCTTCTTATTTTTCATTTTTTTTGTTTCATTTATATCAATAATGATTTAAAATGTTTTCATTGATGAATCAAATTCAAAGAAACAGTGTAATGATGTCCCATATGATGTTTTTGATGTCTATGGAACATTTATTATAATATTGTCAAATTTGGATGTGATTAATAATTAGACAATTGATTTACAACTTCTAAGTTTTATTGATCTACAATGTGCATTGGCTCTTATTATTCCTTGTCGTTTTGATGTTCATGTTCATGTGATGTAGGTTGATGAAACTTTTGGATTGTTAATCACAAATTTAGCATGCAATGAATTAATAATGAAAATTGTGTAAAATTCGTTAATTCATAAGTTCATACATTTTACACATGAATATTGTACATTGAAAATACATTTGACACACAAATAAAAGTGTTGACAAATGAAATAAGAACTTAAGAATGAATGCATGTCACATGAATTTTTCATATTCTTATAAATTTGTCTGTTAAATGTGTTTGTAGTGGCAATATCAATGTGTGAAATGTATAAATTATGAATGAACAAATTTTGCACAATTTCCATTTTAAGTCATGAGATGTTAAGTTTGTGATGTTTGTGTTATCATTTAATATTGATCAATCTTTTGAAACATTTATTGAAGTTGATCTTAACCTCTTTGTAAATTTTAACAACCTTTTTGTTCCATTGACTAATGAGGATTTCAATATTGATCCTAGTGGTGTTTTTTGTAGTTCACCTTTTATTTAATTATATTCTAAAAAAGTTCATTAAATTGATTTTTAAATTATTGATGATAGTGATTTAAATGTTATTTATCTCTATAATATTATGTTTGTTAGTGATAATGATACACACCAAAAGGATAAATTCTTGGACATTGATGAATAGAAATTGGAGAACATCAACAAGGATAATAAAAAAATCAACAAACATGTTAAAATGCGGGCCAAAATCTTTTCACGAGTGACAATAATTTTGGGATTACAATATTAAAAATTTGACTACAAATTTGTTTAAAAATGAACACATTGTTAGGGAATGATGGACATGTTGTCCATGTTCATACTTCAAGTGGCAAATAAGTACAAATTTTTGTACCCACCAACAAGGTATGAATTCTTGATCTAATTTTTTATTCATTTATTTATAACTATAAGTTTGTTAATTTTTGTAATTTTGTTCCTTTCAAGGTTTTATTGTTGAACCAATCTAAAGCTCCTATATTTTTTAAATGGATTCTTCAATTATAACTTTATAGCTCATGTTTTGTTTTACAAGGAAAAGCCTTTTCATGTAAACCAAATGACAAATAGACGCACTATGAAAAAATGGGTTATTTGTAACTAGCCTTGCAATTGTATTTTTGAATTACAATGACCATTTGTAATTCAATGTATTTCTATAGGTGTGAATGTTGTCAAACAAGCTGCATGAATTGTGACAAATATAACTCACCATATGTGAAATTGTATACATATGTAACTCATGCAACTCAGTTACAACTATGTAAGAACAACTATTGTGTAATTCCAATGTAATTAATTTGTAATTACCATAGTAACATCAACATGATATCATTTTTCATCAATCCATCAAAATTTCACATGTGACATTATGGGGATTTTTGGGTGAATTATTTTTTGGAAATATTAATCCCCACCATACATTATGACTATTCATTTATAATGGTCTTCGATTGTGACACATGGCATAATCAAAAGTTGCCACATGGCATATTAATTAAAAAAATTAATGAATAAAAAAATTATTTATTTAGGTAATTAAGGAGGTCAGTACATAAGCATAGTTAGGTAGGTAGGAAAGTGAAACTAAGTAGGTAGGACAAACTTACATACGCAGGCTACTTACCTACCTACTTACTTATACTACATACCTATTTTTAAAACTAGCACTAATTATTTATTTACTTAGGTACGCAAGTAGTAGTAGGAATGTAGAAATAAGTAAACAAAAGAGTAGCCATGTAATATATTTGTTTATTTTATGTTTTATTTTAAAAGTTAAACTTTTTTGAATTCATCCCAAATTGACACATATCTTTTCATGTGAGCACACAAAAAAATACCTTTTTCATATAGTTTGTGAATGAAATTCAAGGATAAAATTTATGGGCTAAATATTTTAGTTACAAATTAGTTGCAAGTTGAATTGAAAGTAAAAAAAAACTTTTCCACATTCTTTGTACTTATTTTTTTAGTTTTAAATTGTACAAGTAAATAAGTAATTATTTAATAATTATATATGCAAATTGATTATCTATAATTATCTATAACGATCATTTGAATTAGTTTTTAAAATTAGTCAATCTAGTTTAAATAATTATTTAGTCATTTATCAATTAATTCATCATCACAATTTTATTTATCATAATTGAAAAAAATAATTATATGGATTCCCAAAACCAATTATTTAGATTATTTGATAATTCATTATTCTAATTCAAATAAATAACTAATTAGTGAATCTAAATAATAATGTTCTAAATAACTAATTCAACTGATTAATCATTTATTACCTAAATTGGATTGGTTAGTTCGGATTAATATTCAATTATCCAATTTAATTAATTAATCATAATAATTAAGTAATTTATTTAATATTTAATATTTAAAATAATAATGGTTAAATATTAAATATGATTTCTTGGAGAACATAATTATTAAATAATTAATTTTTTGAATTTTTGAATTGATGATTAATCATTCAAACTTGATATTTTTATGAATAAGTTTAGTTTAAAATTTTATTTAATTGTTTAAAAATTGATTATTTGAATCAGTTAACAAATTAAAAATTAAAAATATATTGATTTAATTAAAATGAGCTATTTCTTATTAATTAAAAATAATATTTTATAAGTTATTTAAAATAATTCACTATTAAATATTAAGGATTAAATATGAAAATTTTAAGTTATTAAGTTATTAACAATTGAACAATAATCACAAAATAGTGGAAAAATAATATTTCTATAGTGGCAACATAGTTGCACAATTAGTTGCAAGTGTCATTTGTTATGGGTAATGGAAATTTGTAATGATTATATGTGTTGATGTCTAGTTGCAATGTAATTGTCGATTGGGTGTTACATTTACACCAGTTGTAATATAGTTGCCATACACAATTAAAATGCAACTTACCAAAAAGTCAAACATGATTGACTACATTTATATGTCTGATGTGTACGTTGCAATGTATATGTGTCCCATTTGCAACTACAGTACATTTTTTTAATTTTTTGATGTGACACTTTATTTATTTATTACTCATATTTCCATGCTCTAGTTGTAATGTAGTTGTATATTAGTTGATTTGGAGCTTTAGTTGCAAAACAATGTAGTTCCAATAGACATGATTTATCATTGTGACAACTTGTTTAATACATAAAAAATATTTTCATCCTTAAGAGTTTTTGCAATCTTTTACACATATTGCCTTCACAATTTTTGTCTTTTGTTAGGATCCATATTATGTTTGTTAACTTTCCATTGTGGGTGTAAGTGTAAAGGTTATTTGTCCTTTAATTTAGCCAATTTAATCAATTCTTTGGTTTTTTAAAAAATTGTTTCTTTGTGTAATTTAGCTTCAATACTTTGTAAAACATTCATTACAGCCACCACATGACAATTCCATTGTGCATGTGTCACAACTTTAAAACAAGGATGTGCATCTCACAACTTTCATTTATATACGATTTTGTAAAATGGTTGTAAGAATTTGTCATTTGAAACAAGAGTTAATTATTCATGCTTGCTATTGACCAATTATGGTACATATTCACTATTTCAAATTGTTAGAACTTTCAATTATTGTTTTGTTAGAATGCAACTTATAGTTTATGAATTGGGGCAAATTTGTGCATTTCATAAGAGACACATTTGAATATTATTGGGTGTGGATTACTTTAAAAGAACTTGTGATGTTACAAATGGCAAATCAAAATGTCCACATTAGTGTGATAGTGCTATGGATTGTTTGTAGAATTTGTTGTTTTGCCTTCATTTGTTTGATTTCAAATTCTTACATTTGTAAGGTGATGTGCTTTGTTGATTTTTAAAGAATTCATTACAAATTGCAACTTTGAATAGTTCATCTATTTAGTTTTTATATTATTTTCTAATTTACAATGTAGTAGCCAAGCTTTGATTAGATCCATTAGGAGGTCGATTAAATAAATATAAATTCAATGAATTGTTGAAATTGACACAACACCTTCATCTCCTTTTAATATTTTCATTGATTTTAAGTTTCAACATGTGAATTTAGCTTGCGATGAAACTTCTTTACATGCGCTTGGTGTTGGTTTTAATAAAAACACCAAAAAATCTTATGCTCTATTTATTCAAGAAGAGAGGAATATGTTGGTGTAGGATATTTGTCAACCTACATCAACAACATGGTTGAATTCATGATTTAATTTTTTTTGCATATACATTTTTTCAACCATGGTTGCTAAGGTTTCAAAAATGTTTATTTTGAACAAAATTGTCATGCAAATTGCCTACTGGTTCAATAATCAATTTTTTTCAAGGTGTTTCTTGCAAGAAAAAGAAAATTGACATCACAAGAAACATAAACTTATTGTTGATTGTCATGTTGAATACAAAAACAATGGTGTTATTGTTTTTGATGTAACTATCATTGTTCCTAATATGAACATTGTTCTTACATTTGATGTTGTTCTTATTGTTGTTTTGATTTATAATATTAAAAAACTATTGTTCAAACTCGAGATGTTGTCAATTTTTTTTGGGTTAATTATTAAAATGAATTCTAAAACAAATTGTTTGAAAGTGAACCTCCCAAGTATAAAGAGTGTTTGGATTTTATTTTTGTTTGTGTATCATTGCAAATTGTTAAGATGAATATGAATTTTGGTCACGGTTTTAATATTTTGTTGAACTATCTTATTATAATCAATCAGGTGGTTGACCCCAAGTTTGTTTTTGTTTGAACACATTTTGCTTTTGCTTTGATACAATCTACTTTTGCTTGAAACACTAAAAAATGTACCTTGATCAATTTTGGATTTACAAGATGTTGCCTATCATTGCACCGTAAGCAATGCATATTCACATTTTGATTTTATTTTTTTGGGTTGAAATAGATGGATATTTCATAAGACTTTGTTTTTTTTTGTTCTTCTAGCTAAGTTGGTCTTCAATGCCACAATGGAATTGGACACTTTGAACATCGATTTGCAACTTTTATTTTAACATGCTGATTCACTATGAGCTTGACCTTTGATTCATTAGCTTTCAACTTTCATTTTAGTAATTTTGATTCACATTTCACCTTTGATTTTTGCTTTCTTCTCATTGAGTTGTTCATATATATATATTTTAAAAAGGTGTCATTGGTTTGTTTAGTTTGTTTTTGAATTTCAAATTTTAATGTGTAGACTTGGAAAGATATTTTTAGATTTTAATAAAATATTTTTTTACATATTGAAAGAGAATTTCTTTTTTTGAAAAGAATGTAAAAGAAAAAAAAGAAATTAAAGAAGTTTTCTAAACATGACACAACTTTGAAAATTTGTAAATTCATGTTAATTGATTAGCATATGTGTGAAAAGAGATCCAAAAAAAACACACACATGGAAAATATCGACAATTCTTTAAGTGTAATTGGAGGGCATGGTACCCAACATTTCATTTCTGTTCATTTGCTATTGGAGTGGCATTTCAACAAAAGAATCAAAACACCCACCAAACTTGCTTTCCATTCTTTGAACCACCCCTTTCGACCCCTCCCCGAACCCTAATTTTCAGAGGACTTGAACTTCGACAGTGAAATCTTTCTTCCATTTTGTAAGATCCTGGAAGATCATTGCTGAGTTCTTGTGCCTGAAGATGATCATCCAAATGCAATACAAAAAATTAGGGTAGGTTTTATGGGGAACTAAAAGGCCTCACTCAAGAAGGTGAAGCTACTAGTGTGGGTGCTGGGTCCTAAAGGCTCACCATGCTGAGACCACAATGCCCAATGGTCATTTAAACCTCATTGTTTTATTCTTGTCTCACTTGCAAAAGCTAGCTACAAATGGATAAATGACAAATAGTCAATTTTTGCTTATGTCAACCTTCATTGTTCACTATGTGGTCCTTTTGGTTTACACCATCAATCGTCTTCTTGATACCTAGTCCTTGTATGGTTGTTCATTTGCTTCATTGTAGCACAAGATTGTACTTCATAATCGCTTTGATCAAATTAAAAAATAATGGATTGTGCCACATTTTCTTATACCTTTTTGGAAGTTGGAGTGATAGAATTTAATTTTTAAACATTTCAAAAGGCCCATCCTCGAAAGAACCCTTTTTAAAAAGTTAAAATGTATTTATGCATGAAAAATGGACGGTGGTAGAAAATATTAAAATAATACAAAAGAAAAAATGGATGATATTCAATGACATTCATTTTATGGATTGAATAAATACTTGTGAAATTCATCCACTACGGATATAATAGCTAAAGAGGTAGGTAACAACTAACAATGGGAATTATGTCTTGCAAAGGGCAAGAGTGAACCAACACACCATCCACTAGGTGCCCCTTATCTCTCCATCCTGAACGAACATCACATGAGTTAATATTCGGATTCACCTTGGTAACCCATTGTGTGAGAAGTAAGTAGGAAATTAGGTAAGATTAGGTAGATACCTATCTTACCTAATTTCCTACCTATCTTACCCATTGTGTGATAGGTAGGAAATTAGGTGACTACTAAGTAAGTAAATGGTTTATCGATAGGTAAGGATTGTCTTTATTACCTACCTTCTAACAATCCACAAGTGGGTTGATAGTAGGTAGTAAACAAAGCAACCGGCTAACCATCATGGTTAGCTAGGGAGTTAGAACCCAATAGAAAATTGTTTTCGAATCACTTACCATACATCTTTCATGGTGCATCATTGGCAAGTGTTGGTTCACTTTGGCCCTACATTTGCCCACCATCCATCTTTCATGGTGCATTGGCAAGTGTTGGTTCACTTTGGCCCTACATTTTGCCCACCTTGTTAGAGGTTTAGAAGAGTAGCTCCACAAATCCCCAATAATTTGCACCTTCAAACAATAAACCATCCAAAATGGTTGGCTTACTCTATTTGTCATGCACCACCACCACCCACAAAGATGAAATTGCTATTGTGAAAGGTGAGGCTATCACATTTATGGCCACCTATCTAGTTGAGGTGAGGGAGGCCATCCACCTAGTCTTGGCCTCCCTTGAGTAGCTAGATGGCCAATGGCCTTTGTAGCTTAGCTATGCTCAAGTGAGTAATACCCTAGTCTAGAGAGCTTCAAGATCCTCCTGTTGTCACAGCTTAAGCATTGATGGAGGAAGAAGAGCTGATGAGCACATGAATGAAGTCAGCCTTGGTGTGTGGGGAAGTGTAACCTAAAATCTAGGCTAATAGGAGAAGCATCTTTGATAATCTTTAATAGTTGCATGATGGACACATGGGGGGGGGGCCAGAGTGAACCAGGCGCAACATCCAATGGAACCTCAACTGAGTTAATATTTGGTTTCATCTTGGTAACCAATTATGTAAGAAAAGAAATAGGTTTCATATATATATATATATATAGGTAGATAGGTAGGAAAATAGGTAACTAATAATAGGCAAAATAGATGGTTTTTTATACATAGGTAAAGAAGGGCTGATTTTACTACCTACACTACTAACAGCCCACAAGTGGGTTGTTAGTAGGTAGGTAATAAGTAAAAAGGAATTGAGCTAACCACCATGGTAGATGATTAGTTTATAGCTAACCAACCATTGTGGGCTAACCATTGTGGTTAGCTATGGTACATGAATATCAATGAAAAACTGTTTCCTGTCCACACACCATCCATCCATCCATTCATCCTCCATGGTGCACTGATGATGGATGCTGCTGGTTAACTCTAGCCCAAGTAGGTAGGTAGGTAGGTAGGTAGGTAGGTTCTAGGTTCCTTCTTGATGGATGGGGCAAAAAGTCCACTTCTATCTGTCTTTTCCTTCCACTAAAGGATCTTTGAGTGGGCATGGAAACAATCCATAATAAGGTGCAGAGCAGAGCAGAGCAGAGCAGAGAGAGAAGGGGGAATTTAATGTGGTTGTCTGTCTGCTGCCCTTGGCAGAGAGAAGTGAGGAGAATTTGTAACAGGCTCTTTAATTAATTGTGTAAGTAGTTTAAAAAGTTTCCACTCACATTCTCTTGAGCAGCTGATGAAATCATGAGTGCCAGCTGATGATGATAATAAGTAAGCTGCTAAACTCCAGGTTTCTTCAGTAGGCTTACTTTCCTCTACTCCAGCAGAAGAGAAGAAGTTGTAGATTTTGACAAACAACAACAACAACACTCTTTGCAAGAATTCATGTTGGCCATTTTGACAAACAACAACACTCTCTTGCAAGAATTCATGTTGGCCATTTTGACAAACAACAACACTCTTTGCAAGAATTCATGTTGGCCATTTTGACAAACAACAACAACACTCTGTTGCAAGAATTCATGTTGGCCATTTTGACAAACAACAACACTACTCTGTTGCAAGAATTCATGTTGGCCATTTTGACAAACAACAACACTCTTTGCAAGAATTCATGTTGGCCATTTTGACAAACAACAACACTCTTTGCAAGAATTCATGTTGGCCATTTTGACAAACAACAACACTCTCTTGCAAGAATTCATGTTGGCCAAACATGACACTTTACTAAAAGCTTTACTTGCAGAACCTTTTTAGTCAAGAACCATTTTTTTTCTCTCATCTAACCATAGTACTTACCTTGGCAGCTTCCACACTAATTATATCTTCAAAAAAATTCTTTTTTGGACAAATCGTTTTTTTTTTTGGAGGCCAAGGAAAATAGAGAATCTCCTGGAATTTCAGGAATCTTCAATATTAATTAATTAATTACTCGACATTATGCAAGTTTACTGAATCGAGCGTATGCAAACTTTGTTAGTGCAAGATGGGTGATTATTTTTTGAGGAACTGATATATGGGTGATTTTTTTTTTTTGGGAACATATCGTATGATCATCCCCCATATATTTTCTCAGAGATAATTTCAAAGACAACTATCTCATTTCCAAGCCTAACTATTTCATTTATTTCCTAATAACTAACTACCTGCATTTTATAATTACCTCATTCCTTTTCACTACCCACCAACATGAATATGAAAAAAAACAGATTAAACATGTGTCTTTTCATGTCAATGAAATGTATATTAATTTCAATTCAATTGACATTGCCATAAATATAGTGATCAATCATTCGAAACCACATGAAACCATAAGAAAAAAAAATATATAGAGCTGATCCTCAGTGATAGTGTGGGGTAGCAGTGTGCAAAGCCCAAATTGGATTGAAGCATAGGTAATAATACTTCAAACTTTGCTTCAACATTTATTTTACAAAACTTCAGCAGTTGGGCATTCAAGCCGCCAGTATATCAATGATGATTCATGGTCATTATTATTGCAAAATCTAGTCTGTGTACAAAGGTAGCTAGCTCCCTGACTTTTCCACATACGAGTTTGGTCTCATGCAATTCAAGGTTTCAAAGATGAGGGGAAGTATGGGTATGTTTCGAAGTACTAATGTAGTACATTGGCACCACCAGGCGCCACTTCGACACATGTTTGTTGAAATAATGAATCAATTTTTGAGGAATATGAATTGACCAAAGCACTTTTCTGCTTCTAAATCCCATAATCTTTTTTTTTTCCCATCCATAACATGGCAATATTCTATATTGTCAAGCATGTTTTTTTTAGTGTTGAATTTGATGAAGAATCTGTGGCAGTAGCACCAACTATTGTGTCAGTGCACACAGCCTGTTGCTTGTTATTAACTCGTACATCATATATGTCAGAAACAAGGAAAGAAAAATTGTAGTCATGAGAATTTTCACTTGTACCCAACAAATGGCAAACCCAAATAAATTAAATTGATCATTGACTCAAAGCTTGACAGCAGTTGCATAATTTGCAAAAATTGTTCTCTCCTGTTTGGTCAAAGTTTTATTGAAATCTGAAGTTCACAAATTATGCAGTTGTGACAGAGTCACTGTATCCCACAAATGCTCCTACCGTGATGAGTCAGTAAAACCCCATGTATATTCATGGCAAATCACACTACCCTATCATGGCATGATCATGGCGACAGGACACTATTTTCCATCCAGGTGCCAAATTTGCCGCAAAGATAGATAGCAATGAATTAAACTAAAATTGCTATCATGGGGGGGGCAGGTGGGTGTGGGGTAAATCACCAGGTCCATCATCACATGATCGTCATGACAATTGTTTTCCAAAGCAATCACCGATTTATCCCTTTTTGGAAGCTCAAGTTGATGATGAAAATACACCATGCTACTACCACTATGGACAGTCAAAAGTGGCCAGGAATAATTTACCCAATGTACCTCTCAAGTTCAACTTGTGTTGTTTTCCAGCAATTCCAAGCCCACCATCAAGCATCCCAATATCCCCCAAGTGTGCAGTGTAGGGGCCGCATCAGTGTTCCAAGTTCCAACCCCACTACCATAAATTAATATAGGCAGCAGGAGCAGGTAAGCCCTGACTTCAAACTTACATGATTATAGCCAAATTCCAACACAGCATTAGAGTGGTAACCAATGCCATGATTGTGCATAAGCTTCTTCTTGGATTATTCACTTGTCCAAAGCTTCCAATAGGAGAGAGTCCAGTTGGATTCACTGTGAATGGACTCGACCCGTTTCGAGTAGTTGACACCTTGATGCTGTTTCTACCTGTGAAATTTTAGCCATCCAATTTTTAAAAAAAAATTAACTCAGAAAATTGAAGAATTTCCTCACCAAACATCATAGGAAAATTGATAACTCAATTGTCTGAGCCCCCACAAGCAACTGTCGATGAGGATTGTGGAACCCAGCATTGGGCCATCATGCCTCAAACCTTAAGAAATATAGAGCTTCAAGCACTTCAGGACTACAACAATTCCAGATTTTGAGTAGTTCCTTTCATATTTGAAAGGAAAATGAAAAAACAATGTGTACAAATGGATGAGCTCTACAATGCATCACAGAGCACCCCTACATCCATGATGTCCAGGTCTGCAACAGTTGGGCTGATTAATTACAATGCCCTGATGGGTAATGGAGCAATCGATCACCGAAATTGAGGAATTATACAAAGGGGCAACAACATTTCCATTCTCATTGAAATAGATTTACAAATGATTGTAGAGAGATACTTACAGTCATAGTTCTTCCACCCAATTTGATGTTGCTCATTATCATAGACCACAAGCTTGTCCTTTAAAACAATATCTTCACCCAATTAACATCACACAGTCCAATTTCAGCAGGCGCACACTAAGTGAAACTATTTAACAAAATCATCAAGGACATGACTCTCATGACAATTAACTAAAACCAATGTCTCTATGAGAATGCTTTGAAGGCGGGATGAAAACAAATGAGTGCAGTCATAACCTTATGAGTGTAACTCACAAGGTGTCAGACCAATCACCCTCAACATCATTCTCACATTTCCAGAGGCAACAGGAAGAGGCAAGTCTTGATGTTGGCTAGCACTCAAAGAGACATATGTAACAAAGAAAAAATGCCAATAAGTATCAATTCCTCATTCAAGCTGCAACAAGCTGACATGGAGGCTAAGCTTCAAAACCTAGACCTAACCATTGCTGGCATTTCCAAAGCTATTAACAATCCCATCAAAATGCATAAAAAAACACAGACATGAGATACAGATCTGTACCTCCAAAAATTGTATATGATATATATCCCGGCTGGCTAACACTCTCCAGCCACCCAAGACAATCTGCTGCTATGGTTTGGCCACTGGTGCTCTGGTCATTTGCAGCCAACTCAGAGGGTGAAAAGTGATACTGGAAAATTAGTGACATTCTGAAGTATTCCACTGACAATCCAAGCACCAAGAGTAAGGTAACTTGTTATGGAAGATTAATCCCTGATGCACCCATTCAAAAAACCTCCAAGTATACATTCAAATGAGTCATATAGCAATCACAAAAACCTTGAGAAATTCTGTAGTGTATTTGGAGGTTATCTTACAGAGCATAAATGTGCATGTGAGTTTTTTTCCAGTGATAACACCCGGAGGGTATCACAGGAAGAGTATAAAACAAAAAAAATTGTTTATTTTTACATTGTGTAACACTGTTGGTCACAGGCATTACCGGAATTGGGCCCACATCAAGCAGGCCCTTATTCCAGTAATGCCCTCAGCATCAGGCATTAGCCTACACAAAATCAGTCTAGTATGCTTTCATGACCAAGAGCAAATATAGAAAGCACAAGCAGAATGAATGAATGCTCAGAGAAACATTACCGTGATCTCTTGTTGGAAGAGGTAGTTCTGTGGAGTGAGCTGCATTGCTCCACCCTCAAAATAGAGCGTCACATCTGGAAATGTGGTGTTCACACTGGCCAAATACCCCATTCAAAATGAAAACTCAAAATCAGCCCAAATACTCCACTCTCGATTCACTAAACCCCATAAACCCACTTCTTTTATGCTCTAATTCAGAATCAGAAACTTTTACAGGGCAAATCTGTAAACATTGCAAAATTCCTTAGAAATTTTGGGGACCCATCTAAGGATGATCACACAAGTGTGGAAACCACCCATATTACAATATCTCTCTCTTGACCTCTCTCTCTCTCTCTCTCAACATATCAGGTGCAAAAAGGAAGCCAATAACAGTCACAGAGGAAAAAGGACTAGAATGTACTCATAGCCAGTATCCACAAAGCAAATTTGGTGTCCACCCTCACCATCTGGCACTTCTTGAGCAGGCGTAGGCACTACTTGAGTTATCTGCCATTTTTGTAGACATCAGGTAAGAACAAAATGCAGACCCAAAGATGTGCTAATGCAAATTATGTAGGTTTCCCAAGTGTGTGCTATTGGAGAGGAAAAAAAAACAATTTACATGTGTGTTTCCATTTTTATTTCACTTCTTTCTGAACAAAACCTCACAAAATAAAGAATTTGACAAACATACAGACATACATAAATACATACCGCTGTTACAAAGTTGGTGTAAGCTGGGTCCACTAGATACGCTAATGTGGTCCCACTGTCAAAAATAACACCTCCTCCGGTCCCTCCCGATTTATCTGAAAGTGTAAACACTGATGGGCTAGTGATATTCATTCCGTTAACTGCAATATTTAACAGCTGTACATTGTAATGTTGTCTGCACACATTTTGTAAGGAAAAAAAGGGGGGGTAAGGACTTCATCATTAGAAAAAAATCAGAGAGACATCACAACAACATAACTATTAAGATTTCTAGCTTACATCAATTATGGGTAAGGTATTCGTGTTGAATAAGCCATATCTGACAAGAGCCTCCAAGGCATAGGAGATGTGACCAACATATTACACATATGGGTCATCACAGACAACAAAATGGAATGTGTGCATGCACTTACTGTCGTTGGATAATTGGTGTGTATATCAAATCTGGTTCATCAATTTCACCAATTACAAGTATCCCTCCACCTTTATCTTCCCCTTCTAGACAGTGTGCAAAGACATTGGGTGCTATTCCTTGGCTTGCAAGTTGTGACAGAACAGAGATTGATGCCTGGCCAAATCCAATCAGTCCATCTACAGCCCTTGGTGTTGAGCTCAACACACCAGATTGGTTGAAATTGCACCTGTGCCACCGCCCCTTCCCCAAATTCAATCTGTGCATCAAAACTTCTTAAATTTGGCCCCTCTGGCTTCTTGGTGCTCTCTTCCTTCTTTGAGTGCTAAACCTTGTGTGGAACTGTTTTGACTATTCCATGTGGATCAAGACATGCTGCTCAACCATGTTCTTTGACAGTAAATCTTCTGGAACATAGATATATTTTCTTTTGGCAACAAACCAAACACAAACTGGGGAACTGATATTCAACATATGCAGAAAAGTTGAGTACCCAAAGACAACTGAAGCAGAGCCATTCCTCGGGGTGGATGTGTTGCCAACAAGTTGGTCATACGTAAATAGATCTTCAACAAAATAACCCTCTATTGTACTCCCATCCCCATATATGGACTGGTATAAGCACTCTGTTACTCCTCCATGACAGTTTGTTGATGAGAACATTTCCGTTGCCAAAGCACAATTCTGACTGCTACAAGGTACAACATGGGCTGTTGATGAGCGTGATGGATCATAGACTGTAAGAGGAATCTACACACACAAACCCACCAGCAGCAAGAGTTGCACCCTCATTAATCTCCACCCTGCCCCAAACCCTAAACCCCAATTCTTGACATCTTACTGCAATATGTGGGTTAACAATTTCACACATGGTGCCAAAAGCAAAAGTCTAGCTTAGTAGATGGATTTACCGGGAGGGTGGTTTTCAATGGACAGTTGTAACAGGGCGCACAATCAACCCACATTATATCACTGCCTGTATCAACCTGTACATAGTAAAGTTGCACCGGAGTCCCTAAACCAACCTGTGTGTAATATAATCTTCACACCCCAAAACAAAAGGAAAAACCACACACAACAACAAAACAAACCCACCCATGAGCCACTTGTGAGTCCTAATTATAACACTCTACATAAATAAATAAAGAAAGAAAGAAAGAAAGCAAGTGGGTACATATAATTGTTTAGTCCAGACTGCAATTTGCATAAAACAAAAGCCCTGAGAGCCAGTCATGAATTCCTGTAGTGCTCAAAACTAATGTCATGAAACCACAAAATTCACACAAGGAAGTTTTGAAGAACCAGAAAACCAACAAATAACCTAACAAAATGCAAGAAATCAAATGAATTACATAACAGCACATACTTGCTCCTGCACCCCAACCCTCCTCTATTGGACAACTTGGGTGGTGGGTACCTAGAAAGAGTAGGTAGGTACATAGAAGGGTAGATAGCAGTAGGTACAATAGAAGGTTACAGCAACCCCAACCCTAATCTGTTGGAGAACTTGGGTGGTGGGTAGGTAGAATGAGTAGGTAGGTACATAGACGGGTAGGTAGTAGTACTAGGTACAATTGAAGGTTACAGCACCCCCAATCCTCCTCTGTTGGACAACTTGGGTGGTGGGTAGGTAGAATGAGTAGGTAGGTATATAGAAGGGTAGGTAGTAGTAGGTACAATAGAAGGTTACAGCACACCCAACCCTACTCTGTTGGACAACTTGGGTGGTGGGTAGGTAGAATGAGTAGGTAGGTACATAGACGGGTAGGTAGTAGTAGTAGTAGGTACAATAGAAGGTTGCAGTATCACCCTGGAACCAACAGAAGGGTAGGTAGGTAGGTAGGTAGATAGATAGATAGATAGGTAGGTAGGTACCTACCCAACGCTGGTGGGATCGCCATCGCCTGCCAGAGGGAAGCCCACGACTGCCAAGAGCATGCGTCTCCTGCGCATCTCGTCGTGCGAGCGGAGTCTACCAAAGTGCTCCGCAGTCATCCCTTTTCCGTCTTGCCTCAAACTGGAGCCTTGTAGCTCCGCAAAGCCATGCTTCAATTGCAGCACTTGAGCCTCTGCAACGCTCGTCACGAAACTCATGATGCAGAGCACCCACAACAACAACAATAAGAATGCCGCTAAAAAAACTTTTGAGTGACGACCACATCTGGAATCCATCTCCAATAATATTCTCTAGTGACAATGAAGGATCTGCGAACGCCGAACAGAGGAAGATTTTTTCTTCCAGAAGGAATTCTAATCTCTTCAGATCTCTGCCAATGTTTCATTGGGGGATCAGAAGTACAGACACTTCTACTACTAGGTACTTACTACAAAAGCTCCTGCTGAATCGAGTACTTCGACATCAAGAAGTCTCTTTTTTCCCTCTCAGGAGAGAAAACAAAAAAAAAACCATATAAAACTGGAGGGAAGTGGGTTAGCACACAATGTTATAGCACATCATGATTTTCTAAGATCTCTCGCCAAAAAAAAAAGGAGGTGCTGGACCATCATCTGCCAAACCCCAAAGTCTATACCTAGAGACATGCCATGACGAAGCTTAGAAAACAGAAAAAAGGAGTTAATTTTATTTAAACCCAAGCAAAAAAAAACACAAAAAGAAAAACCGTATTCTTCCGACAAATTGGAAATGTAACTGATACAATATCTGCAATGTCGGAAGCAAACACCCCCCACGCAAACAGCAAAAACCGCACACACAGGGGCACAGGGGGTAGTGGAGGAGACAACAGGAATCGGAGATCCAAAAGCAGAATGATGAAAAGGAATAGGAGGAGGAGGAGGAGGAGGAGAAGAAAAGGTCAAGACAAGACCTTTTCTTCTCTTGGAAAGAAAAGAGAAGTAGAGAAGGGGAAGAAGGGAAGGGGGAAGAGAGAGAGAGAGAGAGAGAGAGAGAGAGATGGAGATGAGGATGATGTGCCGAGTGTGCAACAAAGTTCTTCGTGCGAGGGCAAGGCGGAAAATCCATGCAGAGGTCCAGTGAGAGTGGGAGTGCAGTGCGCGCCCGCACAGTCCGCCACTGCAGTGGCCACTCACTCACTGACTAACATTGGGAGCTGTGGAACCACGGTCAAATTAGGTGGGTTCCAGTGTCGGCCGGTTCTTTCCTTCCTTCCTTCCTTCTATCAAGACCCTCCGGTTCCGGTTCTTAAAAAATTCGAAATGTTTTCCGACAACTTCGTGTCCAGTTCTTTTTTTTTTTTTAATTTAAATAAAAATTCAGGTTCAGGTTCCATTTCCAGTTCTGGAAATCAGATTCCGGTTCTGGATAACATGGGTTTGAAACTGGAGGTTAATTGTTGGTTAACCCTCAAGTTCCAGGCCATTTTTCTCTCAAATTTTTTTCAAAAAATTTAATTTCTAATTTATTTTATTTTTGAAATTCAGCTTTCAATTTTCAACACAAGCCAAAATTATCATCTTTCAAAAATCCTCATATAAAAATAGACCTATTATTATTACCTAGGGGCCTATAAAAATCCCTTAAGCTACTATATACTCTATAATGAATCTTAAAATTCAAGAACTTAATTAAGGCTGACACAATCTAGACTTGTCCCTCAACCCTAAACCCTAAACCCTTTAAAAACATAATAACAAGAATGTGTTTATTAATTTTTTGTTTGTCAAAAAAATTAGAATTTAAAAAATCAAGTGCTGAAAAGTAAAATTTAAAATTTAATTAATTATTTGACAATTTGTTGCCAAATCCGATAAGAAGTATGGTAACTAAGAAAACCGAGTTCAAATCATCAAAATGTAGCAATCCCATTGGGGGTTTTAAATCTCTTCAAGCTTTGTACCTTATTGTTGCTAAACATTGAAAAATTATGATCCTTTTCAACCATTTTCATTTGGTCCTCTAAAATTCTCACAAACCTAGAGAAGATTAAATAACAATAAATAGCGGTTTTTTTTTTTTTTTTTTTTTCGGGGGTGGTTTTTTTATTTTTTTTATTTTTTAATTTTGGTTTATTTTTTCCCCAAAAATTTACTAATTTTTTTAAATATACCTTTTTTTTTT
>Ga0116229_10007008_pt1 | contig 17978 bp, 11 predicted proteins | sample S1TSphgellanicum_3_FD_87313 | JGI IMG/M metagenome (GOLD analysis project Ga0116229, IMG submission 87313) | Host-associated microbial communities from peat moss isolated from Minnesota, USA - S1T2_Fc - Sphagnum magellanicum MG | ecosystem: Host-associated > Plants > Peat moss > Unclassified... | reverse complement strand
CCGACACCTCCACCTATTACCCGGAAGACCGCGGCATTGCCGAAAGTGTGCGGGTGGCAAAGGAAATGGCGGCTCATGTCGCCGCCTGATCGCACTGACAACCACCACCACCTTGCGTTTCTGAAACATTTTTTCACCAGGCAGTTCCTCGGCTTTCTCGCCGTTGGCGGGTCGGCCGCCTTATTGAACTGGTCGGCCCGCATCCTGCTGAGCCTATGGCTGGGATTCTCCACCGCCATCCTGGCAGCCTACGCCATCAGCACGACCTTCGCCTTCTGCCTCAACAGCGTTTTCGTCTTCCGCCACTCCGCCCGGCCACGGCGCAAGCAGGCGCGCGATTTCATCCTGATCAACCTGGCGTTCTTCCCACTGGTCTGGGCGGCCTCGATCGGGCTCGATCATGCGCTGAGATATCTTGGCATGCGGCACGCGACGGAAGCCGTGGCGCATGCCGGCGCCATCGGCCTTCCGATGATGTTCACTTTTCTGCTCTATAAATTCTTTGCCTTCAGGGACGGCGAATATGCAGAGCCAACAGCTCTCTGAGCGTCACGGACGACGCGTCGACCCCACAAGCACGGTGGAGAGCATTATCAGCCCGACTGGAATCGCCACGCCAGTCCAAGCTTGCCAAAGGCTGATCAAAATGCTCGCTAAAACAAAGAGCCAGAGCAGCCTTACGGATACTGGGCCGCTTCCAGTCAGGCTGAAGCCGCCCTACCCAATCCCCCTCACCACCGGTATCTCCAGGTCCTTGATCTTTTTCCGCAACGTATTCCGGTTCAAACCCAGCATCGCTGCCGCCTTGATCTGGTTGCCGCGTGTGGCCGCCAGCGTCATCCGGATCAATGGCCGCTCCACTTCAGCAATAACTTGGTCGTAGATGTCGCGGGTCGGGATGCCGTCGCTGCTGCCGGCCAGCACGTGGCGGATATGCCGTTCCACGGCCTGGCCGAGATCTTCGCCGGCGGAAAAAGTGTCGCCGTCGGCAGCCTGGGCGGAGGGTTCGGTGAGTTCGGCGGCAATCACCTCGCCGGTGATCACTTCCTGCGGCGTCAAAGCCGCAAGGCGGCGCATCAGGTTTTCCAGTTCGCGCACATTGCCCGGCCAGCGATAGCCGCGCAATGCATCCACCCCGCCCTGGTCGAGCGTTTTCGCGGGCAGCCCGGATTCGCGCGCGCGGTCGAGAAAATGCCTGGCCAGCACGGCAATATCCTCGGCCCGCTCACGCAGGGGCGGCAGCCGGATCGGCACCACGTTCAGCCGGTAGAACAGATCCTCGCGGAACTGGCCGGCACGGATGGCCTGGCGCAAATCGCGATGGGTGGCGGCGACGATGCGCACATTGGCGCGGATCGGCTGGCGGCCACCGACGCTGGTGAATTCGCCTTCCTGCAGCACGCGCAACAGGCGGGTCTGCGCCTCCGGCGGCATATCGCCGATCTCGTCCAGAAACAGCGTGCCGCCGGCCGCCTGCTCAAACCTTCCCTGGCTGCGGTTATGCGCGCCGGTGAAGGAGCCGCGCTCATGGCCGAATAATTCGCTCTCGATCAGCTCGCGCGGGATCGCGGCCATGTTGATGGCCACAAACGGGCCGGCGCGCCGGCGCCCGTAATCGTGCAGCGCGCGGGCCACCAATTCCTTGCCGGTGCCGCTCTCGCCATTCACCATCACCGTCAGATCGGTGGTGGTGAGCCGGGCGATGGTGCGATAGATTTCCTGCATCGCCTGGCTGCGGCCGATCAGCGGCAGCTTCTCGTCGCCATCGCGCGCTTCGGCCACCGCCTCGCCTGGCGGCGCCGGCACCGCCAGGGCGCGCGCAACCACGGCCAGCAACTCAGCCAGGTCGAAGGGTTTGGGCAGATATTCGAAGGCGCCGCGCTGGGTGGCCTTCACCGCCGTCATCAGCGTGGATTGCGCGCTCATCACGATCACCCGCAAATCCGGCCGTTGCCGTTTGATCCGCGGCAGCAGATCGAGCCCATTATCGTCAGGCATCACCACATCGGTGATCACCAGATCGCCCTCGCCCTCCTCCACCCAGCGCCACAACATGGCGGCGGAGCCGGTGGCACGCACCTGGTAGCCAGACCGGCCAAGCGCCTGGGTCAGCACGGTGCGGATCGAGCGGTCGTCATCGGCCACCAGAACGGTTGGGGGAGTAGCCATGTTTCAGTTTCAGTTTTCAGTTTTCAGTTGGCAGACTTTTTGGGTCCGCTTCAGTCGCCATGCCCTGGGGAATCGAAGCGGTCTTCCAGGAAGATCGGCAGGAACATGCGAAACTCTGTCCGCCCTGCCCTGCTATCCACCTCTATCAGGCCCCCATGCTCGCCGATGATCTTGGCGACGAGTGCAAGCCCCAGGCCAGTGCCGCTGGGCTTGGTGGTGACGAACGGGTCGAACAGATTGTCGCGTATATCCTCGGGGATCCCCGGGCCATTATCGCGGACGGTGACGACCAGAGGCAGGTGAACGCGGCGCTTGGTGCCCGGCACAACCAGGCGCACACCATGCTGATAGGCGGTGATCAGGGTGATCTCGCCTTCGTCGCGGGATTCGGTCAGTGCCTCGGCGGCATTCTTCACCAGGTTCAGAACCACCTGGACCAGCTGGTCGCGATTGCCCCAGACCGGCGGCAGCGAGGGATCGTACAGCTCGACCATGCGCAGGTGCGCGGCGAAGCCGCTTTGCGCCAGGCGGCGCACATGTTCCAGCACGCGATGGATGTTCACCGCATCGCGGATGATCGGCTTCTCGCCGAACGCCTCCATGCGATCGACCAGGTCGCGGATGCGGTCGGCTTCGTCGCGGATCAGCACGGCCAGTTCACGATCGGCCTCGCCGACGGTGTTTTCCAGCAACTGGGCGGCGCCGCGTATGCCGGAGAGCGGGTTCTTGACCTCATGCGCCAGGATAGCCGCCATGCCGGCAACAGAGCGCGCGGCGGAGCGGAAATTCAATTGCCGGTCCAGCGTGCGGGCGGCTGATTCGTCCTGCAAGGTGAGCAGAACCGCGCCCGGCTCCTCCGGCACCGGCGTGCCTTGCACGGTGACGCCACGCCGCTGCAGACGCGGGCTGTCGAAGGTAAGATCGTGGTCGGAGACCACCACCTCGCCGGCGCGCACCTGTTCGATCAGGCCGAAGAGCGGGCTATCGGCCGGCACCAGGTCGGCCAGCGAGAGATGGCGCAATTGGTGGATCGAGATGGCGAAAAACTGCTCCGCCGCCGGGTTGGCATAGGTGAAGCGGTTACCCGCATCGATCAGCGCACAAGCCACCGGCAGGGCGGAGAGCATGGCGGCGGGATCGGGGATGGAACTCACAAGGGCCAGCTTGGCACGGGTGCGGGCAAGCGGAAGCCTCATGCGGCCAATGCCTCAGGTGGATCCTGGGCGTCGTCGCGGCTGATGCCCGCTTCGATGAGCGGGCCGTAAAACGCGTGGATCAGGGCGATCACCGCTGGCGCCTCGGTCAGCCGCATGATCTGGGCGCGGAAACCGGCCGAGCCGGGCAGGCCGCTGGAATACCAGGCCACATGCTTGCGGGCCAGGCGCAGCCCGGCATCGGCACCGAAATGGGTGAGAATGGCATCGTAATGCTCAAGCAGAATGGTCTTCTGGGCGGCAAGCCCTGGCGCTGGCAGATGCGTGCCTGTGCTTAAAAAATGGGCGATTTGTGCCGGCACCCAGGGCCGCCCGTAACAGGCGCGGCCGACCATCACCCCATCGGCGCCCGATACGGCTTTGGCACGCGCGGCATCCTCGGCGCTGTGGATGTCGCCATTGACGATCACCGGGATGCTGACCGCCTGCTTCACGCTGGCGACAAACTGCCAATCCGCGGTGCCGGTATAGAATTGCTGGCGGGTGCGGCCATGCACAGTCACCATGCGTATGCCGCTGGCTTGCGCGATCTGCGCCATGCGGGGCGCATTCAGGCTTTGATGGTCCCAGCCCATCCGCATCTTCAGGGTCACCGGCACGGAGACGGCGCGGGCGGTGGCTTCCAGGATACGCGCGGCACCGGCTTCGTCGCGCATCAGGGCGGAGCCGGCTTGCTGACCGACGGCGACCTTGCGCACCGGGCAGCCGAAATTGATGTCGATGATCTCTGCGCCGAGGTCGGCGGACATGCGGGCGGCTTCGGCCATCGCCGCCGGCTCGCAGCCGGCAAGCTGGATGGCGCGCGGGCCGGTCCCTTCATCCAGGGCGGCCATGCGCAGGGTGTTGCGGTTTTCCCGCAGCATCGCCCAGGAGGCGATCATTTCCGACACCACCATGCCGGTGCCCAGTTTTTTGGCGAGCCGGCGGAACGGCAGATCGGTGACTCCGGACATCGGCGCGAGAATCACCGGAACGTCGAGCGTGACGCCATTGCCCAAATTCAGGGGAGATAGGGTGGTCGCGCCGTCTTCGTTGCCCATCATTTGGGCAAACTAGCTTCTCTCTGCGCGTGCTGCAATGCACAAGCAAGCCAGAATGGTGCGGCAGCGCCGGTTTTGTAAAGTTTTCGTGTGCGGCTTTGGTCCTAAAGCAGCCGCCTGGAAGCCTCATCCTGACCCGCTCGACGGTCTCCTCAAGCAAAGCGGGCACACAACAAAGCCGGGTCGAGGCGAATGACCCCAAAAATCCATCCCGCATAGTCCGGGTTCTGCCGGATGGTTTTCAGCTGGAAGCAGCCGGTATGTGGATACGCCGATTGGCTCACCCAATTCCTTGACGCAACACGGCCCCTCCAGCAAACCCGCGCCCATGCGTATTGCAGCCCTTCTGGTCGCCGCCGGCTCTGGCAGCCGCTTTGGCGCAGCCGTGCCAAAACAGTTTTCAGTGCTCGCCGGGCGCCCCGTCATCCGATGGGCGGCGGAGGCGCTGCTACCGCATGTGACCCTTCTGCAGCCGGTGGGCGAGGCCGGGCCGATCGATTCGGCGCTGGCGGGTCTGAGCTATCTGCCGGCGGTGCCAGGCGGGGCGACGCGGCAGCACAGTGTGCGGGCGGGGCTGGAGGCGCTGGCCGCCCATGCGCCAGATATCGTCCTGGTGCATGATGCCGCGCGCCCGCTGATCCCCGCCGGCACCATCGCTGCCCTGCTAGCCGCGCTGGAGACGCATCAGGGGGCAATCCCCGCTTTGCCGGTGGCCGATACGCTGAAGCGGGCCAGCGGTGCGGTGATCGAGGCCACGGTTGCGCGGGAAAATCTGTTCAGGGCGCAGACTCCGCAGGCCTTTCATTTTGCCACCCTGCTCGCCTTGCACCGCACCCTGCCCGACCCGGCAGCCACCGATGATGCCTGGCTGCTGGAACAGGCCGGGCATGCGGTCAAACTGGTGCCTGGCCATGAGGAGAACCTGAAAATGACCTTTGCGACCGACGCTGCCCGGCTGGAGCGCAGCCTGGCCGGCCCGATGCTGCCACGCGTCGGCAATGGCTACGACGTGCATGTGCTGAAGGCAGGCCGGCCGATGATCCTGTGCGGCGTCACCATCCCCTTCGATCTCGGGCTGGATGGCCATTCGGATGCCGATGTGGGCATCCACGCGCTCTGCGACGCCATCTATGGCGCGCTGGCGGAAGGCGATATCGGCCGGCATTTTCCGCCGAGCGAAGGGCAGTGGAAGGATGCCGACAGCGCCCGTTTCCTGATCCACGCCGCCGGACGCATTGCCGCAATTGGCGGGTTTCTGGCCAATGCGGATGTCACGCTGATCTGCGAGCAGCCGAAAATCACCCCGCACGCGCCGGCGATGCGGGCAAGGCTGGCTGACTTGCTGGGCACACCCCTGCACCGGATTTCGGTGAAGGCCACCACCAGCGAGCGCCTGGGCTTTACCGGCCGTGGCGAGGGAATCGCGGCGCAGGCTTCCGTGTGTGTTATGGTGCCGGCTTCTTCCATCATGTGAAGGCCGCCTTGCCGTGAGCCAGGCCCCGGCGATCGATATTCCCCCTGCCGACCCGCACGCGGAGCGGCCCCCCACCGGCCCGGCGGTGCTGGCTGGCCATGTGACGGCGTTGCGGCTGTTCGACCTGGCCTATGCCATCGATCTGGGCCAGGCAGAGTTTTTATGGGCCCAGCAAGCCAGGCAGGGAACCCGCAGCAAATTCACCAGCACGCCGCCAAAGGCGGTGGATTTCGGCGACCCACCTTTGGGGCTGGTGCTGCCAAGCATGACCCTGGTGCTGCAAGAGGACGGGCGCGCCATTACCGTGGACGTGCTGGTGGCGGCCAGGCTGTATGCGTTCGGCGTGGTGACCTTGGCGTTGCAGGTGCCGGCTGAGGGGCTGAGCTGGGCCGGCTTTACCAAAAGGGTGAACGCGGTGGACAACGCCGTCGGCACCCAGGCCGGGACGGATGTGTGGCACGGGCTGCTGGATGCGCTGCGCCAGCCGATCGAGGCCGCGCTGACCCGGCCGAACCGCTCGGAGCTGGTGGAAGATTATCTGGTGGCGACGGTGCATCTCTTTGCCGAAAACGTGCTGGCCTCCTCGCTTGGCCGCGAGATCGACCTGGTGCCTTTGCTCAGCGGCGAGGATTTGAAATTGGCCGATGCCGCGCGCGCCGATCTGCTGCGGCGGCGTTTTTCGTACTACATCGATGATCTGGTGGTGCTCACCTGGGATCGCGCCTTCATCTACGAGCCGCGGCGGGAAACCGATGTGGCGGACGTGATCGAGGTGGCCAACGCGCAGTTTTTGCAGATGCGCTATTACGACGAGCTGCTGGATGCCGAATTGCCGCGGATGTACGATCTGGTGGAGGAAGCCACGCGCCGCCTCAGCCTCGGCCCACGGCGTTTCGCCGGGCTGGCACGGCGGCTTTACACGCTGGTGGCGGAAGTGACCGAGCTGACCGAAAAAGTGGATAACGCATTGCAGGTGACCGAGGATGTGTATCTGGCCCGGGTCTATGCGGCGGCTTTGGATCTGTTCCGGGTGAAGGCAGTGAGTTCCGCGGTGGACCGCAAGCTGGCCATCATCCGCGACACCTATGCGGCGTTATACGACGAAGCTGCCAGCAGCCGCGCCGGGCTGATGGAAGGCGCTGTCGTTGTGCTGATCCTGGTAGAGATTGTTCTTGCCCTATTCGGGCGACATTAGAACCAAAGAACCAACCGGATGCGTGGGTCTTGACCCACGCATCCGGCCTACCAGAACAACCGGCCTGATTCTACTTTTTTGTGCCGATGTAAATGAACGGTGCCTGGCGGTTGACCCCGCCCTTCGAGACCGGCTGTACCAATGCCACGTAATAGGTGTTGGGGGTCAGGCCGGTGAAGGTATAGCTATCGGTCGATACCAGAACCGGCGGCAGACTCGGGCGCGACGGCGTGTCGAGAAACAGCTGTAGCAGAAAGGCCTTGTCGCCCTTTGCCGGTGTCCAGCTCAGCGAAATGCTGGTTGCGGTTGCCGTCGTCTTTGGCGTGCTTGGCAGAGCCGGCGGGTTGCTACCGAAATTGATCGGATACAAGGCCATATCGAGCGCCAGATTATTGGCGTTGAACGATCCCCAACCCGTCGTATTGTCGTAATAATACCCGGCGTTGAAGCCGGCCACACCGTAGACCGCCGGATCGCCGTTGGTGCCGTCGAAGACATCATAGAAATCCGGGTAGAAATATTGCAGGCCGCCGGCCAGCGCATAGATCTCCGGATTGGCGAACCCCAGCGCACCAAGCCCAAGGCCCTCGGAAGCGGCATTCGCCAGGCTGTAGACGCCGGCCCAGAGCGGCGCACTCACGCTGGTGCCGCCGACAGTGATCCAGCCACCATTCATCTTGGAATACACAGCAACACCAGTGAGCGGGTTGGCGACCGATGCCACGTCCGGCACATTGCGATAGGTTGCCGATCCGCCATTTCCGGTGGTGACCGGGCTGCCAAAACTCAGCTGGTAGCTCGGGATGCTCCATACCGAGCTGATACCGCCGCCAGTGGCGCCCGAGCCCAGGCCGATATCGTTCCAGGTTTCCTCGCCGCCATAGGTTTCGCCCGCGCCGGTGAATAACGTTGTACCGCCAACCGAGGTTACCAGCGGCTGCGAAGCGGGATCGGCCACGTTCAGGCCCGGCGGTTCATCGCCATAGGCACCGCTATCGCCGGCGCTGACAAATACCGCCTGGCCTTGCGCCGCCAGCTGAGTCAGCACGGTGTTCTCCGCGGCAATCGCGGCACTTCCTTGCAGCGCCTCATCCTGGCCGTAGGAGATGCTGATGGCTTTTACCGCCTTGTCGGTCGCCATGGCCGAGAGGCTGTCGAGCAAGGCCACCTGAAAACTATCAGTGCCGTCCTCGTAGACGATCACCCGTTTTGCCGCCGGGTTCATCGCCAGCTGCATGTCGATATCGAGCACCGCCTCCAGCTCCACATCAGGATCGACGATGGCGCCGCCAAAGCCATTCACGCCACGTACCGTGATCGGCACGGGGGCAATCGTCATCGTGTTGAGATAGGCCGTCACGTCGGCGCGGGCAAAACCGCCTTGTTCGAACACGCCGAGAATCTGCGTTTTTGGGGCAAAGAATTGCGGCTGGACATTGTAGATCGCCCGCAGATCTGCGGCCGAAAACGCGTTGCCTGGCCCAGTGCCAGATTCGTTGGGTTTCACATTGGCCGCGAGCTTCTTGACCAGGGGCCGAAAATGACCGTAATCGGAGAGGCCAATCACGCTGCTGACCTTGGCGGCAATATTGGCCGGCAGTTTTGCGGTCTGATCGGCGGCATAGAAAGTCTCGCCGCTGGGCTTGGCATAATCGTGAAATGTCACGCCGAGGGCTGCTTGCAAGGCCGCGATCGTGCCGCTCACCGGCAGAACCGTCATCGACGTATAGGTCTCACCCGGCGTCAGACCATTTGCGCGCGCCCAGGCGACCAGGGCAGCGTAATCGGCGATATTGGCGCCGAAACGCTGCGCATATTCGGCGGGAGTGAGATATTGGTGATACAGGCTATCGCCACGCGTGCCGACATGCGCGACGAAACTGGCCGCACCTTGCGGATCGCGCGAGGGAAGTGCGAGAGCAATGGTGATCTGGCGGCCCGGCTCGGTAACGCCGACCAGCCTGGCGCCAGGATGGGCCACCAACGCATCGCTGGCGACGGCAAGTGCTGTGCCGGCGGAAGCTGCATTTGGCAGGGCTGCCGCGGAGATGATCGCAGCGGCCAGCAGATGCCTAGCGCGCAGCGGCATCTTTCGAAAGTCTACAGGTCTCATGGAGATAATGTCGCCTTCAGATAAACACAAACGAGCCGCCGGCCGATGCTGGCGGCAGATCTGGGTGAGGCGAACCTAAACCGGCGTGTGACGATAACGCTAGCGGAAATCACCTAACGTATACGGAATTTTTTGGTTGTATCTTTGCGCCGGCTTCGCGCCCTGCGCGAACTGCCTTGCCTGCCCAGGCACCTGGAACAGATGAACCAGCAAGGCACAAACACACGAAGACGTGAACGGTTCTTGCGCGCAGATTCATAGCAATCTCGGCAATGCGGTGACTTACAATTGGCCCCCAGCGCAAGGTATAAGAACAACGTCCCTAGAACAATGCTGTAGCGTGGAAAAGCGAAGCGCCTTCCGCCATATCCACGCCGGGCATTTGCCCAGCGCCTGGATGCACGAATCACGCTTATGCCATACCAATCCGCCGGGAGTTTGACTCTCTGTTGTCGCCGTCATCGTAAGCCGCCGTTTGGCGGCGTGGCGATCCAGGAGTCACACGCCCGGCGTTTACCGTTTGACGCCTGGATTGCCACCTCCCCAACTGGGCTGGCAATGACGAACCCGGCGGAGGGTCAATCTCAATGACGGCCGGTGTTACCAACCGACAATCAAACGAGCGCTGACCCGCGCGTGGTATGTAGATCCCCGCCGCCCAGATGCATCGCATAGGCGTTTCTGCACAGGGCGCCCCATTCATCGGCCAGGAAATCCTGCGCGAAGCCGTAAGGGGCAAATCGCGTGAGATAGCCTTTCAGCAAGCCGGTTTCGATGCGTTCGATGGTGCCGGAAGGGTGCGACTCATCCGCCGTTACCACCCAGAGCAGCGTGTTGCGGCCGAAGGATTGCAGGTGCTGATGCAGCGGCTGGATGGTCTCGTAGCACGCCGATCCGTCGCCCTTGCGGACGAATATTTTTTCGGCGGCGGACAAGTCATCGAAAAATTTGCGGACCAGGAAGGTCAGTCTGGTCATTTCGAGCTGCATCAGTCTTTGCCGGTCTATCTGGCCATCGTAACGGCCGGTATGGGTGTAAAACCCGTAGATCTTGTCCTGGATAATGAATTCGCCGGCCTGATCGGTGCTGATGAAAAAATTGTCCGGGTCGCCAATGCCTTCGAACCCCGTGCCGATCCCGCGCAGCAGAGCTTCCATGCCGATCCAGTTGAACCGGAACAAGCCGAGCGGCTCGCAGCCGAAATGACGCTGGACAAAGCCGAATTCGCAATTATCGCCCAGGCTTTGAAAACAGGACATCAAGTCCTGGGCAAGCGGCATTGCCGCCGGCTCAGACATTGCTGCGCCTCCGTGCGGCACCGCGCGAGGGCGGGCGGGGCTGCAGGCGCATGGGTTCGGTCTCCGCATCTGGCGAAGACGTGGCAGCGACAATGATCGTCTCCTGACCCGGCGACGCAGGCTCGGCAGCCGAAGGATCGGACAGCACGAAGGCGCCGCCGAGCGAGCCATGCAGCCGCGATACGCCCACACCAGTCGTCGGGTCGATGCGGATGCGCAGGGGAACGCCCGAAACCGCGTCGAACATGAAGCTGGCAGCGACAGCCACGGATTCGCCCATGACGGTGCGCACATTCTCGCTCGAAAAACTGTCTTCACCGCTCGCCCAATAGACCTGCAACGCGTCGCCGGCGGCAATCACGAAAGACAGACGCAATTGCACGCGGCCATTGGCATTGATCGAGGGCAGCAGCACTTGCGGATCATCCGCATCGGCAGCGATGTCGATCCATTGATCGGAGATTCGTATCGTGCATCGTGTTGGCGTCAGTGCCAGCCTGGCCAGTTGCAGGATTCGCGTGCCACGCGGCCCGGCGGCATCGCTCTGCGGCAAAAGAGCCGATGTGGCGCGCAGGCCGTGCGGCGCAGAGTCGGCTTCCACACGATGCCGGAACAGCTCCGATTCCAGCTCATGGATTCGTCCGTGCAATTGCCGCATCGCGCTGGTCTGGTATTGGTCGCGCAGCAGTTCCGCCATATGTTCGGTCATGCGATAGATCATGTTGCTCATCTGTTCGTTCGGCGCCGCCGCCGGGCGAAACAGGCGTTCGGGCGGCGCCGGATGAAACCGCGCCACGCGCAGCAGGCGCGCCTGCAAGCCCTGCAGGCGGAGTTCGGCGGCCGACCAGTCATGCGGCCTGCCCTCGATCATGGCGCGCAGCACCGGCTCCATTGCTTCGGAAGGCAACGCGCTCATGCAGGCCTGGTCACGGCGCATGCAGAACGGCACACTCGGTTCCAGCTGGGTGTGATAGCAGCCGATGCAGTCCAAAGCCGCGGTCAATGGCCAGAGGCGGCTGGTGTTCCAGCTGCGGGTCAGCGGATGGACAGCACCGAACACCAATGCGGCGGGGACGCCGGCCGCCTGGGCCAGATGCGCGGGAAACGAATCGATACCGACGAAAAACCCCGCATGTGCCACCAGCGCCGCCAATTGCGGCAAAGAGAGCGCGCCTTGCAGATCGGTGATCGACGCCGCATCCGCGCCGCACATATCGGCCGAAAGCCGGCACTCACGCCCCACCAGCACGATATGGTCGAACAGAGCGCCACACAGCGCCAGAAGACGCGATGTTGCGGCTGGCGAAAGGCCGCGCCCTTCATGGTCGCGGGCGAATTCCAGATGCACCACGCAATAGGCGCCTGGTCGCGGCACCAAACCCGGCGGCAAACGCAGCCGGCGCAGCAGGCCGGCAAGATCAGCGCGCGCCGAATCGCCGGCGGGCGCGATCCCAAGCGTGCCCGCCATCAGCGCATGGATATTGAACGGCAGCGAGAAATTCATCTGCCGCGTCGAGCGCAGGGTGGTTATGCCATCGGCGCGCAATTGCGCGCGCAATTGCGCAAGATCGGCCACCGACATCAGCCTGATCCCGGCCAGACCGAGCCATTCGATCAGTTCGGGATGGCTCGTATTCACCACGATATCCCGCCTTTGCTCGGCGCTGAGCGGGCCGATCCTGGCCAGCAGATGCGGCAGCGCGCACATCACGTCGCCAATCCCGTCGCTCCAGACATCGAAAACCTCGAACCGGCCAATATCGCCGGTGGCAAGGCTGTCATGCCAATTGGCGAAGAGGGCGGCGCGATTATGCTCCAGGATGGAGGATTTTATCGGCGGCGGCAGCGTGTTGAATGACGAGCTGCGCCAATGGCGATGCGGCATGGAAAGATAGGCGATGCGCAAGCCCGCCTGCTGAAATCGCAGCGAAAGATCGGCATCCTCGCACATGGCCCAGGCATAATCGGCATGGAAGCCGCCAACGCGGTCCAGGGCTGCGCGCCGGCAAAGCAGGATCGACGCCTCGCCGTAAGAGAGCGCGTGCAGATGCGGTGCCTCCGGCAGCAGGCCGTTGCCGAAGCCGGGGTTGAGATGTTTGGGGTTCTCCTCGCCGGCGACGCAGGCCAGATTGTCATCGTGCAGCAGCATGCGCCACGCATCATCCAGCCAGCCAATATGCGGGAAATCGATATCGTCATTCAGGATAAGCACATAATCGCTCGGCACCAGCGCCACATTGCCGTTATGGCCTTCACCGAAGCCATTATTCGGCACATCGGTAATCAGCGTGCATCGTAGCAGAGGGATGGACCCATCGATCTCGGCGACACGCAACGCCACCTCGGCGAAGGACATGCGTGGATCGTTGTTGCGCACCACGATATGGCATAGAATACCGGTGCGCTGGGAGAATTTGCCGAGCCAACCAGGTAATTCCACCAATTGGCGCAACACGTAATCGGCGCGGCCGAGGCTTAGCACGGAGATCAGCAATACGGATGGCAAGGCGGCCATGCTCTCCGCCAGGCCGTCACCCGCGCCAGCTACGCCCGGCAGATTACGGCCCGAACGGGATGTGGCAACACCGGTCTTGGCCAAGTCGTTCTTCCCCCATAGGCGATGCGCGTGCGTCACGCGCACCAGGAACGGTTGCAACCAGTATTGTTACAATTTTACAACGAAATGATCGCGCCGTGGCTTTATCTTGCCGCCTGTCGCTTAATCAATCATGAACGCGCATGCCCCGCCTATCCGTGCATGGCGCAGTGGTGAGGGTGCCGCGCCGGATGGCGCCGCGCCGTTACCAGCAGCGTGATCGAGAGGGCGAGGGCGGCCAGGTTCAGCCAGAATGTCGTATCCATGGCAAAATGCATCGGCGCCATCCGCGCGCCGGGCCGGTGCTGCGGCACCAGGCCGATGGCCGAAAACGCCAGATCCACCGCCAGACCTGCCAGCACCATCGTGGCATAGAAAATCCCGGCGATATAGGCGGCCATCCGCCATCCGTAAAACCGCCGATACACGTCCAGCAACGGCAGCACGATCAGATCGGCGTAGAGAAAAGCCAGCACACCGCCAAAGCCGATCCCGCTGCCCCATAATATGGCCGCCAACGGCACATTGCCGATCGAGCAGACGAAGCTGAACACCGCGATCACCGGGCCGATGGCCGCATCAGCCGGGGCGTGCAGCCACCCGGGGGCGTCCTTCAGGAACAGTGCCGCCCAAAACCCGTCCGGCACGAAGGCGCCCAGGGCGCCGGCAATCAGGAAGCCCGCCAAAACATCCTTCCACAGCATGGACACATCCATCGAAAAGCTCTGCGCGATCCTCAGCTTCAGCTCAGGATTGCGCAGTTTCTGCCAGACCCCATCGCCGGACACCGGCGCCGATGCATGGTCATGCCCGCCGCCCATCTCCGCATGGGCACGCGCCGCCTCCACCAAAGCCCGCGGATAGGTCAGCCGCACCAGTACCGACATGATCGCCACCAGCACCACGCCGCCCACCCACTCGGCCAAGGTGAATTGCCAGCCAAGCAACAGCCACAGCACCAACCCCAGCTCCACCACCAGGTTGGTCGAGGCGAACAGGAACGCCAGAGAGGGCGCCAGCCCAGCCCCGCGCTTGAACAAAGACCGGCTGATCGCCGCCGAAGCATAGGAGCAGCTGGAGCTCGCGGCCCCGAACAGCGTCGCCAGCGCCAGCGCCCTTGGCCCATCGCCGCCAAGCAGGCTGCGCACCCGCGCCTGCGACACCATCGACTGGATCATGCCGGAGAGCGCGAACCCCAGCACCAGACTCCAAAAAACCGACCACAGCATGCTGGCCGCCAGCAGGATCGCCTGCCCGATGCCGTGAAAAACGCCCGCCATGGCCGCAATCTCCTATAACAGCACGTCGTTCTTCGGCGCCAACGCGTCAGGCAGGATTTCGTCGCCAAGGGCCTGACCGACCGCGATCTCGATGCCGCGCGCCATCGCGTCCAGCGGCAGCGCATTGGCCGATTCGCCGAACGGCTCCTCCAATTCCTCCCCCAGCGCATCCAGCCCAAAAAACGCATAGGCCAGAATGGCCGTCAGCACCGGCGTCGCCAGGCCCAAACTCCCCACCATGCCGAACGGCAACAGCAGGCAGAACAGCCAGGCGGTGCGATGCAGCAGCAAGGTGTAGGTGAAGGGTGTGGGCGTAGACCGCAGGCGCTCGCAGGCCGTATGGATTGCCGTCATCGCCTCCATCCGTTCGGAGAGGATGCGATAGCGCATATCCGTCAGCCTGCCCTCGCCAAGCAAGGCGGCAAAGGCAGCAGCCTGGCACAGCATGATCGCATCCGGCTTGTTGCGGCTGCGCGCCACCCAGCTCCATTCCGGCAAGCTGAGCCAGTCGCGCAAAACCTGGTCGTCCGCGCCACGTAGCTGGCAGCGCAGCGCATGCGCGAATGCCACCACGCGATGCCCGCATTGCCGGCGCAGACCCGCATCATCCGGCAGCAGCGCCACGCAGTCCCGCGCCAGGCTACGGGATTCGCCGAGAAGCTGGCCCCATTGCTTGCGCCCTTCCCACCAGCGCTCGTAACAGGCGTTGTTGCGAAACCCGAGGAAAATCGACAGCGCCAGACCCAGCAAGGTGAACGGCGCCGGATTGATATCGCCCAACCGGCCCGGCGCCAGATGATGCCCCCAGACCACCGCTTCCGAAACCGCCACCACCACCAGAAGGCGCGGCAGGATCAGCGGCACGATGGAGCCGCGCAGGATGAATAACAGGCCGAAGGCCGTCGGGCGTGGGCGGACGATCATGTCACATCACCTGGCAATTCCGGCCGACACACGCACCCAGCAAAACCCACGCTAGGCAAGGCTCTTCTGGTCGATCAATTCGCGCACCTTGTTGCCCAGGGCAGCAACCACAAACGGCTTGGTGATCACTTGCATCCCCGGCTCAAGATGGCCGTTGCCGACCGCCGCATTCTCCGCATAGCCGGTCACGAACAGCACCTTGAGCGCGGGCCTTGCCAGCCGCGCCGCATCGGCCACCTGGCGGCCATTCATCCCGCCCGGCAGACCGACATCGGTGATCAGCAAATCGATCCGCGCATCCGACTGCAGGATGCGCAGCCCGCCTGGGCCATCAGCCGCCTCGATCGCCGTATATCCATTCTCCTCCAGCACTTCCACGATCAGCATCCGCACCGTCGGCTCGTCATCGATCACCAGAACGGTCTCTCCGGCGCCTTCATCGATGCCCGCCCGCGCCGGCGGCTCCTCCGCTTCCTCGTCCTCGCCGACATGGCGCGGCAGATACAGACACATCGTGGTGCCTCGGCCGACTTCCGAATAGATCCGCACCTGGCCGCCCGATTGGCGAACGAATCCGTAGATCATCGATAGGCCAAGCCCCGTCCCCTCGCCGAGCGGCTTGGTGGTGAAGAACGGATCGAAGGCCCTGGCGGCCACCTCTGGCGTCATGCCGATCCCGGTATCGCTGACGCACAGCGCGACATATTGGCCGGGCAGCAGATCGCGCTCGCGCGCCACCCGCTGATCGAACCATTTATTCGCCGTTTCGATAGTCAGCCGCCCGCCATCCGGTGCCATCGCGTCGCGCGCATTGATGCACAGATTCAGCAGCGAGTTCTCCAGCTGCGAGGCATCGATCCTGGTGAGCCACAACCCGCCGGACCCCACCACGTCCACCGCCACCATCGGCCCCACGGTGCGCCGGATCAGCTCCTCCATGCCGCCGATCAGCTTGTTCACATTGGTGGGCTTCGGATCGAGAGTCTGCCGGCGCGAGAAGGCCAGAAGCCGCTGGGTGAGGGCCGCCGCCCGCCGCGCCGCGCCCTGCGCCGCGCCAATATAGCGTTCCACGCCGCCCAGCCGGCCCTGCGACATGCGGCGCTCCAGCAACTCCAGGCTGCCGGTGATCGCCGCCAGCAGATTGTTGAAATCATGGGCGATGCCGCCGGTCAGCTGGCCCACCGCCTCCATCTTCTGCACCTGCAGCAGCGCCTCCTCGGCGGCACGGCGATCGGTGAATTCGATCGCCTCCGGCACGATGGCGACGACCCGGCCTTCGTTATCCAGCAGGGGCCGCATCGAAAAATCGAACCAGCGCCAGCCGCCTTCCGGCAGGTTGATGCGGACTTCCTGGCGCATGCTGCCGCCACGTGCCACCGTCGCGATCGCCTCCTTGACCAGTTGCGGCAGACCCGGCGTGCCGGCGAACCAAGGGGTCTCCCAGAAATAGCGGCCGCGCACATCCTCCAGCATGGCACCGATGCCTTTGAGAGAGACGGCATTGGTCTCCAGCAGCACCCCATCGGTGCTCAGCAGCCCCTGATACTGATTGCCGGTTTCGAAAATCGTCCGCAGGCGGGCCTGGCTTTCCGCGAGCGCGCTGGTCCGTTCAGCCACGCGCTGCTCGAGCGTGGCATTCAATTCGCGCAGCCTGGCTTCGCTCTCGCGCAACGCCGCATCGGCGTGCGCCCGTTCTGTCACATCGGCGCCCTCGACGAAGATGCCCACCACCTCGCCAGCCGCATCGGTGATCGGCTGATAGACGAAATCGACGAAGCGCTCGGTGATCGGGCCGCCCGGTACTGGCTGTGCTGCATAGCGGGCGCCGTTGGCGGCGAAGGCGCGGCCGGTGGTGAACACCTGATCGAGAAGCTGCAGATAGCCTTGCTCCGCCGCCTCGGGCAGCGCCTCGGCCACCAGCCGGCCTTCCAGCTGGCGATGCCCGACAAGCTTCTGGTAGCCCGGATTGGCAAGATCGAATCTGTGCTCGGGGCCGCTCAGCAGCGCCATGAAGGTAGGTGCCTGGGCAAACATCTGCGACAGCCGGTCGCGTTCGGCGGCGATCCGGCGGTCGGCCAGCACGCGTTCGGTGGTATCGACGACGATCGCGATCACCCCGCCCGGCTTGCCGCTTTCATCGAAGACCGGCGAATAATCCAGGTTCATCCAGGCCTGTTCCGGCTTGCCAGACCGAAGCAGGGTCAGTTCCTGGTCGCGATAGGCCAGCGTGCCGCCAGCCAGCACCACCTTCATCACGTGATCGTTGAACGCCGCCACCTCCGGCCAGCCTTCCCGCACCTTGCTGCCAAGGATCTGCGGATGGCGGCGCCCGGCGAACACCGAATAGGCATCGTTATAGATCATGATGCCGTCCTCGCCCCAGAGCAGAACGATCGGCACCGGCGAATGCACCAGCAGGCCAACCACCGTTTTCAGGCTGCCGGGCCAGGCGGAAATCGGCCCCAGGGAGCCTGACCAATCATGCGCGGCGATACGCCCGGCCATCTCGCCAACACCGCGCAGGAAAGCGGCCGCCCCGGCGTCTTGTTCCATCCCCGTGCTGGTCAATTCCGCCCTTCCCGCCCGACAAGCGCCAAGCGCCAAGCTAGCTGTTGTAACGAAGGAATTGAAGAACCACGCCCCGGATTGCCGGACACTCGGATTTGACCACGCCT
>Ga0116229_10007007_pt1 | contig 17981 bp, 9 predicted proteins | sample S1TSphgellanicum_3_FD_87313 | JGI IMG/M metagenome (GOLD analysis project Ga0116229, IMG submission 87313) | Host-associated microbial communities from peat moss isolated from Minnesota, USA - S1T2_Fc - Sphagnum magellanicum MG | ecosystem: Host-associated > Plants > Peat moss > Unclassified... | reverse complement strand
GGCAACACGGACACACAAGACTCACCATGGCCCGGACTTGGGGGAAGCCACCACCTTCCCCCTTATAGTATACTTTGTGACTCTCCATGGAGCCCACATGGATGTTTAACCTTGTTGGTATTTTGATAACTTTGAGGCATTGTCATTTACAAATGAAAAATCTTGATTGGCCAAATGATTTGTGCTTGAATTGCATAACAAATGAAAACTTCAAGGATTATTTTAAAGTTGAAGTTGTTTTGGTTTAAAAAATTATGAATTGATTGAAAAATTTGAATATTTTGAAAAGTTGAAGGTTGATAGTGATTAAGTAAGTCACCTTCACCAATTTTTAATTTTTTTTCCAATTAATCTTCCCTCAAAGTGAGAGATTCTAATTTTTTTGGTCCATGTTGATGGTACAAGGTTCTTGGGCTTTTGGGTGTATTTTTGTTGTTGATCAAGTTGCAACAACCTTGTATGTCCTTGGGCTTTTGGGCATTGTGTTTCTATTGGTGATCAAGCTATAACAAGTTTTTGGGTGGGTGGGGTTAAGGTTAGGGTGTTGAGGTGAGAGTATGTATTTTTGCAAACAACTTGTGTTGTATTGAGTAAAGTAAAGTTCTTTATAGAATTGGGGTTCAATTCTCCCACAAGAGCTACTTAATTTTTTTGAATGTCATTGTCTTTGCATAATTAGCATGTGAAGTTTGATATATGTTTATCTTGAATTTGAAATCAACAATTGCACAACCAGGCAGTGAATGAAAAATTTCAATGGATGCATGACTATATTTCCGTAGGAATTTTTTAAATATCCGGTACCTTTTGTTTATTTTATATATATATATATATATATATGCACTATTCATACCCTCTGGACTGGTCTAAAATATTGTAACCGGCCAACACTTGCAGGTACGTAGCATTGAGCTCATTCCCTGGGAACTGTTTTGAACTAACTTTTGACAACGATCTACTTCTGCTCCGGACGCTTTAATACTAGTGCAGCTGTCTCCTTCTGCGTCCTGACTTACGTTCATCTGCAGACTGCGAGGTTTGTTGTACAGATATTGTTCTTTGTGCAGCTAACTTAAGGCCCACGCACATGTTTGGAAATAATGGCAATGCAATGTACTGGCCAGTCGGCGAAAAATGACCTTAGCCCCTTATCCTAGCAGGTTACTAGGCGTTTCACGCGAACGGCAGCACCATTATTACTGCCAATACATACTCATGAAAGCTCATGGATCAGCGTTGCCATTTCGTTTTATTTTACTGTCCTAGAGCCTTTGTTTTCTATGTTAATCTTCCTCCAGAGTCCATGGGCAATATGCTTTTTACCACTGCTCAAGCGGTGGAATATTTAGTATACTTGCGTGCTGGCCAGAGTGAACCAGTACCCACCAGTGCACCCTGAAGTTTGGATAGCCAGAGTAAACCAGTACCCAGTACATCATAAAGGATGGATACTAACTGGTCAGGAAACAGTTTTCTGTTAGGTTCCAGTTCCCTAGCCAACCATGGTACTTAGCTCAGTTGCTTTTTTTACAACCTGTCTCCTAACAACTGGCGGCTTGTGAGTTGTTAGTATGTAGGTATTAAAAGCAGTCTTACATATGTATAAATCAATTACTTATCTAGTAATCACCTATTTTCCTACCTATATAGGCAATACTTCTTCTGGAATGAGTTATCCAGATGTAACTGGATATTAACTTAGTTGAGGTTCATCCACAACTGAGTCATAAAAGGGCATCCAGTAGATGGTGCGCTAGTGAGCGCTGATTCACTCTGGCCAGGATGGATGGTAAGATACAGTTTTATTTTGGGTCCCAGTTCCCTAGCTAACCATGGTGGTTAGCTCAGTTGGTTTTTTACTACCTACCAACTAGGTAGATAGTAAAAACAGCCCTTACCTACTATGGAAATAAACTATCTAGTCACCTAGGTATTTCCCTACCTGTGTATAGGACCTACTTCTTACAGAATGGGTTACCAAGGTGAAACCAGGTATTAACTCAGTTGAGGTTTGTCCATAACTGAGTCATAATGGGCATCCAATGGATGTGCCCTCGTGGGTGCTTGTTCCCTCTGGCCTGGATGGCTTAGGGTGGTCATGTGCCTGAGCTTAAATCTGATTCCACATAGAAAGGAAGGAATAAAACTATGAGCATCCTATACAATCTGGTGTCATTGTTCACAACCAGTTAGTTATGGACATCTAACTGAATTATATGTAGTTTCTAGTTATCAGATTATTAGGGTCTTATGCTCTGGGCCAGCTTTGGCTGTGATCTCTATTAGATGCCAGTTCCTGGCATTTTAAAAAACTGGCGAGATTTCATTAAAAAGTGAAATTAAAATGAAAAAATGAAAAAAGTTCATGAAGTGATTCTTAGAGTTTTCACTAGTCAAAAATCAAGAAATTTTTAATATAAATCATCAGATTTCTATTTGGTTCTGGTAAGTAGCCAAATACGTAGATGAACAACTTAAACGTTTTTATTTTCATAGATCATTTTAAGTCAAATTTGGCTAAATCTTCTTATAGATGATCACCACTTTGCCTACATCACAAAATCGACCCCAGAAAACACTGTGTAACTCAGTTTGAGTACCGGTTTAAGACCTAAAACGAACTGAGCTGGTTCAAAAGACAAGACCGTTGGAAAAAAGTTCAGAAGTTGGGGCTGAAACTCTAGATACCAAGTAAAGGTTTAATTTGGGTTTCATGGAACTGGTCGCTTAATTGAGTGGCAGTGAAGAGATAATTCAACAGCTTTTACTATGGAAACATGCCAGGCCACTCCAGGGCAAGCTGGGCCAGACCATTCCATGAGATGAAGGTCTGGGATGGCAGGTTCAACAATTTCAAAAAATATTTATGTTTGAAACACAGGATTTTGGTCACTTTTATGTATGGGGTAAGGTCCCAGGTTGAGGGCATCACCAAAAGAATGAGCAGTGCAAAGTGGTAGATGCTGGGGTGGACCCACTTTTGGTAATGCCCTGAACTGAGGATCTTAACCCATGTAAGGACCTGCTGAACTTTGCAACAAGATGGAAGATACCTCTGGTAACCAGAAGATCCCATTGGGAAAAAGGAGAGATACCTCCATAAAATGAAATGCCTTGCCATTTCTCAGAAGTCAAATTTCTGTGTAGAACATGCGGTCCCAATACATGACTAAAGTGTTTTTGGCAGGTCTTTAGCACTGTATGATCATCAGAGGAAGTTTGTGTCATATAATGCAAGAAAATAAGATAATCTGCCATCCCAGAGTCGGACAGACAGACCTTGATGTTATCCGACGTTCCTGCTAGCTTCTCGCCCTGGCTAGTAGTTCTGGACTGTCAGTAGCAGAGAGGAAAGAAGAGTGTGAACTAGAGCATGTTCCACGAACGCATGAGAACTCTCAAGTAGAGCATGTTCCTTGATGATCAGCTGATTCACCAGACTACATTTCATGTAATGCAGTGGGAATGAGCAAACACTAACTCATTGCAACACGATTTAGGAACAAGCGTTTCAAGCTGCTATATCTGCTGATAATGCGCGGAAGATGACTCAGTTGCTTTTGGACGATTAAAACAATTTTTGCGGTGCAATGACTGGGAGACGCTTATTTCCAAGGATCTGCGCATGTACATGCACACGAAACAATCACAAACACGTCCTCAACTGCTCATGTACTCGACGGGAGTAGCTTGTATTTCCTGCCATGCACGAAGCTGAATAACATGATGAACTCATTACAGTTAGGACATGATGCGCCGCATTTTCAAAAATGCAGTCAGGACTTGCTCATAAACCCATAAGAAATGTTAGACAAGAGATCACGTTAGCGCAACTCTGGCCTGTATCTGGCACCTCCAGAACTCACTCATTCCAGAACAAGCAGACATTATTCGCAACTCTGCATCGATAAGAGTTGTCATGCCCGAAAGCAAGCAAGACAGTCTTTTAAGTTTTCTCCTAGTGCGCGTATCAAACTGGTTTGTATATACACTCTAGAAGGCTAGAAGCACTGCAATACAAAATAATAACTGATCAGATTCCTGAGAATTGGGATTAGAAATAGTAGTGAGAACGCAGGATGTGATATTGACGCGGCTCAATCTGAGGGCAACGCCAAGCTCTAGCATGGTCATCGGATTGAGCACCGCCAATATCACATGCCGAAGACCTACCCTCCATTAATAATTGGCAATGCTCAACTTCCCCCTCCCTCTTCTTCTCGAACTGTGTCTCGAAACCTCTGCCACGCTGAGAGAAAAATCCTTTCACCAATCGGCCAGAGACAACTTCGATCATGATCACCTCCGGGGACTAAATTGATCAAACTCTCTTCATGCTCCGATCACGGTTTTTACGTCCTGCTTTTCGGAAAAACCCTATCATCATCCGAAGTTTCTCTGGCAGCCCTGCTAGACTTCTTGTCACTACAGGAAACTCGTTCTTAATGTGCGTTATTTCTTCTGCTTAACGCCAAGTTCACCCTGATACTTTCTGAACAGCACTCAACTGATTTCCCTAGAAATACAACAATATTACAGCAACTCCTGGACCAGTGCTCAGTATAATGTGGCCAAGCAAAGAAAATTCTATGAACAAAAGTCAAAACATGCCGGTTTGGCTCAGCAAAATGGTTTTAACCTAGCATTTTTCCACAGGATGCTGAGGTTGGTAAGCCAGGGGCAGAGCCTAACATTCGTCTGTCTAACGGTATAACACAGCTTGCTGCAAGGGCGCCGTGCATGCGCAATGCTAGCAGTGGTACCAGCAGGATATATACGATGCAAAACTAGATAGGCGAATATTGCGGCTGGTTGCTAAAGAGCACGGCCAGAAGCTCCTTCAATACAAAGTTCAAGACTTGGATCAGTACTAGCTAGATGCTGCCCAACCCATGATCAGTTATAGTACTAATATATTTGCGGCTAGTTGTGGATCACCAGCCAAAGAGCACGGCCAGCAGGTCCTTCAGTACAAAAGTTTAAGACTTGGATGAGTACTAGCTAGCAGCTGCCCAACCCCATGATCAGTGGTAGTACTAGCTACGGTGACAAAAAGACAGTGGCCATGGCTGCAAACAACAACAACACTGCTAATACAATAATCATGTGTGCAAAGCAGCAGCAGCCGGCTGCATGCATGGAGCTGTAATGGAACAATATTGCAAAAAACTGAACTAGTCTCGCTCCTAAGCTGCTGCTTCGTTGGAGAACATCAGGTAGATAGCAGGGGGAGCTGGGACAGAGAATAAGGAGAAGAATGATGAACTACAAGAGACTAACGGAGAGTTTGGTTAGAATAATAGTTTCCCTCTTCTTTTAAACTATTTTCCCAGCCTACTAGTCAGCTGCAGGCAAGAAAGTCTGGAAGTTTCTTTTTCACTAGCCCATTACACTCCATCAACTGCCTCTTTCCAACGTTTTATCTAACTGATTTCACTTGTTAACTTACTTTTCTGTCTTTCCTGTCTCAGGCAAGTTGTTAGTTCCTTATAATTTTGGATGGAATGACCCTGACTGACTGTGGAATAGGCTTCTGTCCAGGGGTGAATATAAAAGCCTATAAAGCCAATGAGATTGGTAGAATGAGAGCCTTGAAACCGTTTGAGGAGTTAAGTTGAGTGAATTGGTGTTAGTGTCATATACTTGGTGCCTAGGTACAAAGAAAAAAATGTGACCTAGCTTGATGATAAATTGGTTCAAATCAGTGACTGATTTTTTAAAAAAAGAGTTGCCTTAGCCAACTAGTAGTTACATGATGCATGCAAAAGACGTGCAAATTACAAGGAGTTTTTAACACATTATTCACATAGTATACAAAGCTTAACAAATTTGTATACAATTTCAACCTTGCAACCAGTATTGGGTGGTTCAAGGTTTATTTTATGAAGAGCCTTTCGTTCCAGTTCTAAGAAATAAAATAAAACTGCCTCAGTTCTGGTTTCCTTTCCACATCTATCTATGAAGGAATGAAGGAAGGTAGTTTGTTTTGTTTTGTAGTTATGAGATCCACCCAACCGGGATGCTTCAGATCGTGTTATTGGTGTCTTTGGAAAGAGCTCTCGACGAGAAGGGGTGCATGGGCTTGGTTCCATGGCGTTTGGACTTCCTGTGCAAAAGTTCTTGAATATTGAATGATTTCTTCACTGAAAATTAAATTAAACCGTAGCTGAAAATTTAGGAGGAACTGGAATGTGCCTTTGGTGTTGTTGGAAAGATCTTGATGAGCAGGATTTAATGGAATTTATTTGGTAAGATTTGGATTCAGAATGTGGGAGATATTGATTTTTAAGAGATTTCTGCAGCTGAAAATTCAAATAAATTCCAAAAAACCAGGTTTTGAGGACATGGTAACACTTGGGCCAACGGCACAGGCCACACTAGTATAAATAGAATTGGGAATTTGGTTCTGGGCTTGGTTATAAAATATAAACTTTTTATTTTGATTTCAATTCTGGTTTTGAAATCACACGGGTTTCAGTCTGGTTCTTACTAACGTGGATCAAAATTGATTGTTAACTTGGTTGACTATCAATTAATCCCTGATTCTAGTTCCTTGTTTTTCAAAGACATGTATTTCAGTTCTAGTTTTGGTTTTATAACATAAATAGAGCCAGGAACTTGGTTTAGGGTTCAATTCTTATAACAATAAAATTTAGTTCCAATTCTAAAAATCAATTGCAATTTTCTTTTCATTATTTTTTTAAAGCATATTCATAATTAGAGTACCAAAAAGATTGTCTAAGAGAACTGCAAAGAACTATTTTAAGTTTTTATAATATGTATTATTTTATAAAGTGGATTGTAAGGACTGCAAAGGACTGTCTTAATTTTTTATAATATTTATTATTTTACATAGTGGATTGTTGTATGCTTCCACCATTGTTTGCTTGGCCTCTCTTTGTACTAACAGACAGGGTTCTACTATCATACTTGTGTCATTTGTTTACATTTTTTAATGACAACTTGCATACTTTATTGCAAGAAAATGGTAAAAGGAGGAAGAAACAGAAAGGAGAAAGAAAGGCTAAGCCTATTTTACCTGCCAACAAGTAACATATCAAATACATGTGTATGGTAAAGCCTTGGGGTGGGACATTCCCAAAATAAGGGGCCTGAGATGAGCTGGTAGTTGTATCCAACACCTCATTTTGGGAATGTCTGTCAATTGTGGGCTCTATCAGAAAGCATGGAGCAAAGGTGTTCTTGAACATAAACATATCTCAATCATGAGACGTAGTAGGGGGAGGGTGGTTAGGGTTGCAAAGTGTAACATCCCTCCCACTCTTGGTAGTGTAAGAACCAACCCCTTCCTATGCCATGTTCATAGTTAAAGTGGTAAAGCCTATGGGTGAGGGAGATTCTAAAAATGTGGCCAAATTCAACTACTGCCTCATCTTAGGTCCGTTATCTTGAGAATTGCCCCCAATCATGACTTTACCCTCTTTGTAAAGCACTTGGAGAAAATACCTAAGTGTTTTTAAAGAACACAATATATCCATGAATATGGATATCCTTCCTAGAAATTAGAGGATGGATATTACATCTACTCTTTTAGAGTGAGAAGGATCTTACACCAAAACATCTTTCACCATCTTGCACATCCCTTCCATTCTTTAATGAGTAGCTAGGTGTAATATCCCTCCTCTTTTCCAGGAGGGATATACATAGACATAAGTGGAAGCTTATGAAAAATTTCGACCCTACAAACAAATAAGCCAAAATATTTCTCCACTATACAAATCGGAGATGGGTTGCCCACAAGTAGTGGAAGCTTGGTGGTAGCAAACATCCTTTTCCATTTTCACTTGTATAGGCTATCAGTGTTCACACTTGGCCACTTTTTCTTGTTCAGGATTGGGTTAGTGTCCACTCATAGCAAGGCTAGATTGTATGATGTCCAAGACCATGGTATTCCCAACACTGCAACTCTAGTCAGACTCAATGACAACCTACTTTGGAAACTAGGAAGTTTGCTGCTAAGATACATGTAAACATATGGTGGGGCCAAGGGTCTCTTAATAATCACTCGCGAGGTGAGCAGGGTTTGGAGTTTGGACGTTTGGACACAAGAGTCCAGTGTGACCAAAGCTCTAACTGGTTGGGCTCAGTTGTGGCCCGTGCCATCACAGTTTTCCACCTGGATTTGGTTCACTTTATGACCAGCCCCCTTACTGGTTTCATTTATCAATGGTTGTCCTATTTCATTCAGCATGAGAAAGTTTGCTGGGTTCTGTCCACTTTCTCACCCAAAGAGCAAAAACAACCAAGGAAATGGGTTAAGTTACTTACTGGGGTCACAGTGAGCACAGTAGTGTTCACCCACTATTTCAGATGGCAAGTTAGTTCTCTCATTCCCCTTTTGTCCTTTTTCCAAAGTTATTTAGCATAAAACTAAACAGTTACACAGAGAGAGGCCTGTGCCAAAACTTACAATCTGGGAAGAAACAAAGGGAAAATTAAAGGAGAAAGTACACTGTTACTGGACGTCTTGAAACCCTCCTAACAGAACCAGTATCACGCTTTTATCTTCACCCTGTTGAGTGATACCTCTTTGGGCTAGCGGCTATATACTTAACCTGGAAAATGTTAGATTTGGACTCAGAGACCCTGATTTAGTCCTAGGAGAAACCAAATTTTTTTTTAGGGTTTTCAGTTTTTACCATGATACCAGTGTCGGTGCTGGTTCAATCAAGGCATTGGACTCTAACCCAGGGGCTTCAGCTTTCTAAATCAGCCCATTATAAAGTGACCTGCTATAAAGTAACCTATGCCTCTGATGGTAAAACCTTGATTGATAACACAGGTTGGAGAGGCCAACCAGAAAAGCCAATGAAGGGGAAGCATCCAACCAAGGGTACTTATGCCTATTGCCAACCTACATCACCCACCAGTAGACCAATGAATGGAACCTCATTGCAACTCAATTGTGGATGAAGCCCAATGGAGATGGAAACTGATTTCAACTTGGTTGTGAATGAATGGCGCTTCCCTTTGCCATTTTCTAGATTTTCACAATTTCCTAGTTTAAATGACTTTCCTAATGTGAGATGGATATTGTACAACTAGTGAATTGCAGTTCCCTTTGCCATATTCACAATATCTTGCATTTTTGGAAGAGTATTAGAAAGTGCCAAATGTTGAACCCACAATCTTAAGGATGATCACCACTTGAGTACAAACAAAAATTCTTAAAAGAACACTGCTTGGGTCACACACACATATTGTTAGTAGGACACTGATTGGGAAGTGGTATGCATAATGTCAAAGAACTTTGCCATCTTATTACAATTCTCAGTTAGTGATGACAGTTTCACCATAAAAGGAGATAAAGTATCCTACCTCTTGTCTTGTTTTTTACCCTCACCAAATAGAACACCTGCTAGTTTGAATTCACCACTATTGTGAGTCTGTGAACCAAGATAAAATCTAAAGAAACATTCTATTGATGATTTCTGTAGTGATCTTTTAGTAGTAGTTGCCAATTAATATTTGGAGATTTACGTGGAGAATTGGGCATTGGTAGCCGGCTTGAGTGACCCAGCACCCACCTTTGCACCATCCAAAACATCCTGTTCTGGGATTTCATGGATGGGATGAACCTGTCCCACAGGGCTCAGTTTATTTGGTCAGTAGTTTATTTTTTTCTTCTTGCCTTTTTTTTCCCCTCAGACTATTTTTTTGGGGAGCTCACTGTTTTTCTTCCCAGGCTCATTTTGGTTTTTTTCTCCTGCCACCTTAACCACCATTTTTTTGGGGGGTACTCTTACCTACCCCTCCAACCTACCTACCACCCTTCCTCCTACCAGCCCATCTACTTACCTACCTTTACTGATCCAACCCATCTACCTCCCTCATTCCACTCACCCCTCACTTATGCTTGTGCGCTCCTCCATCACCAACGCTTGATATTCAGTGGGACCAGGGTTTAGGGTTGCAAAGCTTCAAAAGAGTGAGGAGAAACAAGCAAACAAGCTTGGAGTGCCCAACTGGGAGGAGCTTGGAACAAACATGAAGAACAACAAAACTACAAGGTAAGCTCCCTTCCTCCCTTCTGTGTTTTTTTTAGGGTTCAAGCAAGCTGATTTTTGTTCCAATGCTACAAGTTTGATGGTCATGTCGTCACAGTTGAATAGAAAAAAAAAACACGATGACAAGGAGCCAAGCTCCTCATCATCTTGTCCTTGGGACTTGCAACACTAGAACAAAAAAATGCATGACGACAAGGAGCCAATTTCCTTGTGGTCATGTGCTTCAATGACTTGTAGCATTAGAACAAAAGAGCATGACAACAAAGAGCTTAGCTCCAACTCTTTTGTTCTAATGCTACAGCTTAATCATCGTTGTGCTCTTTTGTTCTAGTGTTATAGTTCAATCAAGCGCACGATGATGAGGAGATCAACTCTTCATTGTCACGCATTTTTTGTTCTAATGTTGCAAGTCCCAGGGACACGACAACAAGGAGTTTGGCTCCTCGTCATCATGTTTTTTTTTTGTTCAAGTGCTAAAGGTCCCCATGGGCACTAAGCTCCTCATCGTTGTGTTCTTTTGTTCTAATGTTGTAGGTCAATCACGCACACAATGACAAGGAGCTTGACTCCTTGTCATGACAAGGAGCTTGTGTATTTTTTTTGTTCAAGTGCTAAAGGCCCCCATGGGCATGATGACGAGGAGCTCATGTTCTTTTGTTCTAATGCTATAGGTCAATCACGCACACGACGACAAGCAATTCGGCTCCTCATTGTTGTTTTTTTTTTTTTTGTTCTAGTGTTGTAAATCCTAGGGACAATGATGAGGAGCTCGACCCCTCATCATCGTGTTATTTTTTTGTTCAAGTGTTGCAGGTCCCAAAGGCCAGGACAACAAGAAGTTCAACTCCTCATCATCCTACTTTTTTTTTTTCCAATCATTCAAGCACACAATGATGAAGAGCTTGGCTCCTTGTCATTGTGTATTTTTTTTGTTCAAATGTTGGAGGTCCCCATGGGCACAACAATGAAAAGTTCAGCTCCTCGCCATCATGCTCTTTTGTTCTAATGCAATAGGTTAGTCAAACACACGATGACAAGGAGCTTAGTTCTTCATTGTCATGTTTTTTTTTTGTTCAAGTTTGTAAGTCCCAAGGACATGATGACAATGAATTCAGTTCATTGTCATGTTATTTTTTTGTTCAAGTGTTGTAGGTCCTTAAAGCTAGGACAACGAAAAGCTAAGCTCCTTGTTGTCTTGTTTTTTTTTATTCTAGTCACTCAAGCACTGAACATCATCAAGTTTTTTTGGTTTTGGTCACTAAAGCTCGATGGGTGTTTTATTTGTTTTTTAGTGTTGGTAAATTTTTTATTTTATTTTATTTTTGTGGCTTTTGCAACTTTGGTAAATGCAAACTTGAAAAAAAACAAGGGTTGTTGGAGAAGAGGAGCAAGCTTCAATTAAATTGACAAATGGCATGGGAGGTGTCATGAGTGAAGAAGGTTTGAAGGGATGGAAGATGCAAAAACACATGCAAACGAATGTTGAAGATGGTGCATTAACTCTGTGTAATGTTAATGGGGAGCAAGTGCAAGTGAATGTTGAGGTTGGGGAAACCTCTACAGCAAATCTTGTTATAAATGAAGTTTACTTGCAAAAAACTATTGAGATGATAGTGGAGCAAGAAAATGTAGTTCTTACTTTAATGTAAGAAGAAGATGAACATGTTATAAGGCATGTTGAGATTGATGTAGGTGACATTTTTATCTCAACTTATAATCTATTGGCCACCCATCCTTTCTATTTGAAAGGATGGGTGGGGTTTTTTTTGGCAAATTTGTGTTTACAATACTTTTATTAATTTTGGTTTTCAAACTTTTGCCCCACCTTCCTTCTCCATGTGAGGAGGCGAGCGAGGCATTTTTTTTTAGATTAAATTTCTAAACAATACCCTATACCTTTGTAGGTGATATTGTTATTTTTTTAGGGTTAGCCTCATTCTATGCAAATTTCAAGATTGGGTTTTTACAATACCAACATCTTGAGTTTTTGTCTATCTATCCATTTTTGCAATACCCTCATGATGTGTTTCATCTTTTATCTATGATGGCAATACCCTCATTGTGTAACAATAACTTTCATTTAGAATGTTAATTCTCACATTAGGTTTATTATATTTATTTTTTTAGTTTTAGATGTAGTTGCCCCTCCTTGAATTGCCATAGATGTGGTTGCCCCTCCTCTAGTTGCCATAAAAGGTGTCCATTGGGCAACAGATGGGCCCGAATTTGTTTGTAGGGTTGATGGGTGCAATGCATCGTATATAGTCAAATATAACTTGGTACGGCATTTGCAGGCATGCCACAATGTGACCATGGAATCAAACACACCTAGACACCCATCTACTCAGGAGCAAGGCCCAAAGGTTCAAGATCACGCAACAATGGATGCGCGAGTCTTGAATAACCATTTAGCATGATTCCATCATAATGAGCAGAAGGCAATTGCCAAGGCTAGGAAGCACACTACCTTGGAGTGGGATAGGCTCTACGGTGATTTGCAGTATACACCTAAGGTTCCTAAGTCGGCACTTGTTAAGCTAGCATTTAGCCACATCCTTTGGCTTCTCAATATGACTACATGGGGTGTGGGGGCCATGTTTCTCAATGTGCAAGCCAAGTTGGAACACGATGGGGACCTTGCATTTGTGATTTGAATGACTTAAGTTGGGTATGCAAAAGCATTCAAAAGCACTTGGATGGAACGCAACTAGAAGCTTACATCAAATAAAATAGTGTGATGTAAGGAAATTGGCCTCCTTACACAATACCATGATTCAAAAATGATTCATGATCAATAAGTTTCCAATAATGCCATACTAAATTTTATTTGAATTTTAGGTTTTAGGATTCATATCCAATACTTAATGTATTGTGTTGTTTGTGGCTAATGTTGTGGACATAGCATTGGCCAATCGCAGGGTTTTTACATGATGGCACACCCATGATGTAGATGTTACATCAGCATGATACATGAGGGCCAATGCGATCCCATCCCCCTTCGATAGTGATATAGATAGCCCATAACTTATCCTAGTTTTGGTTAAGGTGTTGTTTTGGTCTTCAAGATTTAGGGTAGCAATTTATCTTTAAGGCAACCATTATGACATGTTCCCCATTTTAGGCTAAGGTCGTTTTGGACTTGGGCATTTTTTGCACATTTTTATAATGCATGTCACCCATGTTTTTTTATTTAAGGCATTTTACTTTCACTTTGCACCATCTTGTGTTAATAATTAAAAATACATTCTCACATATTCTTTTATTTATGCTTAAATTTTTTATCAAAACAATGATTTTAGTCTTACACTCAAACTAAAAAATCTTTCTTTACCCCCAAAGTTCAAACCTAAAATGGAAAGTAATATCCTCATGAGGGTGTTTTATAAACGCCATTGATTAAATTATTTTGGTCTAGGCTATTGGAAAGGTATTGTTTGTGCCCAAAATTATTCAATGCACATGCAATACCCTTATTAGAGTACATTATAAATCCTTTGGGCCCCATAACATATTTCAAGGGTCCTAAAGGGGTATTACATAGCCTTAACAAAACCAAGAAAGAACACAATATCCTCATGAGGGTATTATGTAAACACCATGGTTTGAATTATTTTGGTCTAGGCTTCTGGAGGGGTATTACTTATGTTTAGAATTACTCAATGCACATGCAATACCCGTATTAAGGTATATTAAAAATCCTTTGGGCTCCATACACTACTAAAAATTTTGGGTTTTGCAATTGTCATTTGCAACTAAAATTCAATTGCATGTGACACATGCAACTGAAAATTTGTGTAGTTACCTAAGACAAGTTACACATGATATTCAGTTGCATGCAGCCTACGTATGCAACATGTATATATGGTGTTAATATACATGTTCATCCATACATACCAATCCAAATGTAGTTGCACTTTATGTGCAACTTTCCTTGCAACTACAATGCAATTAATCAAAATATGACACATGTTTAAAAATTAAACAACTACCTTATGGACATGTTTCACTATTTTATTTTTTTGTGTTTTCAAAATTAAAAACTCATTGGATTAATTTCAATCATTAAAATTTTTGCCACTATGATGATGACACGTGGTAATCAAGGCCCACCTATTTTTTAATTTTAAATATTAATTAATGAAAACTAAATCATCCAATTTATGGCTAGTAAGATGTTGACACGTGGTGCCTAAGTAGGTAGGTAATAATTAAATCCTATTAAGTAAATAGGTTTATTTAGGTATGTAAGTAGGTTGAAAAGTAGCTAAGTTTAGGTTATATATGTCGGTTTAAAATAATTCGATTTTATTCTTAGGTTTAACCATTTCATAAAGGTCAAGCTTTCTTCATTGATTCATCTCCAATGGCACTTGATATTTGGCTACTACATAGTTATTGCTCCTAGATATATACTACGCCAAATAAAATTGGAAGCCAAAGGATATGGGTTAAGACATTCCATTGCAAACCTCATGAACCAACCTAATTGCACATTAGATGCAACTACTATATTAAAGTATACCAACTAGGGGAGGGTTTTGTTACTTCTGATGTCCACACAAATCTTGAAGCCCTCCTCTTGGTGCATCTAACACACTAAAAATCGTTGAAAATTGATTAGAAATGAGAAAGTTATGCCCCCCCAAAATAAAGAAGGTAAAATATTCACAAAAAAAAATTTATTGAACACTACAAAGGCCGATTCTTAAACACCTAAAAAGTTCCTTTTATGTTGTTTTATTACTATTAGAGTTCCAACGTGATTTATAGAACTTCAAGTGGCACTCCTATAACACTTTAAATTATTTTAAATGAATAAAAAATAAGAAAGTTATGAGGATTGAAAGTAGGAGGGGTCCAAAGAAAAGAAAAGAAAAACAAAATGTTTTGTAACTTGGAAAGCTTTTTTTTCTTTTTTTTCTTCTTATTCATTTTTCATTATCCCTTTTCTTTTTGCATTTCAAAGATGATTATAGGATTTTTTAATAATTATGATACGTAATGAAAATATGATTTTAATATTATTATATAGCTTACATTAGTAATTAGCTTAAGATGTTTGTGTACTTGTAGGTTAATGAATGTAGCCTATTTACATTAATATTTTAACATAAATAATATAATTTAAATATATAATACCCATTCAATATATATATATATATATTGATTATCACTATAATTATAATAAAAATTTATTAATAATTATGATTATTTACAATAAATTTTGATATTATCATATTAATTGATTTTGAATAATTTTTTGTTTAATCAAATTACATTTTTTGAACAATAATCCAAAATAAAATAAAATCAAACATATTTAAACCATGGTTTGGTTTAACTTAATTTAATTTAACATAATTTATTTTAGCCTAACTTAATTTAACCATATTTATTTTATCCTAATTTAATTTAGCTTAATTTAATTTAACCATAATAAATACAGTCTAATTTATTTTAGCCGTAATAAATATAGTCTAATTTAGTTTAACCATAATAAATATAGTCTAATTTAATTTAGCCATAAATATTATAACCTAATTTAATTTAACCATAATTAGTTTGGCCTAACTTATTTTAGCCATATTTATTTTAACCTAATTTATTTTAGCTTAATTTAGTTTAACCATAATTAATATAGTCTAATTTACTTTAGCCATAAATAATTTAGCCTACCTTGATTTAGCCATAATTAGTTTGGCCTAACTTAATTTAGTCATAATTAATTTAACTTAATAAATTTAGCCATTGTTATTTTAACCTAGGTTAGTTTATGTTAACCTAAATTAGCATGGGGTTAACCTTAGTATTAAAGGTACATAATACTATTATATATAGCCTATATAGATATATTAAGTATAATAATTTAAGTATGTGTAAATTTACACCATTTTTTTATGACACGTGTCCATGTTGTACACATTTTATTACACACACAATCATATGGCCCAAAAATTATACAATACCAAATTTGTAGTTGCAAACATGACCAAAATAGTTGCAAATGACAACCAATTGCATGCTAGTTGCATAGTGATTGGTTGCAAATGATAGGATTTTTAATAGTGATAACATATTTCAAGAATCTTGGAGGGCTATTGCATAGCCCTAACAAAACCTAGAAAGAATGCAACATCCTCATGAGGGTATTTTATAAACACCGTGGTTTGAATTATTTTGGTCCAAACTATTTGAAAGCTATTGTTTATTTCCATAATTATTCAATGCGCATGCAATAACCCTATTAGGGTATATTATAAATCCTATAAGCTCCATAACATATTAAGTCCTAGAAGGGTATTGCATAGCCCTAACAAAACCTAAAAGGAATGCAATACCTTCATGAAGATATTATGTAAACAATATGGATTAAATTATTTTAATCCAAACTACTGGAGGGGTATTACTTGTGCCCATAATTATTCAATGGGTGTGCATTACCTATCTTAGGGTATATAAAAAAAATCTTTTAGGCTCCATCACATATCTATTGAAACCTAAAGGGGTATTGCCTAAACCTACAAGGAAAGCTATACCTTATTTGGGGTAATTTGTAAATAACATGGGCTCAATTATTTTGGTTTGAGCTATCGGAGGGGTAATGCCTATGCCCAGAAGTATTCAATTCACATGCATTATCCTTCTTTGAATATCCCATAAAACCTTTGAGCTCCATAACATATTTTTTGGAATTTGGAAGGGTGTTGCATAGCCCTAGCAAAACCTAAAAAAAAGTAATACCTAGATCATTTTACAATAATATCATAAACCATGAGACAAAAGATTTTTAAAAAAAGATATTTATTCCATGTTCACTGTATCATGCTAGACATATTGATTCAAGTAAATGAGAATAATGTAAAGTTCTTCACATTGATGGTAGAATGTTTTACTTGAACAAACATATGGAATTTAAATGCAATACCTGCATCATCTTGGGATATTTGCATTCACCATGAAACATGGAAGGGTAGGGCAAAGTAGCAAATTGAATTAATTTACCTCCTCCAAGTTTCAAAAGATATGTTATGGAGCCCAATGTATTTTTAAGATACATTGCGAGGGGTATTGCAAGTGTATTGAATAGCTTTGGGCATGAGCAATACCCCTTTAAAAGCGACATAAACCCATGGTGTTTAGTTACAAAATACCCTAATGCGGGTATTGGTTTCCTTGTAGGTTTTGATAGGGCTATACAATACTTTCCATGTGTCAAAAGATATGGTATGGAGCCCAATGTATTTATGGGATACCTCGAAAAAGGTATTGTAGGTGTATTAAGTAGTTTTGGGCATGAGCAGTACCCTTTTGATAGCCTATACCAAAATAATTTAGCCCATGGTGTTTGCAATGTAGTGTAATGAAGATATTGAAATCCTTTTAGGTTTTGGTAGGGCTATGCATTAACCCTTCACGTGTCAAAAGATATGTATGGAGCCCAATGTACCTTGAAAGGGGTATTACCGTGTGGCCCAATGAGGGTATTGTAGTGTAACCCAATGCATTCTTTCTAGATTTTGGAAAGGTTATGCAATACCCTTCGAATTGCCAAAAGATATAATATGGAGCCCAAACTATTTCAAGGTACCTAGAATGGGGTATTGCATGTTCATTGAGTATTTTGATTTATGAACTTGAGTACAACATGCATTAAATGCATCTAAATTGATTTGGAGTTTTGTATTGCTTTGATTATCCACTTGGTTTGCAATACCCTTATATAGGGGGTGTTAAATAATTTAATCATCCTTTTATTTATTTGTTTGAATAAACAAGAACAAGCTCCATGCAATACTTTCATTTTATTCTTTCTTCATCATTGTCGACCGTTGGGGGTTTATTGCAGTGGCAACCATGTAGGTGGGGTTTGGTAAGTACCTACTTAAAGTGTTGGTAGATGGAAGGGCAGGTAGGTAGATAAATAGATTGAGGGGGGGGGGAGTGGGTAGGTGG
>Ga0116229_10007005_pt1 | contig 17984 bp, 13 predicted proteins | sample S1TSphgellanicum_3_FD_87313 | JGI IMG/M metagenome (GOLD analysis project Ga0116229, IMG submission 87313) | Host-associated microbial communities from peat moss isolated from Minnesota, USA - S1T2_Fc - Sphagnum magellanicum MG | ecosystem: Host-associated > Plants > Peat moss > Unclassified... | reverse complement strand
CCGGCGCCGACCACCAGCACATCGCAATGCACATAGCTTTGCGCATAAATATCCGCGTCAGGCGCGCTCGGCGCGCGGCCGAGCCCGGCCATGGCGCGGATCGCCGGCTCATACACACGCTTCCAGGCCCAGGCGGGCCACATGAAGGTCTTGTAGTAGAACCCCGCGGGCAGGAACGGCGCCGCCAGGCTGGTCAGTGCGCCGAGATCGAAGCGCAGCGACGGGAACCGGTTCTGGCTCTCCGCCACCAGCCCCTGGTAAATCTCCACCTGCGTCGCCCGCAGATTTGGCGTGCTGCCGGCCTCGCTGCCGCCCACCCGCACCAGCGCATTCGGCTCTTCCGACCCGGCCGCCACAATACCCCGCGGGCGGTGATATTTGAACGACCGGCCCACCAGATGCACGCCATTGGCCAGCAAAGCCGAGGCCAGCGTATCCCCGGCAAAACCCGTCAGCCGGCGGCCATCGAAGCTGAAACTGACCGGGCGGCTGCGATCGATACGGCCGCCTTGCGTCGTGCGAAAAACCTGGCTCATGGCGCTGCCTCACCGCTCTTCCAGCTGGCAGCGAACAGGTCGCTCACCGTGTCACGCCGCGCGTTGAAAAACCGGCCGCAGCCATGCACATGGCGCCAGCGCTCGTCATGCGGGCCACGCGGGTTGCTACGCTCGTACAGAAACGCCCCCCAGGCCGCGTCATCCAGCGCCGCCGGGTTGTCCGGGCGCACCAGCCCGGCCTGGCCGGCATAGGAAAACTCCAGCTCCGGGCGCGGGCCGCAATAGGGGCAGGGGATCAGCAGCATCTCAATGCGCCACCGCGGCCGCCGCCGCTTCGTCGATCAAATGGCCATCACGGAACCGCTCGATGGTAAACGGCGCGTTGATCGGATGCGGCTCGTCCTTCGCCATCGTCCACGCAAACACATGGCCAGACCCCGGCGTCGCCTTGAAGCCGCCCGTCCCCCAGCCGCAATTCACGTACAACCCCGGCACCGGCGACTTGGCAATGATCGGCGACCGGTCCGGCGTCACATCCACCACGCCGCCCCAATTCCGCAGCATCCGCATCCGCCGGAATTGCGGGAACAGCTCGCAGATCGCCTCCAGCGTATGGGTGCTCACATGCAGCGCGCCGCGCTGGCTGTAAGAGATATAGGCGTCCGTCCCGGCGCCGATCACCAGCTCGCCCTTGTCGGACTGGCTGATATAAGCGTGGATGGTGTTGGACATCACCACGCAGGGAAACACCGGCTTCACCGGTTCGGAAACCAGCGCCTGCAGCGGATAGCTTTCCAGCGGCATGCGCACCCCGGCCATGCCCATCACCACGCTGGTATTGCCTGCGGCAACCACGCCAAGCTTGCGGGTGCGGATCGGGCCGCGGCTGGTCTCCACCCCGCTCACCGCGCCCTGTGCATCCCGGGCAATGCCACTCACATGGCAATTCTGAATAATGTCCACGCCCAGCGAATCGGCGGCGCGGGCATAGCCCCAGGCCACCGCATCATGCCGTGCCGTGCCGGCACGGCGCTGCAACGCCGCGCCCAGCACCGGATAGCGCATGCCCGCCTCAATCCGCAGCGGCGGGCAGAAGTCTTTGGCCTGCTCGGCGGTCAGCCACTCATTATCCACACCGTTCAGCCGGTTGGCATGCACATGGCGCTGAAACACCTGCACGTCGTGCACCGTATGGGCCAGCATCAGCACGCCGCGCTGCGAGAACATCACGTTGTAATTCAACGTCTGCGACAGCGTCTCCCAGCGTTTCACCGCATGGTCGTACAGGCTGGAGCTCTCGCGGAACAAATAATTCGATCGGATGATGGTGGTGTTGCGGCCGGTATTGCCGCCGCCGATCCAGCCCTTTTCCAGCACCGCCACCCGGTTGATGCCGTGGTCATTGGCCAGATGATAGGCGGTGGCCAGCCCATGGCCGCCGCCACCGATAATAATGGCGTCGTACTCCGCCTGTGGCTCCGGCGAGCGCCATTGCGCCTGCCAGCCTTGATGGCCCGCAAAAGCCTGTCGGGCGAGGGCGAGGGCGGAAAAGCGCTGCATGCTCAGCGCTCCTGCCAGCGTTTATCGGCGCGTCGCCCTATGGTGTGTGTCGCCCTCATGTGCCTCGATCAGATACCGGATACGCGCTTCAACAGCGTAAACCGATACAGGCTCTCGCCCCGGTACTGCATGATCCAACCCGACATAGGCGTAGAACGCATCGGTCGCCTTGCCGCGGAACGGCGCGCAGCCGCGCGCCTCACCCGGCCGGCTTGGCCGCGAAGTCGCTGGCATCGTGCCGCTCGGCCAGCTGGAGGGCTGGCTCGCCAAACACCCGGTTGACCCTCCTGCCGCGCTGCACCGCCGGCCGCTCGCCGATCGCCGCGGTCCAGCGCTGCAGGTTCCTATAGCTCTCCACCTGCAGGAATTCTCCCGCACCATAGGCCTCGCCACGGGCCAGACTGCCGTACCATGGCCACGCCGCAATATCGGCGATCGTGTACTCGTCCCCCGCCAGATACGGCACCTCCGCCAGCCGCCGGTCCAGCACGTCCAGCTGGCGCTTCACCTCCATCGCGTAGCGGTCGATGGCGTATTCGATCTTGATCGGCGCATAGGCATAGAAATGGCCAAACCCGCCGCCAAGAAACGGCGCGCTGCCCATTTGCCAAAACAGCCAGGACAGGCATTCGGCCCTGGCTGCACCCGCCGTCGGCAGGAACGCGCCAAACTTCTCGGCCAGATACACCAGGATCGCCCCGGATTCGAACACCCGCACCGGCTCTGCCCCACTGCGGTCCATCAGCGCCGGTATCTTCGAATTGGGGTTCACCTCAACAAACCCACTGCCGAACTGGTCGCCCTCATTGATCCGGATCAGCCAGGCATCGTATTCGGCGCCTGCATGGCCCAGCGCCAGAAGCTCCTCCAGCATTACCGTCACCTTCACCCCGTTCGGCGTCGCCAGCGAATAGAGCTGCAAGGGATGCCGGCCGATTGGCAGCGTTTTCTCATGCGTTGCCCCCGCCACCGGCCGATTGATGCTGGCGAACTGCCCGCCATTCGCCTTGTTCCAGGTCCAGATTTTCGGCGGCGTATACGTCGATTGCTCGGTCATTGAATTAGCAGCCTTAGTACAAACGTAGGATGGGTTGAGCGAAGCGCACCCGTCGCGTTCCGCCCGGGCTGCATTCTATTTGATGGGTAACACTGAGCGCAAACCCGCCCCGGACCGGCTTAGGGCCCGTTCGACATTAACCGAATCGGGTTACTGGGTCGAACGGGCCCTAAGCTTTTGTTTGAAGTGGCATCTTTGTCGGCGTGCCGACGCACTTATTTGCCGACGATGCCTTACACCCGTGCCACGGCCTTTATCGCCATGCACGCGCCTTGGCTCGGTTCGCGCAGCTGAATGTCGTTGCCCGCTTCCTGAACAAGTTCATCAAATTGCGTCTCCGCATCCTCGGCCGAAAGCCCCTGAAGCTTTTGCCTGAATTTTCCGCCCTGGCCGTGCCAATAGGCGCCGTACGTGGCTACACCATCGATCTGCTCGGCAAAGAATTCGCTATCGTACCCGCAGACGAAATGCTCATGTTGCAGATAGGCAGCCATCCTCTTTTCAACACTGTTGTTCTCGACGCTGGTGGCGAACGGCGCCAGCGCATAGAAAACCTTGCGTGTCGCCAGAAGCTGATTCCTGATCGCGATCTCCGGCGTCTTGATATGCTCCAGCACCTCGGTCGATACCACCGCATCGAAACGGCAGGGCGGCGGTGCCAGCAGGTCCCATACGCCGAAGCGAACATTGCGTATGTGCCATCGCATGCACATATCCATCGCCTTCCAGTAATTCGGCCGCCCCGGCAGCACCACATCGGTCAGCATGAATTCGATATGCGGAAACTCAATGGCGATGGCCATCTCGGCAAAACCAAGCCCCGCGCCAGATACGCCAACCGTTCGTATCTCGGTCTGAACGCCGGAGATAAAGTCCCGCAGATGAAAATATCTCAAATAGCGCCAACCCTTCTGACGCAACAGGTTCAAACGCAGATGCCTGAGCCGGGTCTCCATCACGCTGCTGCCGGCCATCGCACCAGGAGCTTGTGTCGTGTCGCCAACGCCATTCACGGCAAGCCCCCTCGTTTCGTCATCTAGGCCAGTTCTGAAGCCAATCCGTTCTCCTCGCAAGGCCGGGATATATCACGACGACGCCACCCCATATCCGCAGTATCGCCATCCCCTTTTCTTTGCAGATAAGTCCAATTCCAGCATATCCCGGCGCAAAACGCATTGACGCGCCCGACAGCCAACCGGACATTAGACATCGGCCTCCGCGGCATAGAGACCCGAATCAGCATGATATGCACCAACACGCACTGGCTGCAGCAACACCGGGCATGGCTCTGCCGGCAGCCATCCGCCACCATTTGGTGTTGCCCGGGCCCGGCGCCACAATGCACCAGACCCAGCTGTCAAAGAAATTCATGAAAGGAATGTCAAGACGAGTCATATGGAACGACGCAGTCCTCACCGGCATCATCTCGGTTCAAACGCCATAGGCATGAAAAGGCCAAGGTGGAGAATTGCGTATTATGTGGCGCGGTCTTATGTCCGCACATGCACTTAAGGCAGCATCGGGCATAGGTGCGTCAGCACGTCGTTACCGCTGCACATCAAAACAAAAGGCTAAGCGCTTGTTCGGCAACGTGATCCTAGCGATATGTCCGGACCAAGCCGTTAGGGACATATAATGTCTCAGTTGGTAACGTATAGCAGCCTGACGAGAAGTGTTGGTGGCGCCGGTTCCTTTATCCAGGTTCGCGAGGCAAAATTGCACGATCTGCTTCGGTCCATACTCCCAAGTGTGGAAGTGGACGAAGTCTGGTATCGGCGCCGGTATGGTGATGTCGACGAAGCAATCCGGTTGGGCCATGTTGCCACCGCGCGCGATCATTACGTATCGACCGGATATTTCGAAGGGCGTTTCCCGCGCCCATTTGTTGTGGACGAGAGATGGTATGTAACAACTTATCCAGATGTCGCGATGGCCATCGGAACCGGCAAGCTGAAAAAGGCACAAGACCATTTCGAGGCCGAAGGCTACAAGGAAGGCCGGTTACCCTACGAGGGATGGACGCTATAGCAATGAATGTCGATCGCTAAGTGGATAGCGTAGTGATGGACGGCTCTACCGTTATCGGCCACCTCGATGGGCTCGAAGGCTCATATATCGTCGGCTGGGCAGTCAGCCGTGATGTGCCAAACTGTTCAATTACAGTAACGAACGCCCATGAGACTCTGGTCGCCAGCGGCTTGGCATCGGTTGAACGTGAAGATCTCAGAAGCGTCGGCGACGGGCGCTGCAACCTGGCCTTTCGCATCCCGCTGCCGGCAATCGAACACGCCGAGTATCTGCACGTTCGTGCCGAGGGCGTGGAGTTGCGAAACTCACCGCTCCGGCTTGGCTTGGGGGCCTTCGATGGTTTCGCCTCTATCTTACGCGGCGCGGTGGATGGATGGGTAACCGAGCGTTACCCCGGTTTCCAGCCGCCGCTGATAACAGTTGTCGACCAGGACGGCAATATCGTCATGGAGTGTCAATCGGCGATAGAAGGGGCTGGTCAGGACGAGCAATTCCTCCCCGCGCGCTTCTTCGGCGATCTGGATACCGCATGCTTCGGCCGAGGCGAACGTCAGCTGAGTGTCATGGCAAACGGCGTAAAGTTTGCAGCATTGAGCTGCAACCTCCTTTTGCATGGGCATATGGAAACGGTTTCGGCCCAGCGCTGCCTGGGTTGGCTGCTCTCGCCTGATGCGCCAGGCCGTAGATTCCAATTCGAGGTATGGCGCGATGGCAAGCCCGTAGCCAAAGCCAAATGCGATCTGGCGCGCGCCGACGTGCAAAGCGCGCATCCAGGCTGCCTGTTGAGCGGGTTCGATATCACCTTGCCGCCCACCAGCCAAACGGCACTGGACTTCACCACCCTGTCATTTCGCCTTCCCGGATCTACGGCCGAACTGTTCGAAGGGCCATATGTGCTGGGAAGCCGCCCTGGCCTCGTCACCACGGCGCGCAACGTGTCTCGTGTGGCCATCGGCCGCCTGTCCGTGTTCCTCAACGCATCGGAGCGAGCGATACTACAGACAGCACTCTCGGACTTCATCTCCCATGCAAGGCAGAATGAGCGGCTTGTCTTCCAAAAGCAGTGCTCCTTCAGCTCGCAGGACAAGGCCGCAACCAGGCTTAATATCGTCATCCCCATCTACCGCGGTATCGCACTCACCAGGGCCTGCATCGAATCTGTTCTGGACTCACGATCCAGCCAAGCGGACCGCGTGGTCCTGGTCAATGATCGCTCACCGGAGCCCGGCATGGCCTCCATGCTGGAAGCCTACGGAGCAGTTCCCAACCTCTTCATTCTTGCAAACCATGAGAATCTCGGATTCGTCAAGTCGGTCAATCGCGGCCTATCCTTTTGCGACGAAGGCGATGTCATTCTCCTCAACTCCGACACGCATCTCTTTCCCGGTGGACTGAACGAGCTGTACAATGTGGCGCATTCGTCGCCGGACATTGGCACCGTTACCGCAATGTCCAACAACGCAACCATCTTCTCCTACCCCCATGTCAGTCTGCGGTGCGATCAGCTTGCCGATATCTCCTGGGAGGAGCTCGCCGCGATTGCGCTGGAACATAACCGGGGTGCCACCATCGATGTGCCGACAGGCCATGGTTTCTGCATGTTGATCAAGCGCGAGGTCCTCCGGCGCGTCGGCCGCCTGGATGAGACGTTTGGGCGCGGCTACGGCGAGGAAAATGATCTATGCTCTCGCGCAGCCGATCTGGGCTACCGCAACGTCGCCACGCCGGCCGTTCTGGTGGAACATCGCGAGAGCACATCGTTCGCCGGCGAGAAAGCCGTGCTCCTGGCAACAAACTTGCCGATCCTCGAAGCCCGCTATCCGGAATATACGCCGGTCATCATGGAAGTGGAACGGCGCGACGACTTTCGCAGCGGCCGCTGGGCGCTGGATGCGGTGCGGCTGAACCGCGCCAGTGAAGCAGGTATACGCTTCGTTCTCGTGGTCTGTCACAAACTTGGCGGTGGCACCACCACCGCAATCAAGGATATCGAGGCCACGGTCGGCTATGGTGGTGCCACCAAACTCACGCTGATCTGCCGCGATGATGGCTTCATGGAGCTCTCGGCCGAGGCGCCTTTGCTCCTGGCGATCTTCTCCCCTCACGAGACCGCCGAGTTGCTGCGTGTTCTCTCCGCTGCGGAAATCAACCTGGTGGTGGTACACCAGGTGCTCGGCTTCTGCGCCGAGTTCATCGAGGCTCTTGGCAGCTGGGTGCAGGAGAAACACGGCATCTTCTATACCCATGATTTCTACCCGATCTGCCCGCGGGTAACAATGATCGACGCCGTTCAGCGTTTTTGCAACCTCGCCCCCAGCGATGTCTGCAAACGCTGCGTAGAGCTTGGCGGCGCGCACGAGGCTTCCCGCATGGACGATCTCACCCCAGAGCAGCACCGACAGGTCTTCGCGACATTTCTAGGCGCCTTCAAGCATGTCATCGCGCCATCGCAGAATACCGCCGCGTATTACGCATCTGCCTTTCCGGAAATCCTTGTCGAGAATGTGCCCCACCCCGCCCCGCCGATGTATTTTCCACCGGCGCCCAGGCAGAGTGCGGATGAGGAGATTGTTTTGTTCGGTGCCATCGGTCCGCACAAAGGATCCTCGGAACTACTGGAGATTGCCCATCTGGCGCGCTTGACCCACCCATCGCTGCACTTCAAGGTCATCGGCTACACAAATCGCGACGACGAATTGCTGCAGATAGGCAATGTGACGATAACGGGAGCCTACACACCCAGGGAACTCCCGGCGCTGGTGGCAGCCAGCAAGGGGCGGCTCGCCTTGTTTCTGTCTACCTGGCCGGAAACCTTCTCCTACACCCTGACGGAAGCGGTTCACCTTGGCTTCATTCCGCTGGTTCCCAATATCGGCGCCATGGCCGAACGGGTCAGAGCTGCCGGCTTTGGAGCGATTTTCGATTTCCCGATTGTGCCATCACAGATTCTCGCACTGGTGGAACATATCGTAACGGATGGTTTGGAGCCAGAGAATGATCTCGGTGCGCCGTCATGCTTTGCGCCGCAGGAACGCTCCATCCAGCGAACCTCGGAAATCTACGACCTATGAGTGCGCGTCGCCAGCATTACACGCCCGCGCATCGCCGCAAGCGATAATTGGTATCTGGATAGGGGTGAATCATTGATCCAAATCAGTAGCGACCTTAAAATCAAGCTTCTCGAGCACGGCGTCTCCACATTGCATGGCAGCACGTTCAAGCTTCCAAGCGACTGTGAATTTGAGCCGCCTTGCAGCATCAAATGGATGCAGGTGCATCATTCCCTAAAACTCGGCGCGTTTTCCTACGCTGTCAGCGGCTATTACTTTGGCGCCAACATCGGGCGCTACACGTCTATCGGCGAGAGCGTTCAAATCGGCCGAGGCAGCCACCCCGTAGGCTGGGCGAGCACGTCCCCCGTCTTCTACCAGCGTCACGAGGATGTTGTCGGATTCCGTATTCCCGAAGTGGGCATCTATAAACCCACCGCACCCTACATCAAGGCGGAAGAGACATTCATCGGGTCAGATGTCTATATCGGGCACGGCGCTTTCATCATGCAGGGCGTCAGGATAGGAAACGGCGCGGTGGTGGGGGCCCATGCCGTGGTCACAAAGGATGTTCCCGATTTTGCCATAGTCGCCGGGTCTCCCGCGCGCATTCGTAAAATGCGCTTTCCAAACAGGATCATCGAACGCATCACAAGATTGGCATGGTGGGATTACGCGTTCTGGGAATTCAAAGCCACCGACGTATCGCAGGTCGATGCCTTTCTCGATTGCGTCGATGCGCGCATAGAGTCAGGTCTGTTGCCGTTTGCCCCGGCCAAGGTCAAGTTGACGGACCTGCTGGGCCCCGAGTAGTGCCTTCCGCCATTAAAATTACCCGTTCCCCCTACCCGTAGGGTGGGCTTCAGCCCACCATATCCTAGCCAGAACGCCGCAAAATGAAAAACGCCCGACACGAGATGCGGCCCGCCACCACAGCGCGTGCCCAACCCGAGTCACCCAGGAGGGAATGTTCCAAACATGAGGCCGGCATTTTATCCTGCTGTCGAGCAAAACGGGCATGTAAAAATGTTGTCCGAATATTTTGGCGAGATCAGGTCCGCGCCAGCAAATATCAGCCAGGAGACGTCGATCATCTTCCTGTGCTTCAGCAATCGGTGCGGATCGAACTACCTGGCCGAGCTCCTGGCATCGAACGGGACTTACAACCTCGCGGGAGAAGATCTCAATTGGGATACGGTCTTGACCCACTGCAAGGCAAACGGCATCGAGAGTTTTCAGGATTACGTCGCATTTCTCGTGAGGCGGCTAAAGCGTAAAGATCGCGTGTTTATCAAGGTAGCCACCAGCCAGATCGAACTTCTGGGCAAGGCAGGCATATTGGATCAGGTGTTGGCCCGGTCCAAATTCATTCTGATAGAACGAAGCGACAAACTCGGCCAGGCGATCAGCTATGCCATCGCGTTTGGCACCGGGCGCTATACCTCCTGGATGGCCAGCTCCACGCCGCCGGAGGCGGTCGAATTCTCACGCAAACGGATCGATCACATCATCGCCAGTATCGCCGACTCCTATCGCCAATTCGATGTGTTCTTTGCAAAAAACGGCATTCAACCGGTCAACGTGGTCTATGAACAGCTTGCCGCCAACCCGGTAAAACAGGTCAGCTGGATTGCCGAGTCGCTCGGTCTGGACGACCTGGAAGCCCGATTGTCAGGCTTGCGGCTTGAAAAGCAGGCAGGCGCCGTGAACGCCCTGTGGCGTCAACGTTACTTGAGCGATGAGAATTAGCGAGAGGCCCATAAACCCAAAGCCCCACACTCACGTCTTTTGCAGCGCCTTGGACCGGTCCCACAGATTCGGCACCGCCTCGTTCGCATAGCCGGAAATGAACACTTTCTCAGCGCCCGTCGCCTGGTCATAGGTCGCCCGCCGCACCGCGCCGATATTCGCGCCATACACCTGGATCGTCACCGATACCCGGTCGGCAAACGCATTCTCCACCAGATGCAGATCACCCACCGAGGGCGATACGCTGGCAATATCGCCCGCATGCAGGCTCTGCTCGCTTATGGCCACCAGCCGGTTCTGCGCGTCGCGCCCATACTGCGTTTCCACCTCGCCGCCGCGCAAAACCCCAATCAGGCCCCACACCCGATGATCATGCAGTGGTGTCCGCTGCCCCGGCCCCCACACAAAACTCACCACCGAAAACCGCTCCAGTGGATCGCAATGCAACAGATATTGCTGGTACCGCTCCGAATGTGGTGCCGCGTAGATATCAGGCAGCCAATCATCACGAGAAATCAGGCCGCGCAGCAACGCGCCCCCTTCCTCCAGCAGCACCGGCTCCGCCGATTCGCGGGAAACCAGATGGGTGAAATCGCCAACAAAGTCCCGCAGCCGGCCAATCATATCCATAATCTGGCTCCCTCAACCCGCTCTAGTGTAGCGTGGGTTTCGTCCCACGCCACCGCAATCTCTCGCCGCCGGCCATCACGCCGCCTGGTCAATCCGCGCTTCCGCCGCCACCAGCGCCCGCACCCGCGGGATCAGATCACGCCCATACAAATAGGCATCGAACAACGGATCGAAGCCGCGGATCAGGAAGGTGGTTATCCCCAGCCGATGGTAATCCAGCATCGCATCCGCCACCTGGTCCGGCGTGCCCACCAGCGAGGTGGAATTCCCCCGGGCACCCCCCAGCGCCGCAATCGCCGTCCATAGCCGTTTATCCACCCGCGCCCCCTGCGCCGCCGCCGCCAGCAACCGGCGCGATCCCTCATTCGGCACCTCCACAGGGCGGGTGAATCCCGCCGCCTCCTGCAGTGCCCTTGCCTGCTCAAGAATGCGCTCAGCCCGCGCCCAGGCCTCCGCCTCGGTATCGGCAATAATCGGCCGCAGCGAGAGCGAAAACCGCGGCGAACGCCCATGCGCCGCCGCCGCCGCCCGCACCCGCGCTATCGTCTCGCGCACCTGATCATAGGTCTCGCCCCACAGCGCATAGATATCCGCATGCTTGCCGGCCACCGCAATCGCTTCGTCGGACGATCCGCCGAAATACACCGGAATACCCCCCGGCTGATACGGCTTCACCGAGGAAAGCGCGCCATTCACCCGGTAGAATTTGCCCTCATAGTCGAACGGCGCGGAAGCGGTCCATTCCGCCCGCACAATATCCAGGTATTCGCTGGTGCGGGCGTAGCGTTCCGCCTTGGTCGTATGGTCGCCATCGGCCTGCAATTCCTGGTCGCTGCCGCCGGTGATCACATGCACCGCCACCCGGCCATGGCTGATATGGTCCAGCGTGGCCAATTGGCGCGCCAGGATGGTCGGCGCATTGAAGCCCGGCCGGTGGGCAATCATCAGCCCCAGCCGCTCCGTCACAGCCGCCACGTGCTGCGCCACCAGAATGCTCTCCGGCGAGGCAGCGTTGAACGCAAACAAAACCCGGTCGAACCCGCCATTCTCATGCACCGCCGCCGCCGCCTGGATATGCGCCAGGTCGATCACCGGGCCGGAGGCCGGCATGGTTTCGGACTGGTTACGGTTACCCACGAAACCGATGAATTCGACAGACATGCTATCTCCTGGCGTGGAATATATGTGGTATGCGTTATATGCCTGTTGTGTATAGTGTTTCTCAAGCTAGTAATGTCAAAGTGCCGGATTATGGGCGCTCATGATACCAAGCCTATGATTCTACACAGGAGTTCCTCGTGTTTCTTGCCAGCTCAGTGGATGCGCCCGCGCGCAGTGCCACAGACCAGCCGGGCGTGCAGCTCCGCCGTGCCGCCCGCATGGCCATCAACATCCCCACCGACCTGCTGCGGTCGTTCCTGGCCATCGTCGATTCGGGGTCGATGGCCCAGGCCACCAGCACCGTATTCCTCACCCAATCCGCCCTCAGCCTGCAGATGAAGCGGCTGGAGGATCTGCTCCAGCAGCGCGTCTTCCAGCGCCAGGGCCGCTCCTTGCTCCTCACCGCCGCCGGCGAGGAGCTGGTCAGCCTCGCACGTCAGCTATTGGCGGTGAATGATCGCATCGTCGCCTCACTGGGCGCCGAAATAGCGCCGGAACCGCTCACTCTCGGCCTGGTGCAGGATTTCGCCGATACCATCCTGCCCGGCGTGCTCGCCAGTTTCGCGCAGAATTTCCCGTCCATCCGCTTCCAGCTCCGCATCGGCGGCTCCGCCGAATTGCTAGACCTGTTCGATCGCACCAAGCTGGATGTGCTGGTCTGCCTCGGCCGCCACGGCGAGCTGCGCCACGGCACCAGCGAGGTGGTGGCGGAAGCGCCCATGGCCTGGATCGGCGACCCCTCTTGCGCGCAGATGGAGCCGATTCCGCTGGTGCTGCTGGAAGCACCCTGCGCGTTTCGCACCGCCCTGCTGGAAACCCTGGAACGCCAGCAGCGCGCCTATCGCATTGTGCTGGAAACCCCCAGCCTGCCTGGCCTGCGCGCCGCCCTGCTGGCTGGCATCGGCATTTCCTGCCGCACCCAAAGCTACGCCGAACATGCCGGAATAAAGCTGATCTCTTCGGCCGGCCTGCCGCAGCTCCCGTGGATCGACAACGTCATCCTCTCCCGCAACCCGGCCACCCAAGCCGCCCGCGACCTCACCGCCCTCTTCCACCAAAGCTTTAGGCAAGCCCCAGCGCAGATGATCGCGCCCCCATAACCCGGCCCCAAAATCCCTGGTCCCGCAGCACCTCGCGCGCGGCATTGCTGCCAGGCATGCCCGAAACACCGCCCCCCGGATGCGTGCCGGCGCCGCACAGATACAGGCCCTTGATCGGCGCCCGGTAGCTGCCATGCCCCAATATCGGCCGCGCCGCCCAGATCTGGTCCAATGACATATGGCCATGCATGATATCGCCGCCGACCAGGCCGAATTTCTCCTCCAGATCCATCGGTGAAAGGCTCATCCTGCCAAGCACCGATTGCTTGAAATTCGGCGCAAACCGGTTCACCGTCTCGATCATCAGATCGGCCACCTCCTCCCGCGCCTCCGCCCAATCGCGCCCGGCAAGCACCGGCGCCACTTGCTGGCAGAACAGGCTGGCCACATGCTGGCCAGGGGGCGCCAGGGTGGAATCCACCGTGCTAGGGATCAGCATTTCCACGATCGGCGCGCGAGACCAGCCATAACGCCGCGCATCCTGATAAGCCCGGTCCATATAATCCAGCGTCGGCGCCAGAATAATCCCGCTGCCATGATGTTCGGCCGCCTCACGCCCCGGCAGACAGCTGAAATCGGGCAGCTCCGACAACGCGACATTCATCCTGAACGTGCCGGAGCCGCATTTATAGCCATCGATGCGCCGCAGAAATTCCGGTGCCAGGTCGGCTGCGTCAACAAGCCGCTTGAACAGCAGGCGCGGATTGAGATTGGAAACCACACTGCCCCCGGCGAGCAGCCGCCCATCTTCCAGCACCACCCCGGTGGCTTTACCTTTTTCCACCACCACCTGCCGCGCCGGCGCATTCAGCAAAATCTCCACCCCCGCCTCTGTACAGGCGGCCGCCATCGCCTGGGTAATGGCGCCCATGCCGCCTATGGCATGGCCCCAATTGCCCTTCTTGCCGTTCACCCCGCCAAAGGTGTGATGCAGCAGAACATAGGCCGAGCCAGGTGTATCCGGGCTCGCATAATTGCCCACAATGGCGTCGAAGCCGAACGCCGCCTTTATCTCGTCGCTCTCAAACCACGCATCGAGAAAATCGCGCGCACTCTTGGTGAACAGATCGAGCAGATCGCGCTGCTGCTCCATCCCCAGCCTGCGCAACATGTTCCCTTGCCGCAACGCCCTTGGCACACCCGCCAGCCCGTCCGGCATGTTCGGCGGCGTCTGCATCGCCAGCACCCGCAGCACATCGCCCACCTTGTCCAGCATGTCATAATAGCGCGGCAAGGCTTCGGCATCTTTGGCGGAGAATTTCGCCACCTCCGCCTGGGTGCGCGCCAGGCCGCCACCCATTTTCAGATAGCGCCCATCCTCGGTGGGCAGAAAATTCGCAATCGGCCGCTCAATAATCTTCAGCCCGCGCGCGTACAGGCCCATATCGTCGATCACACGCTGATGCAGCAGGCTCACCGTGTAGCTGGCCACCGAATTGCGAAACCCGGGATGGAACTCCTCCGTCACCGCGGCGCCACCCACAACGCCGCGCCGCTCGCAGAGCGTCACGCGCAGTCCCGCCCGCGCCAGATAAAAAGCGCAGACCAGCCCATTATGGCCGCCGCCAATAACCACAACATTCCGCTTGGGCATCTGAATGGCCTTCAGTTCTGGTTCCGCTGCACCCAGCCGGGCGGTGGCGCACGATGCAGCAACGCTTCCGGAATCAGCTCCCGTATGCGCCGGGCAAAACTCTTCAAGCTCACCTCGCCATCGCCGAGCGGCCCAACCGTATAGCTGGCCGAGCCCATGCCGTGCTGCACCCGTTCGATCAGCGCCTTGTCTTCCAGGCTGACAATGCGGTTGATCCGCCAGTTCAGATACCGCGCCGCGCGCATCTCCCTGCGTTGATCAGGGATCACGTAGGCAATCTCGCGTATCACCGTCTTTGTAGGTGATATAGGTATGCTCTGCATGAAATCGATCTGGTCCGGATATACATCGAACGCGATATTCGGCCAGAGCTTGTAATAGCTCCACAGTCGTCTGCGCTCCGGCGGCAGATATGTCACCTCCGGCAAATGGCGCTGATACAGCCGCTCCGACAGAGTGCGCGATGGCTCTTCCAGCAACTCGCCCCACATCTTGTCCACCCAGTCGCGCGACTCCACGCCATAGCCGCGGCCGAACAGCCGCGTCAGCCCTGGATGCGCCACTCTTATATGCAGCGCATCGGAATAATTATCGCCCACATTCTTCCAATTCACCGCCCGCTCACGCAATGTCACCCGGCCGAGCGGCACCAGCTCTTCCAGCCGGTAGGGCGCCAGTTCCGCATCGTAGGGCGCCATCATCTCGGCCACACTGGGTCCGCCGGGGTCCATCCGAATAAACACGAAGCCGCGATACACTTCCAGCTCCACCGGCACCAAGCCATGCAGCCGCAGATCGAGCGCGCCAAAAGCGCTGCGCTCAGGCATGCCCAGCAGCTTTCCATCCAGCCCATAGGCCCAGGCGTGGTAGGGGCACACAATGCGGCTGCCGCAATGGCCCGATGTGCCGTCCAGCAGCCGCGCTGCGCGATGCCGGCACACATTATAGAATCCGCGCGGCTGCAAATCCGCCCCACGCACCACAACTATGGTTTCGCCCAGAAAATCCAGCGTGTGGTAACTACCCGCCGCCGGAATATCGCTCAGGTGGCAAATAATCTGCCAAGATGGCCGGAACACCGCCGCGCGCTCCGCTTCCAGAAACGCCGCATCTCTGTAGATCCAGGCCGGCAGGCTCTGCCGCTCTATATCCAGCCCGGCAGCCTCGTGTGCGCCCATCCTCAAAACTCCTCAACCGCCGCCGGATCGAACACCTATACTGTACAACAGTTCAGTCGCCTCAGCAAGCAACCCGAGCGGCCGCTGCAAATGCAAGGCAAAAAACTGCCACCCCCGCTTCGCATTTAGCTTGACACCTGTCCAGTAACTAGGTGTGATACAAGAACGAACGAGGGGGTTGTTCCGGTAGATGATACGATCGTCCTTGGCGCTGAGCACCGCGCTCGCAACCATCCTCTGTCTCTCGCCCCACACCGCCCGCGCCCAGTCCCTCGCCACCACACCGCCCGTCACCAGCGAAGATATGGTCGTCACCGCAACCCGCCGGTCGGAGAACGTCAACAAGATTCCCTACAGCATCACCGCCATCGCCGGCACAATCCTGCAGCGCCGCGGCATCACCGATCTGGCCGGGTTGCGCAACGCGGTCGTTGGCCTGCAGGCCCCCGATTATGGGCAGCGGGGATCGAACATCAATAACGGCTTCGTCATCCGCGGCATCACCACCAACGACATCGGCGTCGGCGAAAGCGAATTTCCTAACCTGGCCGGCAATACCGTCTCCAACTACATCGATGAAACGCCGCTATTCATCAATTTGAAGCTAACCGACATACAGCGGGTGGAAGTCCTGCGCGGCCCCCAGGGAACATTGTTCGGCGCCGATTCGGTGGGCGGCACAGTACGCACCATCCACAACAAACCTGATCCCAACGGCTTCGACTATCAGATCGACGGAACCCTGTCTGGCACCGACCATACCAGCCAGCCGAATTCCGCCACCAACGTCATGCTGAACCTGCCGGTCACCAACCGTTTTGCGGTGCGCATCAACGCCGGCTATGATCGAGAGGCCGGCTACATCGATGCCGACAACGCCGTCCTGTTCAACACCCCAGGCGCGCCCGGCCTCACCTCCCAACCGCTGCTGGCCGATCCAGCCAATCCCCTCACCAGCCCCTACCGCACCACCACCGATCACGGCATCGGCAATAGCGAAGTATGGTTTGCCCGCGGCGACGCCCTATGGAAACTATCCGATGACTACACGGCCGAGTTCACCTACCAGCATCAGGTGAACACATCGAACGGCTTCAATTACGAATATCCGGGCGCCGACTACGTCACCAAACGCCGCATCCCGATCAATCCCAGCACCACAAAAACCGATATCGGTGCCCTCACGCTCACAGCGGATTATGGCTTCGGCACCATCACCTCATCCACCTCCTACTACAATGTGGATACCGAAGATCTCTACGATAATAGCGGCATAGATGTGCAACTGCCCTATTATTACGGCAGCTATCCACGCATCACCACCACCAATTTCGACTATAATAAAGACCGCGCCTTCAACCAGGAACTGCGTCTGGTTTCCCCCGCCGGCAAATATCTCGATTACGTCGCCGGCATCTTCTTCCAGAACCGCCGCACGGAAGCCGACAGCATCGAAACCGTGCCCGGCTTCGCCGCCTGGGCAAACCTGCCCGGCAGCGGGCCGAACGGCCAGGGTGATTGGGCCAATTACCTCACCGACTATTACGGCGGCACCCGCCCCGGCGCCCTTAATCCGCCCGATCTGGTCTATGATTTCAAACGCGATGTCAGGTTCACCGATCTCGCCGCTTTCGGCGAGGCCACGTTCCACGTCACGCCGCATTGGCGGATCGTCGGCGGCGTCCGTGTGTTCACCGAGAACTTCAGTCAAACCACGATCCAGCATCTGTATAATTCGGGCACAACCTTCGGCTCGGATTCGCACGGCACCTCCGATGGCACCGGCGCCAAGAGATCACAGAGCCAGATTTTCAAAGCGAGCACCTCCTACGATCTGGGCCCGCACACCCTGGCCTATGCGCTATTTTCCCAAGGCTACCGCGCCGGCGGCGCCAATGCGTACCCCATCGGCACCTGCGTGTTCTGCAATGCCGCCAGCCTGGTGCCATTCGGCCCCGACCATGCCAATAACTATGAAATCGGCATCAAAGGCAGTTTCGACCGCTCGCATTACACCGCGGCTCTTTACCAGATCGACTGGAGCGACATTCAACTCGAAGTCTCCTCCACCGCCGGCACGCCCATCATCGTCAACGGGAATGGCGCCCGGTCCCGCGGCGTCGAACTGGAAGAACATTACGATGTCACCGACGATCTCGCAGTCTCCGCCGGCTACGCCTACACCAATGCCGTGCTCACCCAGAGCTTTTCCATCGTCGGCGGGTATGATGGCGCGGCCGGCGCGCTGCTGCCCGGCGTATCGCGCCACCAGGTGAATGGCGGGCTGGACTATAATCCCGCCATTCTCGCCGATCGCGCGCTCAACATCCATGTCGATGGCTCCTATCGCTCCGGCTTTGCCAACCAGATCCAGGCCGAT
>Ga0116229_10007001_pt1 | contig 17985 bp, 16 predicted proteins | sample S1TSphgellanicum_3_FD_87313 | JGI IMG/M metagenome (GOLD analysis project Ga0116229, IMG submission 87313) | Host-associated microbial communities from peat moss isolated from Minnesota, USA - S1T2_Fc - Sphagnum magellanicum MG | ecosystem: Host-associated > Plants > Peat moss > Unclassified... | reverse complement strand
GATGCAAAAAAACCATCTTACAGAAACTATAAATAATTTAACCATGGTTAAATTAACAATAGTTGGTCTAACCATAATAAATTTAGCCATGATAATTAATTTAGCCATGATAATTAATTTAACCATTACTAATTGGGCCATTATTTGTTTTGCCATAATTATTTAAACCATTTTGATTTTAGCCATAATTATTTCATTCGTGTTTATTCTAGTCATAATTAATTTTTGCGTAATTGGTTTTAACATAAAAACATTTTTTTTATTAGTTTATTTCGCCATATTAAGTTATTAGTTGTTAATTTAGCCAAATTTATTAATTCATGGTTAGTTTAACCATTTTTAGTTTAGCTATGTTTGATTTTGCCATAATTATTTTGTCCATAAAATATTTATTCATAAGTTAGTTTAGCCATATTAATTTGATTAGTGGTTAGTTTAGGTTTTAGGGTTTACTCATGATTAGTTTAACCATTTCTATTTTAGCCATGTTTAATTTTTCTATAAATATTTAAATCATTTTTAGTTTAGCCATAATTATTTCATTCATGTTTATTTTAGCCATAATTGATTTTTGCATAGCTAGTTTTGCCACAAAACATTTATTCATTAGTTAGTTTAATGATATTAACTTTATTAAAAATTAGTGTAGCCAAATTTATTTACTCATGGTTAGTTTAACCATTTCTAATTTAACCATGGTTAATTTTGTCATAATTATTTTCGTCATAATTAAATTTTTTCACAATTATTTTTGCCATAAAATATTTTTTCATAATTAGTTTAGCCATGTTAACTATATTAATGGTTAGTTTAGCCATATTTATTTACTCATGGTTAGTTTAACCATTTCTAATTTAACCATGATCAATTTTGTCATAACTATTTTATTCATTTTTATTTTAGCCATAATTTAATTTTTGCATAATGATTTTTGCCATAAAATATTTATTCATAATTCGTTTAGCCATATTAACTTTATTAATAGTTAGTTTAGCCAAAATTATGTATTCATGGTTAGTTTAACCATTTCTAGTTGAGCCATGGTTAATTTTACCATAATTATTTTAACCATTTTGATTTTAACCATAATTATTTCATTCATGTTTGTTTTAACTAGAACTAATTTTTGCATAGTTGGTTTTGTCATAAAATATATATTTATTAATTAATTTAACCATATTAATTTTATTAGTGGTTAGTTTAGCCAAATGCATTATTCATGGTTTTAACCATTTCTAGTTTAATCATGGTTAATTTTGTTATAAATATTTTAACCATTTTTATTTTAGCCATAATTAATTTATGCATAGTTTGTTTAACCATAAAATATTTATTTATTAGTTATTTTAGCCATATTAATTTTATTTATGTTTAGTTTAGCCATGGTTGGTTTAACCATAAATTATTTATTCTTTAATTAGTTTGGCCATATTTATTTTACTCATGGTTAGTTCGATCATTTCTAGTTTAGTCATAAAATATTTATTCATTGGTTAGTTTCACCATATTTATTTCAATATGGTTAATTGAAGCATAATTAGTTTAATAATGGTTATTTTTCCATAATTATTTTTAATTTTTGGTTGGTTTAGTCATTATTTGTTTAGTAATCATTAATTTTCTCGTAATTCATTTTTCCTAGGTTAAATTAACCACCTATGTAACATATGTAATGTAAGTATGTGGCTAAATAACCTAAATATAATTAGCTTATATGCAGGTGTATTTATACATACATACCTTATTTATATTCCACCTATTTATTTATATTTTAGCTTGCAAGTAACCTAGTTATATAGGCTAAGGTAGGCCATTTATATACTTATGATAAATTACTAGTTGGTTAACTAGTTATTTACCTAAAATACACTAATGAATGTGTAATTAAATAGTGTAATATTAATTATTACAAATACATTGTTGATAATATATAATGAATTAGGCCAAATTTGTAAGGATTAGTTATAATTTTGTTATAATTATCAATCAACAATATAATACATTATAATTATCTTGATATTTGATATAATTCAAAGATTTATAATATGACTAAAATTATATAACTAAATAACTAAACGTTAACTATTACTAATTTTTATTTAATTAAGATACATATTTACCTACCTCTTTATTTATTTATTTATTTAATGTATCTTACATAGTTATTTAAGAATAATGTTGTGTGAACTAAAAGGCTTTAATGTTATGTGGACATGAAAATGTTTCTCCTTCCCAAAAGTTTGTCTCATATTGTTTGTCATCTTTTCCAAATGATGAGCAATATAAATAGATGCACCATAAACATCCAAGACATAAGAAATATTTAAAAAAAGAAGGCCATTCAGGATGAACCAATTGAAAAGGCTCAACCTTAAAGGCCAAATTCAAAATGAAATAGGATTTTACTACTTAGGTCATTTAGGTGTGGGCTTAATTTAAGTGATGTACATTTAAGCATAGTAAAGGTTATATTTTAGGAAAATTTAATAGATATTTCAAATTTGGTTGTTTGATTTTGCTAGTGAATTGTTTACTTGATGATGTTGTGCAATGTTTTTTGTTTTGCACTGCTCTTTGTATGGTTTTCTAGTTCTTAATAACTAGTAACCACGAGGTTTATCTATTGTCATGAATGTTAATTGTTCTCATGGTGAAAAAAAAATCTTATGCAAATTTGTCATTTCAACATTTTGTTTGGTGCCCACCAGGTTAAATATGTTATTCTATTTATCTTTAAACTCTCAAAATTCATTGTTTTTATTTTTGGACTTTTTCAAAGTCTAGAATTAATTAAATATGTGTTTAATCCTTCTTCCCTTTCAACAAATTCAAGGTCAAAAGGTTTTGACATTTGAAAAACATAATCTAGGGTCAATGTCAAAGTTGACAAGACAAATATAATATGTGTTATGCTTTGAAAAATCAATTCATCTTTTAAAGCATTTGAAGTTATTTTCTTTTTCATGATCTACAATAGTTAATTATATAAATGTCATATGAGGAACTAAATTATTCTTACTATAGTATGTCATAATAATGATGATTTTTGACACCTCAATTTCATATTTTCACAATAATCCGTTATTTCAACATATGAAAAATTATTTCATGACAAGGTTGAGCTTAGGGTAAACTAGTTATGATCACATTTCCAATTCAATCAAACCAACAAAAGTTTGAATTACCTTTTCCATTATTATACTTACATCGAAGGTGGAATGTTAAATGTCTTTTTCTATCCATGCAACATTATTCTAGGTTAATTATATTATAATCATCCATCAAGAAGTGGGAGTGAATATATTTGGTTAATGTTAGTTGAAGACTTAAATAAGAAAATAATGTAGATGAAAGATCCTTTGAATGCACTAAGTGTTTGTCAATTTTATTTGAAAAATATTTGAAAAAAAATTCTTAACATAATTTGTAAAAAAAAAAAATTATTTGAAAATTATTTGAAAAAAATTCTTAACATGATTTGTAAAAAAGAAATTTCAAAGTAAAATTATTTTTGAAGGAATAGATTTTAAAATATGTTTTAAAAAACACTTGAAAACACTTGCTTTTTTGAAAACAATGGGGGTAACAATTTCTTCATAGATTGCTTACTTTTTAATTTCAAAACTCAAAGGTTTAAAATTTATATTTTGAATAGTCTTTTATGTTGTGAAACCTATATTTGTTTGTTTGACACAATAAAGTTGAACATAGATCCTTTATTTAACACTAAATAATCCATTGAGAAAATTAAATTCATATTGACCAATTTAGGCTCTAATTTTTTAGTTTCCAAATTTGACAATAAATTAATTGAAATCATCACACATATACTAAAATTGTCCATATAAATTTGTCACTTTGCTAATTTTTGTCATTGGAAGGCTAAGGTTTTCATCACCACAATAAGAAATAATGCAATATTTATTACCACAAAGGTGATGGGCAAAGGTGAACCAACACCTACATTGGTACCATCAGGTTTGAGTGAGGCCTCTTGGTGTCCATATTAAGCCCAAAAAATGTTATCTAGATTTGGACTCAAACATCGTCACTTAGTCTAAGCATGGGATATTTGTAATTAACATTTAGAAGCAATTTAAAAAGATTTTGGGGTTTGTATCATGGTGCAAGTGGGGGGTGTTGTTGGTTCACCCAAGGCCTAGAGGATGTCCCTTGGAAATGTATGGGACCTATCAATTCTAATTCCTTTTTCATGAGAATATACACCCATAGTCCATGCCAATGCTATTAGCCTAAGCCAAAAATGACAAAGAACTCAAGTAAGCAAAAAAAATTCTTGTAGCCAATGAGGTGAGGTAGCATGCACCCAAGGGGCCATGTTTTTTTTTCCTTTGGGGGGAAGGTGGGGATGTTTGCTTTCTTTTGTTCTTAAAGTGTTCCTTCTTATGAAGTTTTCGTTGTGTTCTCATCAAGTTCCCAACATGTTCCTCAAGTCCCCAATAGCTCCTCACTTTATCCCACATCTTTTCCCCCCCTAGTTCTACTCTTGTGACCTATATAACCAGTCCAAAGGATGAGATTACAACATATTTACATTGGGACTATCCCAAGTTTAATTAATTATTTTTGTGATAGGGCAATCAAAGATGTCCACCACAAAAGAAAAACAAAGAACTTAAAAAGGTCCCAAACAACTAATTAATACGAGTCACAAATTTACTACTTTAGCCATTCATGTGTGAAGAAAGAAAAATTCAAATTTGCCAATAATACTCTATTCTTTAATACAAAGAGCCATCCATAGAAGCTTCACAAAAAAAAAAAGTCCAAGGAAAAAAAGTAAAGCTATGCAGCTAATGGTTGAATACTACTTATTTATTTATTCTCCCCCTCTTTCCCCCATACTTGAGTCAAGATGTCAAGTTGAGAGTCCTTTAATTTCATAACTACCATAAGGTGCACAACAAACAAACAAACAAACAAAAGCTTGAAGTCAAAAGGTTAAAGAACCAAGGCATTGATTATTGTAATAGGGAACTTGAATAGTTTATTTAAAAAGTTGCATATGATTTTCAATAAAGAGAGCTCACTTTTTCTCTTCACACAGAAATAAGACCTCAAGAAGCATAGTTATTATTATTATACTCACTTGAAGATTTAAAGGGTCAAACTAGGGTCCAAAGACATGGTGACTTCATGAGTTGGAAAAACCTCTTCATCAATCAAGGGTATGCAAGATGAAATTCTTAAGGTTTTTTAAAAAAAATATTTATTATTTATTATTTATTATTATTTTTAAATTTGTGAAAAAGAAAGAGGCTTCTCCTATTGATTGGATTTCATTTTAAATTTGATAGAGAGTATCAAAGGAATTCTTAAGAATTTATTTTGTTGGAGAAATTGTTCAGATTTCTTGAATATCTACTCAGATTTTATTTGGGGTTTAAATTTTTATATAATAATAAAGCAGAAAAGTTCGTCATAAATGGGAAAATGTTTTCTTTTACTGGTGGTATAAAGCTAAGGTCAAAAAAATGCCACAAAGTTGAGGATAGGCAAAATGTATATAATTCACCGTTGAGGGTAAAACGGTCGAGGGGGGGGGAATGAAGTGACGTGGCATTATTGGCACCTGCACCTGAGTTCTTCGCTCATACAAAGTTGAAGGAGATAATGAATACGATGATGATACAAAGTTATGGGCAAAAGGGTCGAGGGGACGAAGTGACGTGACAGTACTGGCACCTGGACCTGAGTTCTTTGCTAATACAAAGTTGTTAATGAATACCTATGATATAAAGTTGAGGGTAACATAAACAGTCGAGAGGATGAATGAAATGACATGTCACTATTGGCACCTGGACCTGAGTTCTTTGCTACTACAAAGTTGTGGTAGGCATTAATAAAATACCTTTGGTACAAAGTTGAGGGTAAAACAAATTGTCGAGGGGATGAAATGCCGTGTCATTATTGGCACCTGGACCTGAGTTCTCTGGCGATACAGAGATGACTGTAAAACTGTCCAGGGGACGAAGTGACGTGGCACTATGGCACCTGGATCCGTCTTCCTCACAAATGCGTTTCAAAGAGAAAGAGGCAGCTTTCCTTGTTTTCTTCTCTTTGGAACGCCGTTCTACAGAGAGGAAAAGCGATTCTCCATCGCCCACAGAATTCGAGCTTTTGCTTTCCTTTCGTATGCTGTTGACGACCGAACATTGGCGTAGTATGGTGAGGATTTTTTTCTTTGGTTCAAAATCTGTTCGGAAATTGCTTTCGAAGTGAAGGAAACCGAGGTTCTCCTCTTAAGTTCTCTGTCGTCTCAGGAACAAAGCTGCTCAAGAAATAGGTAGCTGTGGAAGAAGAAGAAGAAAAACGTGGATTTGGGAGTGAAAAAGGAAGCGATTCTTTTTGGGATTTTTTTTCTTCCCCCCTTCCGTCGTCCGGATAATTCTGAAGAACAACAAGAACAAGAAGGATGCGCAAGAAACGTCTTCGGAAAACCTTTTTTTGGAAGTGAAGAGCTGCTGTTCCCTAAGAGTTAGGTTTGGAAATTTGTCTTAGAGCGAAGAACTTGAGGTTTTCTCTCGGAACAATTTTGAAGAAACAGACAGTACAAGAAAGAAAGAAAGAAAGAAGAAAGAGAGCTGTAATACTGGCCATGGCGTTGATAGTGTGTCCTTCGCGTCGAATGGGAGCTATGGAGTCTCCTGTGTTCGCGAACGTCGTGTGCAAGAATGCAACGGCGCCTGCGGGTGGGATCCCGATGAAAGCGCTGAGGCTTAGTAACAACGGCGCCGCGGCTGGCGGCGTCTTCGTCGACAATGGCGTGGCTGCTGGCGTCTTGAGAGTCACGGCGGTAGCGGCGGCGGCATCGAATGAGAATTCCTGGCCTGCGTCGAGCTCTTTTCTGGAAAAAGTTACCGGCCGTGAAGCTCAGCAGCAGTGGCAGACATCAGGTACTGTCCCAAAGAACCAGGGGGCCTCTCCTGCAAAACTCGAGAAAGAGAAGACCGCAGAACATTTGCAACCCTTAGGAGGCGTGGAGGAGGAGCCTCCGGTAGTCTCAACTAAAGAGTTAGTCTCGCTGCAAATCCCAAGTAAGTTGAAAAAAACAAACTCCCGAACCGAATTGGCTTTCTCTTGTCATGTAGGACTCCTGAACCACCGACGGAGGATTGCCATTCCAAGCTTTTCCATATAGGTATTTACATGCTTTTGAGCTTGCCTTTCTAGTTGTTGTAGCTGCCGCTCATGCGCAAGATGCCTTGTGGCTAAGTACAAGATGTTTTCATCAGCATATTGTGCTTTACTGCATTGCACTGAACGCATGTCTGCGGTTCCTTTGCAGAGCCCTTGTCGATTTCAGATTTGGCCCTACCTCCAAGGCACGGATCTGACTTACGTGTAGCTTATCAGGTGATTGCAGTTTTTTCCTCTTGATTTTATGCTTCTGGAAACATAATGGATGATGCCTGCTTTTGACTTTGCAAATGCAGTCTGCCATTTGCTGGAATCATCTGCTTGAATCCTTCTCAGCTGGTTCCAACTGCCACAATTTTTGCTGATTAGACTCACATTATCTGGGGACTTGTGCGTATCTGCAGGGTGTTCCAGGTGCATACAGTGAAGCTGCAGCTGCTAAAGCCTACCCACGTTGTGAAGCCGTCCCATGTGAACAATTTGAAGCTGCTTTCCAGGTACTGCTGTATTATTTAGAATCTTGTCAAAGTAGGTTAGTTGTTGTTCATTATGGTCCCTGGATGTGTTGTTCTTGCTCCATACCTGGTAGAGCTTCATTTCCTGTTCATGCTCTCTCCTTACTATTACCCTGCTGATGCTATCTCCTTACTGATATCTTTTCCCTTGCTGCAGGCGGTTGAACTGTGGTTAGTTGATAGAGCAGTGTTACCAATAGAGAATTCACTTGGTGGAAGCATTCACCGGAACTATGATCTTCTGCTGCGGCACCGTCTGCATATAGTTGGGGAAGTTCAACTTGCAGTTCATCATTGCCTCTTAGGGATACCAGGTGTGAAGAAGGAGGAGTTGCAACGAGTTTTGAGTCACCCACAGGTTATTAGTCACTTTCTAACCGTAGGGCAAAGGCTGCTTTGTAACACATAAAGTCCTTGTACAGAAATATCTCTTCCCATTGTAGCCCTCTTCACAGTTTGTGTGACTGGTCTTCTTTCTGCATAACACAGGCCCTTGCACAATGTGAGCAAACCCTGACGACTCTAGGTGTGACTCGGGAGGCTGTAGATGACACAGCAGGTGCTGCACAGGTATGCCAGGCCTAACTCCACACATTTAAGCCAACAACTTGTGATGCTTGATGAACCCCTTGCAAAGTTAAACAGTCAAGGTGAAGAAGGTAGAAGTCCCTGTTTATTCTGCTGGTAGCTTTTGTGCTTCCTGGTCTTAGATTGATGGAGTCTCATCACAGGTTTTTTGTTTTGAACCTGTTTGAGTAGAAGAGTTGTTTTGGCTGCAGTGTAGTTGGTGTTAACTCTGTGCTTGTGGCATAGATTGCAATCCAAGTCATTTGTCCAGTCTCCAATTAAGAGAGGATGGTTTTGCAGTTTGTTTCTGCTCATAACTTGCGGGACACAGGAGCAGTTGCAAGTGCTCGGGCTGCAGAGATATATGGTCTTGAGATACTTATGGATGGGATTCAGGTGTGTATGAAGATTTGCATAACAGGATGTAAGTCTAGGTAGTTTCCAGGTAGGAGAATAGAGTTCATGCAATGTGTTTTGAGCTGTTTTCCATTGTCTATGCATCTTTTGAATCTGCTTCCAACTTTCCTGGCAGGGCTTAAGGAGGAATGTCATCAAATCCTTGCATAGCAGGGTTTTGTGAGGTTTGAAGAAGCAGAGGTTGGTTGACAATTGAGAAGAGAATGTGCTAATAGTAGTCATGCTATGGTGCAGGATGATTTAGACAATGTGACCCGCTTCCTGATGCTGGCAAGGGAGCCTATTATTCCAAGAACTGACAGGCCGTTCAAGGTATCTTATTTCCTGATGTTGTGGCAGCAATATGTTCTAGATAGGTTTGCTAGAAATATAATGACCAGCATAAAGTAATTTTGTGTCTCCATAAGCATGTGCGTGAAATGTTACCACTGTCATACAATTGATGTCTTTACATCTATCGCTACAACATATAGATGTCCCTATTAGAGATAGGTAGCAAGTTTTGTACCTGTGGCAGGACAATGCAAATGACGTGGTCCTTAATGACTCAATGTCGTTCAATATATCCTTTCTGTTCTTACATTTGTTGTTGTTGCAGACGAGTATTGTCTTCACTCTGGAGGAGGGACCAGGAGTTTTGTTCAAGGCACTTGCAGTGTTTGCACTCAGGAGTATTAACTTGACAAAGGTACTACTCATCACTTGCCTGTGAGATGCACTGTCAGAGTTTAGACTGCACAAAGAGGTTCTGTCGCTCTTATGTTCATGACTTGATTTTGGCAGATTGAGAGTCGACCACAGAGAAAAAGGCCATTGCGGGTAGTAGATGATAACAACAATGGTACTTCCAGGTTAGTCTATTTGAAATCCTGTACACTGCAGTTGGATTCTTGTCATAAGAGAACCTCGATTTGATTAACTATGTGTTTGTTGCCATTGTGTTTCCTTTTTTGTCTCATGGGACTGCCTGGAGGAAATGTCAGGTTGTAAATTTGCTTGCAAGAAACTCAATGCTGCAAGACTGTTGGGGTTCTTGGGTCTTATCAATAAATGCATTTGGCAGATATTTTGACTACCTGTTCTATGTGGATTTTGAGGCATCAATGGCTGACCAGCGGTCACAAAATGCTTTGAGACACCTGCAGGTAGGACCTTCATAGAAATGTTTTTCAGCTCTGACATTGCAAATATTCCTATTGCATGAATCTGTGGAAGCTGAACTCAAATAAAATTGCTTGGGGAGGGTTCCTTTGAATCTAGTGTAATTCAGTTATTGCCGCAAATTCTGGGGCCAGATATGGATTCTAAGCAAGGGAGTTGTTTTGCATGCCATGAACATCATTAACTTGCTTGTGACTGAGCTGTATGCATGTGGTATATGCAGGAATTTGCAACTTTCCTCAGAGTCCTGGGCAGTTATCCCATGGATGTAAGCCCTATGAGAGCTTGAAACAGGTCAACTATGTCAACAAAAGCTGATGTTCTTGGTAATAATGGAAATGACATAGTAGCTCATTCTATTAGCAATGCATTCCAGAAATGATAAGAGATTGATAGATTTCAAGGCAATGTTTTCCTCCTGAAGAAGAGGTTTACCTGCCTCCAATTTGGAGGAAGCATTTGAGGTTACTGATTCCTTCCTAGTGTTTCCAGTGAAGGTTGGAAAATTTGTTGCAGTTGTTTGTTTTCTGAGGTAATGTCACCTGTCATATAGATGTTAGTAAGGTCAAATTTTGCCCTGCCTTATGTTCTTTTCAGGTCATTTTCTCCTAATAAACAAGTCCTGGGGGTTTGTACATTATAAGTTCTGCATTATGGAGACTAAGTTTTTGACTAACTTGACTTCCTTTATATCAAGTGTGGAGAATCTCTCATGAAGATTTGTAGATTATGATCTACAATTGATCATGATTTTGTTCCAATTTGTGAAGTTTGCAGTGAACAATATTGGGGGCAGTTCACATCTAGCAATGGGAATAGGCCCAATTTTGAGAGCACCACAGGTTAAGACATTGCCTCTTCATTTCAAAGCAAGTGTTCATGGAATGAAGTTCTAAGATCAACTGCTTACCAGTTTTTTATAACATGTTCCAACATAGAGAGCAGTGTCACAAAGACTCACACAACTTGGCAGGAAGCTTTGTGCATTTCAAAATTTTATTCACTTTGTGAGAAGTTTCTCAACTGTCTTAAACTAAAACCCTGTCCACACCCAGATTTGCGGGAGATGAATTCATTGTTCAAAGGCTTCCTGTATGAGAATTGCAACACCCAGATTCATGGGAGCCAAATTGTTGGAGAGAACTACGCTGCCTTCAAAGATTCTTGAATGACAATTGAAACACCTTTGTTTCATGATCTACAAAATCTCCAGGATGCTGTCAATTACACATAGGCGAAAGTGAAAATCAAGTTCTTCAGAATTGTAGAAGTTTAGCAGAAGTCACTGGTATCTGATTAGGGCTCAAAGGAGATTGAGCAGCTGAACACCTGCAGGATGTCAATGCTTCTGAAAAGCCTTCAAGCACACACATCTTGCTCTGAAGAATTAACAACCCATACTACCTGGGGGTGAGAGAGATTACAAAGAGCTGTCTTTGATGGGTATCGAAACCTTGGCACACTTTGCCCTGGAATTAGTTTTACAAATGGTTTCCTCCTCTTCATTTTCTGGCTGCTTGGTGAGTTGGGATCTACACCATTGCAGAGATTTGAAGGCATAATTACCCGATGCTCTTTCTTTGCCAGATGCAAACTTACTGCAACACAGTGGTTGAACTTATCTTGTGTCTTGGACTCTTTTTCTATCATTAGACTTGAGTGTATGGTCCCTCTGCTCTGTTCTGCAACCTTATTTGAAGCACTCCAGTGTCCCATGAGCTCCTGTTTCACAGGAGCCATTGATTCACTGGGGCCTGCACTTTCTGAACATTCCAGTACTGTGCATTGCCCCAATGGACTTATCTGGAAGCTTGTTGCAGCCACCTCCTCCTGAAATGGTTGGCATTCCTGCATTAATAGCTTCTGTTGACTCCTACACTGGTAGCACTTCTTATGTCTGCCACATTCATCTTCATCCTCCTTTGTCTGCTTTAAGAATGAAATAGAGAAAAGCATCAGAACATAGCTCCAAACACGATCAGGCAACATATCAAGATAAACTACACCATGAACCCAGGATGATATCAAAATGCTGTGCCCTTTGAGAAAGAGACAGACTAAAAGATCAAGTAGATTACAAACTCGAGATCTCGAGACAAGAATTGCCACAATGATCACAGTAGGATGGACATGTAAGAATAAAAGACTACCCTAATAAGAGCAATTGCCTCATCAAATTCACAAGTATAAAATTTACAACCACACACGAAATGAGCTAAAGAGAGCCAAAAGAAACATACATTCAGGGAGCTGAGAACAGCAGTAATGTCTTGCAGAGGCGACCTCAGGTACCCTAAAGGCAATGGACTCCGTTGCAACGACAACAACCCCACCACATCCTCCGAAACCACACACATGTTCTCTTTATCCTCTTCAAATAAATCACTAGCACCCATCTCTCGCCTCATCAAAATGTCACTATCCTCATTCCCCTGAAATAGCTCCAAATCTGGAACCATAATTGCAAACAAACAAAATTCCCTCCACAATTCCCTATTCCCCCTCTCTCTCGTCCGTCCCTCTCTTCTTGTAGAGACAAATCCTAACGACGTCAGAAAACCTCGAAAGACAAATCCACAAGCCCGAAGAAACCTCAGCCCAAAAAACTAGGAGTTTAGATCCAGAAAACTCCCAAAGTAAAAGAAAAAGGAAAAAGCAGCAGGGCATAAAAGAGAGAGAAAGAGGATGGGAGGAGAAGCTCATAACATGGGAAACAGGGATGATGGAAGCTGGAATTTGAAGGCGAGAGAGAGAGGGAGAGGCAAAAGTAGTGTTGCGTGGGAGAGGAGGGGCGGGAGTCGGGGGACGGAGGGAGTGGGAGAGCTAGTGCGTTTGATAGTTTGTAATTTGGATTTTGAAATTCGAAATATGAGCGCTCTCGTTTCGCGCAATATGTCGTTCGCTGGCTCTTTTTTTGGGGGCTTTTGGTGCTTTTTGTTGGTGGGTGGCTGTACGTGCCAATATAAAGGGGCTAACTAAGAACAAAACGCCATTCTTGAGAGCGTTTCTTTTTTGGAAATCAATTTTTTGTAAAATGCCTGAACTCAAACCTTCTTACTCTATCTCTAGAGTAGACTCGTTGATGACCGAACATTTAAGCGCTCAAGGGCAGGCCGGATCCAAGGGAGGACTCCGTTGTTTCTGGTGTCCAAACAAGACTTGAATCTCTCCTCTTGGCACATCGGACATACTAACTATTGTCAAAAAATAAATTAATGGTCAAGAATTCAAAAAACCAAACCACCAAACATTACAAAGGCCAGTTCTTAAACACCCAAAAAATTTCTTGTATGTTGCTTTATTATTATTAGAGTTCAAAGATTGATTTGTAAAACTTCAGGTGGCACTTCTATAATATTTTATATTGTTCAAAATTAATAAAAAATAAGAAAGTTATGAGTTTTGAAAGTGAGATGGGTTCAAAAAGAAGAAAAAAGAAAAAAAATGCATCTTGTAAGTTTGGAAACTTATTTTTTTCCTTATTACTTTTTCATTACTCCTTTTCATTTGCACTTCAAAGAGGATTTCTAGAGCTTCAGGTAGCACTCCCATAACATTTTAAATCACTCAAAATGAAGCACATACGATGAAATTATAAATAAGTGTTTAGTGATAAGTAGGCAATTGGTGTTGGGCCAGTCTACTCTACCTTTAAAAATTTTGCGCTTTTGCTTGTTGCTTTTGTATTGGGTGTACAGTAACCTACTGCCTAAGTATGCAACTTGAGGTTACTGCCTAAGTACGCAACTTGAACCTGGGAGGATTGTGCGTACTTAGTTGGTAGGTGCGCACTTTGAACGAATCACTTCCTAATCACTTGATTCGATTGTAATGTCGAAGAAACTGAACGGGAAACGCCTCAATGAATCCCAACGATGTGAAATCATAGCGAAGTTGAGCAAGACGGATGCTCCAAGTAAAAGGGCTATAACGCGCGAATACGATGTTAGTGAAGGAGCTATCAGAAAGGTGTGGGACAAGTGGGAGCAAATCCTAGAGCGATCTGCCTTAATGTCTGATGAAGCTAAAGAGAAGACTTTTTGATCCTCTGTTGGTCGTTTCACTGAGCTTGAAGACATGCTTTACATATGGATTGACAACGTACGTCGTGCCAATCTTCCTATTTCGCCATCTCTCGCCATCGCCAAAGCGAAAAGTATTGCATCGAGTTTATCGATTCTGGAAACGAACTTCAAGGTATCCTGGCAATGGTTAAGTCGATTCAGAGTGCGCCAAAGGTTGCAAAAAATGTTGCTTCACAGAGAATGAACTAAAGTCAACAAATCTGATACTGGATTGCTTGCAACTTTAGACGACCTCTACGCGATTATTACCCAATATGATCCTGAAAACATCTACAATATGTACAAGACCGGCCTGTTTTTTCGCCTACTACCAATAGCCTTTTAATGCCAGATGAGGACATATCAACCACTAGAGGGAAGAAAAAATCCAAAGATTGGGTTTCTTTTATTGTGTGCACCAACGCTGTGGGAACTCACAAAATTCCTTGCGCATTGATCGGTAAACGGAAAGCACGTGCCTGTATCAAAGGCCGCCAGTGGCTTGTTCCATATTTCAGTCGAGCTAAAGCTTGGATGGGCGTTTACGTGCTAGAAGCGGTTCAACGAAATGTTTCTTCCAGAAGTGAAAAAATGAACCGGACGTCGGGTTCTTTTGTTGTTGGACAATGCCCCCGGACACCTTGAGGCTTTTGAATGTGACAATGTTAGGACTGTCTTCTTTCCCCCAAATTGCACAAGTTGGAAACAGCCCTGCAATATGGGCATAATCGTAGCTCTGAAAAAGAGGTTCAAATATCTCTATCTCAAGGATGTTCTTGACTTCTGTGAATTGGATGAAGAGGCGAAACTTTGAAAGAAAATGCAGGGGCGGAGATTACAATGCGGTGTTATTGGAGATGCATACGAAAATCCAACTCACCTGCTCGATGTTGTGAGTTATGTCAAAGAAGCTTGGCAATCTGTGTCACCAAACTCTATCAAAAATGCATTTATCAAGGCAGAAATAATGACATTAGAAGTCGATTAGGAAGTAGTGAACAAGATCGAGGATTTAGGGACCGAAGTTGCACAAGCTATCGTAGCTTTAAATCTTGTTGTTGGGCAAGATGAGCTTGAAGAATTTGTTCATGTCGACGATGAAAACAGTGAAAAATTTGCAACTACAATTTTGGAAGACGTTGAAAAGCTTTTGGAGACGATGAAGATTACCTAAAAAGAATCTAGATCATGACAATGATGATGACATTCTTACCTCTCAAGCGTCAGATTCGGGTTTAGGAAACACCGTTGTATTTAAAGGATTCGACTCATTTTATAAGCAAGTTGTTGATATAGAGGATCAGTTGCTCTGCTCCGAAGTTCGAGAAGAGGTTAAGGAAACGTTCGATGATCTTAAAAAGTTGTTTGAATCGTTTCAAAGTAAGGTCCGGGTTGTCACCTTGAAAGCCAAACGCAAGAATCTTCAAAACTTGCACCAAATGACAATCCATGACATGCTGAACTAAATAAATCTGAACCCTATTTTTTCGAGAAAATAATGTGTACTTAAACCGATACGTACTTAGGCGGGAGGCTACTGTACATATTATGTTTCATATTAATTAGTTGGGGGTGCCTTGCAAATGTAACCTTTTTTTTTGCAATGAGCGTGGGGAGAACTTTGGATTTGAATAACCAACAAACTAGAATTGTACATAGTTTTTTTATATCTTTGTTTAGATAACTAAGGTGATTAGAGCAAAGGACTGAAAATCCACTTCTAAACACAATAGAGTGAAACTTTAACTTCAGGAATCTCTAATCAAAAAACATATGGGATTAAAGTGAGGTGCTATTGGGAGCCTAGGGAAGTTATTGTGAACCGGATGGGAACCCATTGGGAACTTGAAAGGAACATGTTGAGAACAAATAAACTTTTTAAAAAAATTCTTCCCCCCCCCCCCAAACCCAAAACTTAAAAGGAAAAAAACAAGTGCATGCTGAGCCATCCCATTGGCTGCATGAAATTTCTATTTGCAAAACTATTCATCACCATTTTTTGCCTGGGATTGAGGGCGGTCACCATAGTGACAAGAACCAGACAACAAGGAAGGGCTGAGAGCCCTACCCTTCTCCATCGGATAAAGCTCCCCTAATTTTCAATGGGTGGGTGTGAGCTTCCACTGTGGAAGATTTCTTCCGTTTCAGAAGATCCTGGCTGAGTTCTTGTGCTTGACAATGGTTGTCTAACCATGCTACAAAAATTAAGGCAGGTATTTATGATTTTCTTGAGTTTTTTTTTGGAGTATTTGGAGGACACCTTACTTTGTGTAATATTATCTTTGCAAAAGGTGGGCATAAAAAAAAACTTAATTGCAAACAAGATGGAGGCATTATGTTTTTTGAAATGCTTGCACTTGTTTTTTTTTCCTTATGATACCAGGCAATTATCATGGGATTTATTTTTTTCGAAATCAAGCAGGTCTTTATTGGTAAAGGAAAAAAAATTGAAGGACATCTGCATGTCCAACTAGAAGAGAGCCCATGAAATATTGTGTTTGTAAATGGTTGTCAAATAACGAAAAAATTAAAAAAAAGGCAGTGCTTTACTGGGCTAGAAGGAAAATCACCTATTGGTTTTTTCCTTTTTAAAATTTTTTAGTAAAATTAATTATTTATTTATTTTTCACAATAATTTTTTTTTAATATGGCATTTCAAAAATCAGCTTTCAATCAATAATAGATTCAATGTTTCTGTATACCACAAAAAATTGATGAATTTTTTTTGAAATGGAATCTGAATTCATGTTAGCAACTGCTTCATATATATAAATATAAATATATTTAGGTACATATATGTCTGGGTAAGTAAGCACTATGTATTGGTCTATCCTTTTCTTTGTGAAGGACAAATTTTCATGGTTTTTTTTTGGTCTTTTGTTTTCCACTGAGGTTTTTAGCACTCTAGTTTGTCTTGCATTATTTTGGGTCGAAAATTTGAAGAGGTAGGTCCAAAAAAACCCTAAAATGCAAGAGGTAAGGTAGGTAAGGTAATTGGCCTTTAATATTTGAGTGATGGGCATTGACAGGTGCAAAATGCAAAACTTGGGTAAGTACAATTGTGAATGCTCTTTTATTGGGAGTGCGAGTCCAGGTGCCTGTCAGAGAGTGTAGCTGTAGAGATGCATGAATTGATTCAAGATTGTTTCGAAATGGACACTTAGGATTAGGGTTTAGGGTTTACCATTTATTGACCTTACCTACCAAGGCAAGGATATTGTGTTTAGATTCATTATAGAGTAGAGTGGTTTAAGGGATTTTGGCCCCTAGGTAATAATAGGTCTATTTTTATATGAGGATTTTTGAAAGATTATATTTTGGCTAGTGTTGAAACTTGAGATCAGTTATAGAGTTATATGATATCTTGAAGGATTTTGGTTTTCATTAGAGGATTTTTTGAAGATTATTTTTTGCATGGTGAAATATTTGAGTTTCCATAATTCTTCTTTTGCCTTAAGACACTTATTAATGTAAATGGCAAGGCCCACAGTGTAATGCACCCCTTGTCACACTTTATCTGTGACATAGCAATTGACTAGCTACATCATATACCTAGTTTGATGATCTCCTCCTTACTCTTTGAACTAAAGACAAAGTGGCCTAGAATATCACATGTATTTTCAACTTAAATGTGTTTGTATAAAGTCTCAAATATCTATCCTTGGGTCACTCACCAATGTTGCCACTTGCATTATATCACTATGTGAGATTTGAAGATATTGCTTTAAAATAGAATGAAATCGGAGGCATCATCAATCACACATTTCTCTTTTGTTTGATACATATTTGATTTCTAGGTTATATATATGCAATCGTCACATTAAACACACTTCAATTAGGTTGACATTCAATATGACAATTGGATCTTTGGTTATATGATGGGGTTTTTTTGAAAATCATTGATCATATTTTTTATTTGGAACACATTTTCAGGGTTGATAAGCAAATAATGCATGTTATTAAAAATGCTAGCTTTTTAATTCCTCGATTTATAGCATTAGTCTAAGCCCATACTTCGTTGATTTCATTGCTTATTATTTAGTCATAGTCTGCTATGGACATTATAGGAATGTGGTTGAACAAGTAGAGAAGTTGCAAAT
>Ga0116229_10007000_pt1 | contig 17985 bp, 6 predicted proteins | sample S1TSphgellanicum_3_FD_87313 | JGI IMG/M metagenome (GOLD analysis project Ga0116229, IMG submission 87313) | Host-associated microbial communities from peat moss isolated from Minnesota, USA - S1T2_Fc - Sphagnum magellanicum MG | ecosystem: Host-associated > Plants > Peat moss > Unclassified... | reverse complement strand
CCTCTCTGTTTCATTTTTCGGGGGTAACCCAAAAAAAAATTATTGCCCTTGGAAAGAAAAAAAAAAAAACCCCCCCCCCCCCGCCACAAAAAGAACCCAAAAAAAAATGTATAAGAAAATTAAAAAACTCAAATCCTTCAAATTGATTTTTTTCCCCTACCTTTTCATGTAATAAATAAATAGGTCTTTCTTAGATTCAACTTTTCCTTGAAATTTTTTTCTTTCCCTCATTGTACCATTTCCATCCATTTTCTAACTTGTTCAAGTTTCCCAAACTCGCATATCATTGAATACCCATCATACATGCCCAACTTCCAACTTTCTTCAAATCTATTTTTACCCATCATCATTCTTTGGGTTCCATCATCTTTCCCATCAATTTCCCCCATTTTTTCATCCAGTGTCCATCCATCCTTCCTAGGGTTCATCCTTCCTCTTAGTCCCATCTTTTCTTTAGGGTTCATAAGTCTTTCAACTTTTTTTTGGATTCAAACTTCCCAAGTTCAAAACTTTTCCAACTTTTTTTGGATTCAAATTTCCCCAACTTCAACTTTTTTCCAACTTTTTTTGGATTCAAATTTTTCCAACTTGTTTGGATTCAAAGTTCCCCAACTTCATCTTCTCCAACTTTCTTGGGTTCAAATTTCCCCACCTTCAACTTTTCCTACTTTCTTGGATACATTGTCTAACCTTTTGAAACGCTTCAGTTGTGTTTTTGGCCTTGTCTACCAAGGCAAGAATATTGTTGTGTTTAGATTCATTATAGAGTATAGTAGCTTAAGGGATTTTGCCACCCCCAGGTAATAAATAGGTCTATTTTTTATATGAGGATTTTTGAAAGATGATATTTTTGGCTTGTGTTGAAACTTGAGACTAGTTACCATATAATAGGGTTATAGTAAATATCTTGAAGGATTTATTTTGGTTTCTTTTAGAGGATTTTTTGGAAGATTATATTTTTGCATGGTGAAATATTTGAGTTTTCCTAATAATTCTTCTTTTGCCTTAAGATACTTTTTTTAATGTAAATGGCAAGGCTACAATGTGACACACCCCTTGTTTATCCATTGTAAATAAAGGTTTACCAAAACTTTGAAAGGCTTGTTGGCGTCAAAGGGAAAGTTAGCCAAGTTTCAAACACCTTAAAAATAAGGGTTTCCAATTTTTTTTAAGGAAATAACCCATTTCAATTTTCCTCTAATTTTTGTTGGGTCCATTGGTCTCAATAAACTATAGTGTCGGCCGCTTTATTAGGGTTAGGTTGGTTTTCTGTTATCAGTTTCCTGGCAGGTTGTTGGGTTTTGCTTCCGGACAAGATTTGGCGATTGTTGGGCCCAGTTCACAAATACTAAGAATCTCGGAGCAACCAATTGAGTCATGCATGGTCATGCATGGTCTTAGGGTTGTGTATATGTGTCAAATACAAAAACCTCCGTTGAAAATCAAGGCACCCATTTGAACCAAGAGCTTGCAAGGAGTAGGGTTTAGGTTTAAAACCCTAAACCCTAGCTAACACACTTGTTATCATAGGTCGGTGGTTTTCTATAGTTATGGGTATTTGAATGTTATGAGATATATTCACAGGTTACTCCGTAGAAAGTTAGATCCCAACTGGGCCCCTTCTCCTCATGCTATGTGAGAACGGCACAAGCTACCGCGTGGTGGTGAGGGTTTTGAGGCTGTCACCGGAGTCTTCAAAACAAAAAGAAAAAGAGGTCTAGGGTTTAAAACTTGCTATTTGAACCAAAAGCTTGTGAAGGAGTAGGGTTTTAGGGTTAAAACTTAAAACCCTTAAAAACCCTAGCTTATAACAAATGTTTAAGTTATGGGTGATATCTTTTTTGTAAAGCATTCGAGAAAACATTTTGTGTTTTTTTTTACCATCAAGACACCACATCCATATGGTGCAACAACTTACCTCTCAACAAGAGGGAAGGTACTATATAACATATTTAGTTTCAAGGATACTTGGAGAGTTCTTAATTAATTCTTATTACTTCCCAAAGTTCCCACTATTTATGAGGTTGGTTCATAAAGTCATGCAAATTTATCTCAGCCAATGATTTTTCATTTGTCATGTTTGGATGATCTAGTCCATTGTCCTCTTCTGTTTGTTGTAAGGGGCAAGGCCCTTGGATGAGAGGGGCATCACCACGATGTGATCGTGGTCACACTTGACGATCGCCACATGCAAGGCCCTTACTCATGCAATACCCTAGTCCTCGTACACACAAAGAACTTTTTCAATTTCATCTTTGTATCTGAACACACCTCCCAAGGGAGAACATCTTTTGATTCAACATTCACGGATCTTACAAAAGGGTTATGAACCTTTTTTTTTGGAAAAAAGGTTGGTTACACTTTTTGTAAGATTTGTGGAATTTTATAAAGTTCTTTAGGTTGACGGTTAGTTTAGAGTTTAGACTCCTTGGGATGAGGAGGGAGATTCACTTGCAAACAAATTTTGAAGGCGCTTTTATGTGGATCTTTATGAATTTCGCCAAGAAAATAACTTTTTTGTCATCAAACCTGGATGCATGGGGATGTATGTACCTTCTCCGCAATTTTGTCACTCGGCAATAACACAATTTGTAGACTTTCTTGGCTTGCCCACTCTTTGAATTTTGTAGGTGTTTCCGCGGATGGTTGAGAAAGTCTTGCAAAAAACAAGGGGGTTTGAAAATTGGGTTTCATCTTGTAGCAAAATTTCCGGCCATGCATGAAGAAATAATTACTCAAAGGTTCCTCCCAAATGTTCCTTTGGGTTGGATGACTCCCCAGATAATCCACAACTTGTAGATGATTTTCTGATTTCTACTTTGTGCCTTCGAGTCATGAGATCTAAGAAATCAAGAAATTATACTATAGAGTTATCTGTAAAGTAACCCTGTCTTCACCTTCTCTTTGGGCCTTCTTTCACCCCCATCCCCTCTTTCAGTGGTCTCCACAAAGAAGACATTTTAATAAATCTCAGCATTTAATGCACAAGGTTTGAGACTAATTATAGTGATTGTACAGTTTGGAGCAGTGAAAATATGTGTAGCAGCAGTGGAGGCGCTTAGGGTGAAGGAAAGTCAGGATGAAACTCAGTTTACCACCAAAATTGATGGTTTTATGAGTTTCATCCCCCCTTGAATGCTAATGTACTCTTCTGCAGGGTTTTTTTTAATCTCACCCTGTGTATGACCAAACTTAGGGTTCTGGTGCTGTGTTTTTATTACTTTACGGATTTTCACAAATTTTACATTCCATTTCATGATATATTTACTTTTCAATTGCATGTTAAAATGATTTTTTAATTTCATTTTCGATCATACATTAGAGTTAGATTTATTTAGTTCAAAACACAAAAGTATTGTAGAGGAGTTTTGCATACTCAAGACTTTTGGTCATCAAATAGACACATGTGAAGAAGCTTCGCAACTGAAAAGGACTTTTTTTGTTAACTAGATTTTGATCTCTTGCCAAGGATTAGGCTTTGCAATGTGTGGGTATGTTGGGAATGGTAGCTGCACTAAAATAATTTTTCATCGCTTCGGTGTAGTTTCTTTTATGATTAAAAAACACTAACTTAACCCCTCATATTAATTTTTTCAATGGGAAAGAAACAAAACCAAGTCTTGTGTTTCTTTTGGTCAAGGAGTGGATTATTTTGGTCAACTACAATGTGTTCATTAGTAGGTGATGGGTTTAAACCCTAAACCCTCTAAGACTCGTTGATCTTAGTTCAATAATACTTTGATGCAAACATGGACTACAAACATTTCCAGCCAAGGTGTGTTTCCTAGCCCCTTATTACCCAAGTTTGTGGGATGTAAAAGATGACATAACCTTTGGTTTTGAGATTTTGATTTATGAACTATTTTTTCACACTAAAATGTTGCACTATTGCATTAAAAATTTCTTGTAAGTTGACAAATGTGTGCAAATAATCAATGCCTTATAAAAACATCAATTAAAATGGATGTATAATTTGGATTGGGTAATCATAATGATTTGGTCTAGGAGTTGAAATACTAGTGATCTCTTCTTTTTGTTATTTTTGTTGTAAGGTATTTATGATGCTTATGGGTGGGGCTAAAACTCTCTATCTTGAATTTGTGAAATCTATACATGAAAAAAGGTACATAGCTAAGTTTTTTTTTGGTTCATGTTGTGGTCTCCCAAAACCATGGTGCCTCTTGCCACTCTCTTGATATTGTTGGAAAGCCTTCAATGAGTAAAGGTGCATTGAGAGTGTTTGATAATGTTTTGAGCTAAGGTGAAAAAATGATTGAATATTGAATAAAATTTTCACTGAAAATTCATTTAAATCAAAACTAAAATTATATAAGAATTTGGGCAAGCTCTTGGTACCACTAGGAAGCCCTCCATGAGTGGGATTTAATGAAGGTGATCTGGAAATTTTTAGACCTAACCTGTGGAAGATATTGAATTTTGAGTAATTTTTATGGTTGGAAATTTAATTAAATTACAAAAATTGGTTTTGGAAGGAAAAAAATAGTTGGGTAACCAGTTCACACTTGCACAGACTGCACAGGCTACACTAGTACTTAATGATACAAAAACAATTCTGATATATATATATATAATTGTGAGCTGAAACATTTAAATTTAGCTAATGATTTGCATTAAAATGAGCTAATTTTAGCTAAACTCAGTTTTAAAAAGAAGTTTCCACCCAGTTGAGCAAAACGTGTTTTAAATTTTTTTTCTTGAGTTTGACCCCTATTACTTCATCAGTGCATAACTTTCTTGTTTTTTTTTTTGGGGTCAAATTGAGTGTTTTTAAACTGCTCTGAAATCATCATCTTAAGCTCTACAAATCATCTTCATCATCTTCTAACTCTAAAGACAACAAACAAACAAATATTATTCAAGAATTTTTTTTGTGAAAGGGGTTCGCGAATAGGTTATGAGCTGTTTGATCGAGAATTTTCTGTAAAAAAACGACCCCCTTACTTCTTCGAGGGGCCATAATTTTCTCACCTCTAGTCTATTTTTGGATAAAGACCATCTACTCTTCCGACACCATAAACAATGGGGGGGGGGGGTTTAATTGGGAATTTTGGTGGAGTCAAAAGTGTCTAACTCTGACCCACAGACACACAAAAGAGAAAGTGGGAGAGAGAGAGAGACAGAGAGAAAGGCACACACACACATACAAAGAGACACACATACACAGAGACACATGTACACATCGTCAGTTGTTTTTTTTTTTCCTGCGAGAATTCCTTGCAAGTTTCGAGACTGCTGCTAAGAAACTGCCACCAAGTCCTTCGTCGCTGTTGTGGAGTGGACAAACCGAATTACTGCTCGACGACGAGCTAGCTGCACATGTAATTGCCAAAAAGCTCAGTCTAGATTTCAGTTTTTCTTTAAATCAAATTGAGCTTCGAGGTGAAGCTGAGATCAGTGTAATTTATTCAATCAGATTCAATATATTTGTCATGTCCAGTCGCTGCTGGTGCTGTTGGTGCTGGGACTCATCATCATCGACATGGTTTGAAGTTTATGCGAATTTGACATAGTTCTAATTTGATCTAGCCGGGGAGCTGGTCGTAGCTTTGATTGTTTTTTTTCTGTAGAGATTAAGTGTCATGAGGTGGTAGCTAGCTAGCTAGCTAGCTGCAGAATGAATCTGCATGCTCTTTAGAAGTGAATTTTGCTGAAGGTTTTCCACAGTTGTGTGTGTGTTTTTGAAAACGGCGGCGTTTTTTTTTTCTCTGGACGGAGGTTATAATTGCTTGTGCCTAGCAGCTTGGAGACATATCCCAGCCGCGCACGATCCGCGATACAGAAAAGTACTGACCATTCCTGCTGCTGGTCTCATACCCCGTGCAAATTACGGAGAGAGAGAGAGAGCTGAAGCTGCAGCACAGGAGTACGAGTTCCCGGATCCGGGTCGATATTCGGTGTCTAAATCGCCAGCTACTGTAACAAATCGCCAGCGTAAGGGGGGGGGGAGTATAGGAGCTTCGCTTGTGGTCGACAAGCAGTTGTAATTCCAGGGTGCAGCAGATGGCAGCAAGCGGCTCACGAAAGGGAAAACAATATGCTGCAGGAAATTATTACTCCCCGCCGGCATCAAGCGCTAGTCACGCGGATGAGCAGACGCAAGGAACACATGAATCTTGGCTCGATTTGCGCGCGTCGACTGGACCATCATCGACTCAGCAAGAAGCTGCTGCTCCTATAGGAGGAGGAGGAGGAGGAGGTTCTGGGGATTATGATCAGTGGATAAAATTAACTCATGCGTTAAACTCCCGAACTCAAGATGTCGAACTCCCCGCAGAAGTAATAGCTGATGAGCGTCCCACCTCTAGCTATGCAGCACAGGATCGATCACATCCACCGTTTATGCAGAACCCAGAAACCCACAGAAACACTTCTGCACTCGACCTCACCATGGGAGCAGCTGCAGCTAGCTCGCCAATAACAATTAGGAAGAACACAGTAGCAGCAGTACCACCGCCACCACCACGACCACCGCTACCCAAAGTTCGCATCCAGGAAGGACGACGCAAGCGACCCTCACGGAAGGTAAAGACAACCGTACTGGAAGCGAGTCCCGCCGAGTTCGCTAGGTTGGTGCAAAGGCTCACGGGTGCGAGAGCAGAGACTCTTGCTGCTCCAGCAGCAGGCAACAACCTCTACGCTAGAGTATCCACAGAGCATTTACCACGACCCCAACCCTATAGAACTACAATAATTGGTCGATCAAATATACCAGTTTCAGCTGAACGGATGACGAGTACTTCACAATTACCAGAAGAGAATTATAGGTTGCAGATTCAATACTCCACTGCACAAGCTGCTGCTGCTATGCACTCAAGATCGACAACAACTGCCGCGTGGGATCCAAACTTGTTGCACACGAATACTACTAGTATTAATTATCCGTCATCTTCCGCGACTCATGATCATCGGGATGATATAAATGTGTTCACAAATGTTCAAAGATTCATGCCCAGTACTAGTACTACTAGTACAGAAATTTCTGCTCTTCATCAGCAGCTTCGGCCGTCTGCAGACGATGCAGCTGATGACCTGCATCAGGCGCTCGCGGTCGATGATCCGGGACCCACGAATCTCCAGCAAAATATTATGAGTCCCATACAATTGTGGCTTCAATCAGAACTGCCGCGCACTCAAGCTCCACCTCCTCCGTAGCTGGTGAAGAACGAATCTCAGCAGCTCCAGCCCCGTAGCTCCTCCTCGATCTTCAGAGCACAGTAGCAAGAGAAAATTTTGTAGCTCTAGTCTGCATGCTTTGCTCGATGATCAATCGATCTTGCTTAATTCTTTTTTGCTTTGATTTAAATTTTTTATTTTTTGGGGGGAGAAATTTTGTAGGGATCTGTAACAATTGATCTTCCAGTTCACGAAGATGAAATCTCGATTTTTTTTTATAAATTTTTCCTTGGTTGCAATCCTTGTGTCAGCGCTTTTGTTTCTCGCAATCTCTCAAGACTCTCTCTCTCTCTCTCGCGCGAGCAAGCACGGAGTTCATGTATTATACGTGTAATATACCTTTAACTGTATACTTCTGTATTGAGTGTACTATACATGGAGTATACATTTCAATTTTCATCACTATGTTCGTTAGTTTGCGGTTTTTTTTCTTTTTTTTTTTAATGAAATTTTAGAACATCAAAGTTGTTTGTATTTTCTCACGTGTAGGCTATGAAGGTAAACAAGTTTTTTTTTTTTTTTTTCACAAAAATTCTGAGCTGGGTGTTAATCATCAATAACAACAAAAACCTAGAAAGTAGATTGTTGGGACCAAAAACAACCCATCTAATGAAATAGTCTCCGGTTTCCTAAAGCTTGCTAGATGGACAGAAAATAAATAAACAAATAAATAAGTAATCCAATTGGGTCTTTTCTTCTCAATTTGTAAAATGGGGTCCTATGTCTTTTTCCCACCTCCCCCAAGTTCCAACCCTTCTCCTTCAACCTCAAACCCTAAACCCTAAAACTCGCACGCTCCAACCCAATTCTTTCCACACATTTCATGCAGGCAGTATGGAATGCTGTCCCCTCAATTCCTGCAAGCCAAGACAAGTATGGAAAAAAAAAATTCCTATGATTCTGACTATACAAAGTAAGCAAGCAAATCTCCCAACACTTTGTATAGTCAGAGTCATAGGAATTCTCGAAATGAGCAAGTTCCAAAATGTGATCTGGATGTGGACCCATTTGCACTCGTGTGGCGATTGATTTGACTCTAGGCAAAAATAGAGTATCAAATTGTTTGAACTTGTGATGAGTTTCGAGCTTGCAAACATCATATGGTTCTCATCACATGTGTTTCTAGCTGTAACTTGCAAAGAAGTCTGAACAAAAGAAAGTGTCAGCACTTTCTGATAAAGTCCAAAACTTAGCGTACGATCGTACTTCCACCCTGGAAGAGCAAATAATGAAGATGGCCATTGATCCAAGGTCTTGTACACAAAAGAGTTATCCGCAAAGTCAGGCAATTAGGGGGCGAGAACAGCCAGTTTCGGCATAATAGTGCATCAAACGCTTAACTGGGAATGAAAATTTAATACAAGGAAATAATTGGGTATCACACTAATTTTTTCCACCAATTTTGGTGGTAAATTGAGTTTCATCCTGTCTTTCCTTTCACCTGAGCGCCTCCACTGGCGCTACATATATTTTCATTGTTCCTACCTGTACAACTACTATAATTACTCTCGAACCTTGTGCATTAAATGCTGAGTTTCAGCATTTCATACCCAGATTTAATAAAATTTCCTTACTTTGGAGATCCACTGAAAGAGAGGATAGGGCGCAAAAGCAGAGGGGATAAGGGGTGAAACAGAGGGTGACTTTAGGGATAACTCTATTGCGTAAAACACTCTCTATGTTTTATATATTTATATATTTTGTTACAATTGTATACACACGTGTGTGTGTGTGAGAGAGAGAAATCCTGGGTATGGCCCAGTAAGTGCAAAAAGATATTTACTTCCTCTTAGTCAATCACAAGACTATGGAACATGAATGGCAGGTACTTTGATCAATTCTCAATGGCCCATTGGACGGCTTTTGCGTATCGGTAGGTAATTTGGTTGGCTCCATATTGTCCTCTACTTCTCACAAGCTCCCAACAGAGCGACCATTAACAGACAAGTCTCACTTTGGTGACGAGTTTTCTACTATTTTGAGAAATTGTTTTTCAAGAGAAAAAAATACCTTTGTCAGTGTAAAACATTTTGTTGAGCAAAATATTTCCACTTTTTGTGAAATTAAAAAAAATATAAATAAAAATTCTTAAAGCAAAAAAAGAACATCATCACTGAGATACTGCATAAAAACAAAAAAATATTTTCCAAATTTTCAGGAAATTTTTTTCTCTTTTTTTTTTTGGAGGAAAAAAAAAAAAGAGGCCTCAAGAAATTTTTTGCCTCTTTCTTTCTCAACGAACATGAGAACTTGCCTTTCAGGAACCTGCCTGAGCATTCATGGGGTTTGGTCTGGCGGGGTATCGATGATTAGTCTTTTCATATTTCTTCACAAAATCTGGTTCAAGAACTTACTTGGAGACCGGGCGATCAACCCTCTCGTTCTTCTTCCCTCATTGACCCAAAGACACTTAGAGTTGAACCTTACATATACTTGTTGAAGAGACTTCTTTCCGAATATGTACAACATGTGAGAATCTTCATGTGGTCTGACTACACAATTTGGCTTTTCTACAAGAACACGGGATTTGTTGTCATTTGAATTTTATCTCAAGTAAACCATGACTCAATGGAAAAAGCATGGAAATTATTACTTCCCCCGAAGCTCTCTTTCTAACCATATATGTATGTAGAGAACACCCCAAAAAAATTTGATTTTGTTTGTTTCCAAGTCCTCTACCATACATTCATAAAAATATCATGGAAATATATATATTACCTGATGCGGTCTTCTTCCCAACATATGAAAAACACCATAAAGCCCTTCCAAATGCTAAGGAACACCAACATATTGTGTCATGAGAATGTTGATGTCGTCAACTCTTCAAATGATTTAATTGGTCCCGTGTGTAAGCCATGTTCACACACTTTTGGATCAAAGTGGCCATGGTTGGGCCTAGTTAGTTGTGTGCCATGTGATTTTTGTGCTTGCTAAGAGACCCAATTTGATTATTGTGATTTTGTCTATCAATTCAAGAGTTTGAAAGTTGAAACCAAGTTTGTTAGGAATCTTGCATTATTTTGAAGAATGGTGCTTGTGATGTATGTTTCCCCTAGTGATTGGCACTTTTGAAACTTCATAGTGAAAATTTGAACTCATAGCAATTTGTAAGTGGTTGTGAACATGTCATGCCAAATGTTACTTACATTACCAACCCACAAGTAAAAGAATATATTGAGTGATGGGAAATGATCATGAAAAAGCATTTGGTTATCTAGGGATCACACTTTGCAAAAAGGCTTGGCAACCATTTTGGTCTTGTTCTTTAGAATGTTTAAAAAGTGTGGGCTGACACCATGTTGGGCATGTAAGTTTAAATGGCATGTAACTCATTTATGGTTACACATGCAAGTTTTGTACACATACGTTGCTCACCATGTATATGTTTTCAATTGCACTTACAATGCAATAGTGTGATGTATTTCAAACTATACTTACATAATCATGTGTATTTTTCTTTGGGCTCAAGTAAGGTCATATATATGAAATTTATATTTAATATCTTTTTTTTGTGTGCAAATATTCAGATTGGCATATATAGAGGATTATTTAATACATTCATTTATCAAAGGTTTGCAATTCACCATCCACATTTTTGTTTTATTACCATTGTTCATGATGTTTTAATAATCTTTTTTTTTCCATTATTTTTCTCACCTAATCAAGAAACACATATTATGTGGATAATTTGAAATTCACAGTACTGTTGTGTGTATATAGTTTTTGATATACATGTCAGGTAAATGTATACACATTTTTGTCTATGATTTTTATTTGGGATATTTTATAGAGATTCAATATATGATATAAATAAAGCAATAAAAACATAAATGCAAAAGTTGACTAAAAAAAAATTGAATTAAAAAAAATTTAAGGAATTTTGAATGGTTTAAAATGGGTCATATTTTCATAAATCTATATCATAATAAATAAAAAATTGTTCAATTTCAGTTTAATTTTTTTAAAGGTATTTTAAAAATTGTAACTCCCAATTTCACCAATGATATCAAAATAAAATGATGAACCACCCTAACTTGCAACCACATATCAAATTCACTTCACAATTGATCTTATAACTTTTTACAATGTTGAACACTCAAACAACATTCTATTTCAAATTATTTTTATTTTATTCATTGTCTTCTTTGTCACGTTGCATTCCCTTTTTGTGATTGTATTGTAATTTTTTTCATTTTGGTCTTACAAAGCAAAGTTTAACATTTAAAGCGAGCTTCCTTTTTCTTTCCTTTCCTTTTATAAGTTTTGCAAGTTTAAATGGTGGCATTGTAGTCATCTTGTAATTTCTAGCATTGTTCCAAGCTTCATCAACAACTTGTTTCAAATTAGTCCCCCTTTCATCTTGTTTTCATTGTAGTTTTAACATTGATTTAAAAAACTACAATCATCAATGAAAAGTGTCAAGTGCAATAACCTTATTTTATACACACCATAATTTCTAGAATGGTGTGCAATGAAAAACCATCATGTATGGGTTCACAAGAATAAATACATAAATAAAAGGGGAAAGAAGTTGAATCATTGAAGCCAATGTTTTACATTCGTTTTTTCTTTCATTTAAATATTTACATAATTTTTCATCATTCTACAATACAATATGTAAGCAAGTTTGTTTTAGATTTACTTTCAATGGATTTAAATGACATGAAATGGCATTACACAATTATAAATTAACATTTTCACATCATGTATATCCTAAACCATATACATGCACAACATTGATCCACACATACATAAGGAGGTTATGTCATTAGAAAGGAAAAAGATCGAAATTTTGTTTTGATTTGGTTGATAAATCATGTTTCTCTACATAAGAATGTAAAGAGTGCCTGGATGATGGAATTATGCAAATATATGGGAAATGTTGGGCAGTTATTAAAAACAAGGACAAACCACAAAGGATTTTATACACACAAAATATATACCCATTTAATTGTCGTGGGCCAAAAAGTTTTTGAATCGAAGGTGTAATGAACCTCTAAAGGTTAAAGATTGAAAAAATCTCATCAACAAAACAACCAATGACCCCCATTTTTCTTATTTGTGTTTGAACTAAATATTACTTAAATTACTTTTAGAAGAGGAATAATTCTTTTAGGTACTATTGTATTTTTTAGAGATGGCAATCACAATGTCCATGTATTGTCAATGTTGAGCAATTATTAGAGTGTTGGGCAATTTGTTTCCTATTCTTAGCAAACTTTTCTTGGGTGGTACAATAGGAATCACCTCGCCAAAATTACAGCAAAGTTGGACCCAATTTAAGAAATAAAATTTCATCTACTTATACATTGGTATTTTTGATTGCACTAGGTCGGCTATGTTTTCCCCACCTATGCACAAACTCATGAAAAATAATGAACACCCAAAAACCTATAATATGCATTAACATTTTGATTCATGAACCATTCTTGACCCAATTCTTGACTTTTCTTTTTTAAATGTCCTTACATTAAACATTAATGTTCTTGATCAAAAAATCCCTCATGTTACATTCCTGGATTTTTTTCCTTATGCATTTTTTTTCACATCCAAACACATGTTTTTATAAATTTAATTAGAGTTTTAAATTCTATATGACTTGTCCTAAAGTTGAATGGGTCTCAAAAATTTGGGGTGTGATGTTCCTAGTGGTACTTCCCAAGGATAAATCTGCCCTTCTACATCCATAAAAAATACCTAAATTATTTATTGAATTTATCTATTATTGACAAATGTAAAACCAAATGCTTTGAATTTCCTTGTGTTTATACTATGTAAATTCCAATGGAAAGTTTTTTTTTAATTTTTTAAATTTTGACAAATAACATTTGTGACACAATGTGCTTTAATAAGTAACCAATAACACATACCGAAACACTTGTACAAAGGTACATAATCCCAAACCACCTAATCTCCAACATAGAGCTTTAGGTTATTCAAGCCATGCCCACTTGAACTTTTTTTTTTTTTAATCTTGTTTTCTTTAGTAGCTAGTGTTTCATTTTTTGAATTTAGGTTTTCAACCATGTGTCACATAACAAGGTTTTTTAGATTAGATAGCCTTTGTATATAATCTTCATATTTTTTCATTAAAAAATAACCAATTTAGTAAGGAACCTTCACATTTGATCTTTGAAAAACCAAAACCAAACAAGTTCATTGATTTCCAAAATAAAATAAAACCTGGAATTAAAGGTTCTTTGATTTTTGAACTTTTCAAAAAACTAGAGGATATTTTTTAAATAAATTAATTGGACAATGTTGGTATATGGGTTGCATGCAATGTTTTTTATTTCTCACAAATTTTTGCATCTTACCAAAAAAAGAAAAAATCTAGTGCAACATGTGTAAAGGATTCTTTTGGAAAAATAAAAAAGCCCCAAATCACCACAACACAAGGAAAACAACATTAAAATTGCCATATTTAGACAATAGGTTCTAGCATGTCACCAAAATATGGCACAACTTCTGAACTTCTCTACTTTACTTTCTTACTTGTAACCAAATTTACCTAACTCCTTTCATGGATGATCACAAATCTACCTGCCTCATAAATTTGAAAAAAAAACATTGGTTGCATGTGTAAGTGGTTGTAAAACTTGGTAGATTTTTTCATTTGTAAGTAGTGAAAAAAATATTTAGGTGAAAAGAAATTGCTCGCTTTTGAATTTTCACACTTTAACAATCTCAATAAAATTAGTCTTTTTTTTCTTGGAACAAATAAACATCATGATGTGTTTGTGTATGTAAGAAGGTTGCATGTGTATGTCTTTATTCAAGTATTTGGGTTTACAATAATGTTTATAACATTATTTTCCCCATGAATAATTTTTCTTTCAAAACTCACATCACAAGCAAATCCTTTTCATGTACACTTTTTTTAAACTACATTTTTAATCTTGATGCCCTTGGGTTATGAAACTTTTTAGACTTTTTAATCATTGTTTCAATTGTATTTATAAAATGATGAATATCCATGATTTGCCCAATCACAAATTTTCACTTTAATGTCCCCCAAAATTATCAATTGACATGCATAGACACCACAAGAAGACATATTGTTGAACACCATGACAAAAGGCCATGGTTGTCACCATTTTTTGAATATTATCTTCAATTGAAATAATTTTTGAAAGGAAATTTAGTTGTTTATGATACTTGTGATAATAACGAAGAAATCAAGGTAGTTGTTTAAATGAGAACCACATCATTCATGAAAACAACCATGGAATTCAAAAATTATGTGTGTTGGCACATTTAATTTGGATTTAAATAACAATTAAGTTGTATGTCCTATAACTAAACTATGGGTTAAAAATCAATGAATAAGGTTAATGGTACTTCAAATGAATACTTTTATTGATGGGCATCATAATTTAAATAATCATTAATAAAACATCATTACATTGCTTTTGAAAAAGAAGAACTTGATTGATTATCTAATGTTGAACATGATTTTTTTCCAATGTCCAACTTATATATTGTCATGATATCCCCTTCTTTGTCAATTGTTTTAAAACCCCATAACTATTTATTAATTTACTACATTGTAAGTTCCCATGACATTGTTTCATTGGAAATGGTTTATGTAGGATGGGTATTTTGGTGATCTTACTTACTTACTTACAATTTAGCGTCATTAAGTGGGACAAATAACGTCCAGGCTAGAACCCAATTGACCTTAAGTCTGATGAAGCAATTCAAATCTAACCGTCTGACATTGCACTAAGAATTTAGCAAGGATGCCTTGTTGCTGACAGCTCAACGATTCAGCCAAAGGTGTGATGGCAGTTAGTGGCAATGAACCTCTAAACCTCTTTCAAACACTTTGATAAGCAGGGCAAACCAAGTAGGGCAGGATGAAGTGGTCCTCATCCTCAACCGCACCCAAGTTGCACAATTTGCAATAACGTTGCTGCATTGGCACCTTCACTGGCTTGACTTGCCTTCCTAGCTTAATCTGCAACTTGTGATTCGCACAACGAAAATGTGCCAAGCTTTTCCTAAGTTGTGCATTGTCTACCCTGAAAAGGTATTCTTTGTACCCATACTGTGCTGAGCTATTCAACCCCAGATAGGTTCTCACCTTGCTAGAGTCAACTACAGCCACTTGATGATGTACAATGTATTGCCTTTCAGCCAACTGCTTGAAACAATCACATGGTGGCAGCTGATCGCTATTGATGTACAAATTGTATGTCGACAGTCATTCATCTATTTGTGTTAGCCAGCAAGCAGGCAATCGGCTCTTTTTACCCACAGCACTCTAGTTCCCGAGTAAGACTTTTCGCATGGCTGCAAGCAACTGCAACTATACATCATAAGCTAGCCTGAACATGTGATCTGAGTCTACCTCAGAACTGACACGTGAGAGAAAGCGCATGGTCTGTTGCCACGAAAATATTTCTAAGGGAAACCTGCCAAACTCTACCAGCACGACATAATTGGATGTTGTGGTGCTGACCCCCAGCAACGACTTCAGAAAAGCCCAATGAACCACCTCTAACTGTTCGCGTGCCATGTGGTCTGACCATATTTCACACCCATAGTTAAGCACTAGTTTGATTAGTGCATTAAACAGCTAGCATTATAATGCTGGGTCAAAGATGCACAGCTCTGCGCATTTGTGCCGCAATGCAAAAACTGCCTTTTTCCTTGACATTGCTAATCGCTGTATTGCCGCTTGCATACCTTTTGTGCCATGTAGCTCAACACCTAGATACTTGAAAAAGTTTAGTTGCTCTATAGCTTCGCCCTCATACTGAAAAGCCTAACACACAGACTTGTGTGCTTCAAACACAACGACCTTGGTTTTCTTAACATTCATAGTCAATTGACGCTCACAGCAAAAAGTTTGCAAGACATTCAGTTGCTTCTGCAATCTAGCAGGAATGTGTGACATGAGAGCTAAGTCGTCTGCATACAAAAGCAAGTGAACAGCTAGTTGTCCCAACATTGGTGGTGTGTCACCTTCCAAGGCATTCAGCCGTTTCTCTAGGCCATCTATGAAAAGGCCAAATAGGAGTGGGCTGAGGGGGCATCCTTGCTTCACTCCGATGTGGCAAAGGAAAATGGGCGTGAACCCCTCTTCTGGATGGTGCAGGTAGGCCTAGTCTTGACGGTACATGGAGCACAAGCACTCCAGTATCCGCCCATTGATGCCAAGTCCCTCTAGCACCTGCCACAACAGGTCCTTCGGTACTTTATCAAAGGCTTTTTTGAAGTCCACAAAACAAGTGTATAACTTCTTTTTCTGAAATCTGGCTTGTTCGGTCAAAGTGCGAACAATAAACAAGTTATCTGTTGTCTTAAAGTCCTTTCTGAAACCAACCTATCCCTTTGCGCGTAAATCATTGGTCTCCGCCCATTGATTGATGCGGGATTCAAGAATCATTGCAAACACCTTTGCTAAGACTGGTCCTACTGTGATCCCCCTGTAATTGTCAAACTAACTACAATCACCCCCTTTGTACAGTGCATGTATGATCCCAACAGAGAGTGATTCACAATAGCCCTTGCGCAGAATTTTGTTAAAAGCAATCAATAGTGGTTGTTACAGGGTAGCAACTGCATCCAAAAGGAACTTTGGTTTGATGCCATCATTGCCTACAGCTTTGTGTCATTTTAGTTTTTTGAACGCTTGTTGTACTTCAACTAGTGTGATGTCAACATTCAACTGTTCGCAATCAATACCATTGGGTGGAAAGGAGACCACCTGGGCTTGAATAGCGGCACTTGTCACAGCTCCTGTTGTGGTTGATGCTGCTAGAGGCTGGAGCAGTTGTTGGAAGCCATCCCTAAGCGCTTCGCTGGTGATGCCATTGACACCCTTGGCGCACTTGCGGTACCGCTTCCAAAATGCTGCAGGATCCGCCTTCGCTAAACCACATAGCTATTTAGCCTTGAGCACATCATAAGCACGTTTCTTCCTTTTGTACAACTATTTCATTTGTTTAAGTCTGACCTGCCTATTTGGGTGCGCATGTGACAATGCAGCAAACTGGCTTTTGGTCTGGCAACATTCTGTGTCAAACCAAGGTTTGTGGCTATGCTTTATTGCTTTTCTTAAGGCCACTTGTCTATTTCCAAACACTTCTTCTACAAATTATGTGATGCACTGTTGTAACAAATTGACTGTTGTTTGTACGTCAGATGCATCAAGTACATCCGGGCTTGCCCAGACACCGATGTTATGTTGTACACTCCTACTAAACTCGGCTACTTTGGCAGTGTCATATTTGAAACGTGGTAGGTGTTTGATTTCCTTTTGCTGAACAGGAGGGGGTTGCCATTGCTGTGTGATTGTAAGTACCAATGGTCTATAGTCAGAGTGCACATCTTTGTGACTTGAGTACTTTTCATTGCAGTTAACTTCTAAGCGCTTGACACCCTTTAATTGGTCAGTTGTCGTAAGAAAATAGTCCACAATGCTAAAACTTTTATTGGATAGGCATGTGTACTCCCCTAATATGTCTTCTAGTGTGCGGCCATTGAGGATGAATAGCCCAATAGTTCTGCAGAGATCCAGGAATTCACGATGCTAGCCAGCCATGACGGTGTCACGGTTCTGGCGCTCCAACATATCGTTGGGCAGGGTGTCCTCAATGGCCTGTGGCACCAGCAGCACATTTGTTAGTTGACTGCAATCAATGAGGTCAGTGTTTGTGCCTGTCCTTGCATTGAAATCCCCAGCAAGAAGCACACCGCCTAAGCTCATGGCTTCTCCAACCTCTTGGCATATGTGTTCAAACAGGCTGTTGTCCGCATATGGCGAGCCTTGTGGAGCAGCAT
>Ga0116229_10006996_pt1 | contig 17991 bp, 18 predicted proteins | sample S1TSphgellanicum_3_FD_87313 | JGI IMG/M metagenome (GOLD analysis project Ga0116229, IMG submission 87313) | Host-associated microbial communities from peat moss isolated from Minnesota, USA - S1T2_Fc - Sphagnum magellanicum MG | ecosystem: Host-associated > Plants > Peat moss > Unclassified... | reverse complement strand
GCCGGCCTTCATGCCCGTGGGCACCGCCGGCACGGTCAAGGCCCTGACGGTGGATCAGGTCCGCAGCGCCGGGGCGGATATCCTGCTCGGCAACACCTATCACCTGATGCTGCGGCCCACGGCCGAGCGGGTGGCGCGGCTGGGCGGCCTGCACCGTTTCATGCGCTGGGACCGCCCGATCCTGACCGATTCCGGCGGCTTTCAGGTGATGTCGCTGTCGAAGATCGCGCGGGTGGAGGAGGCCGCCGTCACCTTTCAGAGCCATATTGACGGGAGCCGCCACGTGCTGACGCCGGAGCGTTCGATCGAGATTCAGGCGGATCTCCTGGGGTCCGACATCGTCATGCAGCTCGACGAATGCGTCGCCTATCCGGCGGCGCAGGATCGCGCGGCCGAGGCCATGCGACTGTCGGCGCGGTGGGCCGCGCGATGCAAGACGGCGTTTGGCGCTCGCGACACCCAGGTTCTGTTCGGTATCCAGCAGGGCTCTACCTTTGAGGCGCTGCGGCGGGAATCATCGGAGCGGCTGACCGAAATCGGCTTCGACGGTTACGCCATCGGCGGCCTGGCGGTCGGCGAGGGCCACGAGGCCATGTGCGAGGTGCTGGATTATGCGCCGTCTATGCTGCCGCCGGATCGGCCCCGCTATCTGATGGGCGTCGGCAAGCCGATCGACATCATCGAGGCGGTGGCGCGGGGCGTGGACATGTTCGACTGCGTTCTGCCGACCCGCTCAGGCCGCCACGGCCAGGCCTGGACCTGGGATGGCGCGATCAATCTGAAAGGCGCTGTCTATGCGGACGACGACAGCCCTTTGGACCCTGAGAGCGACTGCCCCGCCAGCCGCGATTATTCCAAGGCCTATCTGCATCACCTGGTGAAGTCCGAGGAGATTTTGGGCCAGATCCTGCTCTCCTGGCACAACGTCGCCTTCTTCGAGGCGCTGACCGCGCGGCTGCGTACGGCGATCCAGGCCGGCGCGTTCGAGCGGTTCCGCCGCGAGATGGCGGCCCGTCAGACGGCCGCCACGCCCAAGCTATAGAGGGATATCGGCGGGCGTCCCTATCGGGAGCCGGGCGGCGGCGACGCCCACGGCGCAGCGCCAGGATAGGCCGGCCCAACCGGGGCGCCGGATGGCGCTGGGGTCCCAGGGGGGGCGCCGACGAGCGCCGCGGGCTCGCCGACCGCTGGAGGCGCGGTCTGAATAGGCGCTCTGGCGGTTGACGTCGACGCCATGGACCGGGGGGGCGCCAAGCTGGCCGTCTGGACGGCGGTCGTCGCCTGACCGGGCTCTGCCTGAACTGCGGCGGCCTTCGCGGTCGCGACCGACGGCGCGGGGCCCTCGGCCTGGACCGCCGAATTCAGCGGCGACGCGACAGCGCCGGGACCCCACGTGGTGACGACCTTAGCCTCCTCGGCGGTGACCGTCAGCGGCGCCGCCGGCCAGCCGCAGTTATGCATGACGCCGATGGCCTTCAGGAAGGTGCGGCGCTCGGTTCCAGCTAAGATGGCGTGTTTGACGTGCGCTTCGTATTTGCTGGCGCCGCTGACGTGCTTTACGACAGAGCGCACGGGCATGAACCCTTCCGCCGCCGCCGCCGCCGCTTCCACCGCCGCGGCCGCCGCCAGGCCGGCGTCTTCAGTCACCTTGCTCTTGGGCTTATCGGCGGGCGCATCCAGGTCTGGCCCCAGCGCCAAATCCAGCTCTGCGACATGGTTCATAATCACATCGCAGGAGGTCAGGCCTTTGACCGCATACGGGTCCAATTCCGCCCGCAGCAGCACCATGGGGATAGGGTCCTGCATCATGTTGAGGTCTTGGAAGGGGCGTTTCGCGGCGGTGCCCACGCCGGCGTAGACGTCGCTGCCGGTGCGATAGATCGCGTGCGCGCCCTGGTCCGCATAGCCCGAAGCTGTCTGCACCGGCGCAGACGCGCAGCCCGCCAAAAGGGAGGCGGCGCTCATGCAGGCTACGGATACGCAGACCGCTCTAGACATGACACACTCCCGCTCGACCGATCTGATGATACGTTAATGCAACACAATCGACAATTCGCCAATTTGCTCCCAGCTTGGCGTGGCGCAGAAAACTTTTTTGGCCGGCGCCTCTGTCCCTTGCCGAGGCTGCAGCCCCCGCCTATGGTCCGCGCCGCTTTCCAGAAGGCGCCCCGAGCCCGTAGCTCAGTTGGTAGAGCACGTGACTTTTAATCATGGGGTCCTGGGTTCGAATCCCAGCGGGCTCACCAAACATCACGAGGCCAGATGACTCCGTGGCTTCAAGGTCGATAACGAGCGGGTCTCGACCCCTGCGGCCCCGGCGACGCCGTTCAATCGCCGCGAAACCTTAGCCGTCTCGCGGGAGGTTAATGGCCGTTGGTCGGGTTGCGGAAGCTTTGGGATTGCTGATCCATCAGCTCATTGCGGGAGTCCTGCTCGATCTGAGCCCATTCGTGCTTGGTGTGACAGACGCGGGTCGAGAAATGGCTGCCCGTGACCTGTTCGCTCTTACAGACGATCTTGTCGTCTTCCTTGGTCGCAGCGTCTTTGGTCACAGCCGCCGCCGGCGCCGAGGCGGGGGCGGCCGAGGGCGCGACCGTCGCGCCGGCAGGTTGGGCGTCCAACAGCAACGCCGCCAAGATTGCAACAATCATAACCCCGACTCCGATGACGTTTGGATGGTCAGTGTCTGAGCCGATCAGCGCCCTGTCAACTCGATCGGACGCAACGCGGCGGATTGATCAAGAAAAGAACCCCGCCTGATGAACAGGCGGGGCGCACAGACATGTTCGTGGTCAGAGGCGTCCGGTCCAAAAGCGCTCATTTGGACCGCCGCGCCTCGTCGCCGTCTTATCTGCAGATGCGGTGATGGTGATGATAATGGCAGACCACTTGGTGGTGGTGCATAGGCCTCGCCGAGGCCGCTGAGGCGCCGGCCAGGGCGGCGACGATCAAAAAGGCGGTGAACGTTTTCATTTTAGGGTGCTCCAGTTCGTACTTTCATTACTCTCGGTATTTGACAGCCACATGTCCAGAGCTGCTACCGATCGCGGGGCGCCGATGGGCAGTCGCCGCTGCGGATGCAGTTTCGCCAGAAGGCGCTTTTCAGGCTCGGGATCGCGGCGGGCGTGAGGAGCGCCGCCGCCGCCGCCATCGCCATGATCGCCAAGAGCGCCAGCACGCTGCGACGGGCTTTCACATCCTGCACCGCGCCGCCCCGCGAAAGAGCTTTGAAGCAGGGGTCGCATACGGCGTGATAGTGGTCTTGGTGAAGGTTGTGGAAGGCGCCGTTCGCAAAGCGGCGCAGGCGTCTGCGTTCGGTCCAAAGCTGCAAGATCTCCGACGACGCGGGTCTCCCGCAGCGTGCGCAAGGGGCGGTTTCGTCAAGCATCGCCACGGCCGGCGCGGGGCGCTGCGTCCTTGACCCCGAAAGTGAGACCCGTTGGACCGTCCATACCCGTTCAACTTAGGTATCGCTTAACCCTGTCGCTCTAGTCTATCCCCAGCAGGCGCACGACTCTAGAAGGCCGGCGGGATTTGACCAGGATCACGCTTCGCGTCTGCGGCACCTCGCATCTCCTGCCCGGCAACGGCGGCTGGACACGGCTGGAACCCCAGTGGGCCTTGGTATTTGGCGATTTCGCCGACTGGCCGAGCGCCTTGATGACCGCCCCGGCGGAGGCCCTTCTTTGGGTTCTGGTTCTGGAAGACCTGTTGGCGCCGGAAGGCCTGGAGGGGCTGGACGAGGCCGACCTCGATGATGCGCTGTCGAGGCTGCTGGCGCCTTTGGAGGCGCGGGTAGACGCCTCGACCCAACCGACCGTGGTCGCCTGGACGGCTTGGCGGCCTCAGAGCGCCATCGCGTCAGCGCGGCGCCCGTCTTCCTGGTCGCGGGCCGCGCGGCGGCTGGAGGCCCTGCTTTACCGTCTGGCGGCGCAGCGGCCGGCCCTGCATCTGCTGGACCTGGACGCCGCCTTGGCGGCGGACGGCGTCGAGGCGGCGTTCGATGCCCGCAATTTCTACGCCGCGGGCTGCCGCTTCTCCCGCAAGGGGTTGGCGCGGCTGGCGGCGGCGGTCGAGCCCGTGCTGCAGCGGATCGCAGCGGCCCCTAAAAAGGTGCTGGCGCTCGATTGCGACGGCGTCCTTTGGGGCGATGTGGTCGGCGAAGTCGGCGTCGGCCGCATCCTGCTCGGGGGCGACGGCCTTGGGCGGGCGCACAGGGATGTTCAACGCGCCGCCCGTCGGCTGAGCCAGGCCGGAACGCTCCTGGCGCTCGCCAGCAAGAATAATGCGGCGGACGTGTGGGAGGTGTTTGATCGCCACCCCGACATGGCCTTGACCCGCGACGATATCGCGGCCTGGCGGATCGACTGGACGGAAAAGGCCGCGAACCTGATGGAGATGGCCAAGGACTTGGACCTTGGCTTGGACAGCTTTGTCTTTCTCGACGACAATCCGTTCGAGCGAGAAAAGATGCGGTTGGCCCTACCCCAGGTGACGACCTTGGAGCCCCCCGCCGATGTGACGGCCTGGCCGGGCTTCATCGACAGCCTCGACCTCTTCGCCCGCTTCGACTCAACGCCTGAAGACGCCGCCAAAGCCCAGCAGTACCGGAGCCGGGCGGCTTTCGCCGACGCGCGGCGGGGGGCGACCGACGAGACGAGCTTCCTGGGCGGTCTGGAGATGGAGGCTCAAAGCGCAGCCCTTGATGCGACCGGCCTGGCCCGCGCGGAACAGCTCGCGGCCAAGACCAACCAGTACAACTTGCGCAACGCCCGCCATACCGCCGCCGAGCTGGCCGCGCTCGCCGCGTCGCCGAACACGATCGCCTTCCTGACCCGGTTGAAAGACCGCTACGGCGACCATGGCGCGGTCGGGCTGACGATCGCGCGCATCGCTGGCGATGTCGCCTTTCTCGATAGCTTCCTGATGAGCTGCCGGGTGCTGGGCCGCCATTTGGAGGCCTGGATACTGTCGCGCCTGGCTGTCCAGCTCAGGGACCGGGGGGTGCGATGGCTGTTCGCCGAATTTCGCGACAGCGGGCGCAACGCCGTCGCCGGCGCCGTGCTGACCGCTCACGGGTTCGCCCCCTGGCGCGGCGCCGACGGCGATGCGCGCCGCCAAGCGCTCGCCGGCCTATCTCCGATCGACGGCGAGCTTTATCTCGTCGATCTTGATACGCTGATCATCCCTCACCTGGATCTCTTCAATGCCGCCCGGTCCTGACCTCGACTCTAGGCTGCGCGCCCTGTTGCAGCAGCAGTTTCCGAGCGCGACGATCCCGGCGGCGACGTCGCTGGCGGTGGGCGGCTTTCCCGAATGGGATTCGCTCGGTCATTACAACTATCTGTTGCTGGTCGAGGAGACGTTCGACGTCCGCTTTTCGATGGAGGAGATGGCGGAGTTGAAGGGGCTGGACCAGATCGCCGCCGCCGTGGCGAGTCGCGGGCGCGAAGGGCCATGATATCGGGCGCCGACATCGTCGAGGCGTTCAAGCTGTGCGGCGTGCGACGCGGCGATGTCTTGATGCTCCATTCGGACGCGATCGTCCTGGCGCAATTGCCGCCGATGACGGTGGAGCAGCGGTTCGACGTTCTGTTCGACGCCTTGGACGAGGTTTTGGGTCCCAACGGCACCCTGGTGCTGCCGACCTTCACCTATAGCTTCACCAAGGGGGAGCCGTTCGACCCGGCGACGACGCCGAGCACGGTCGGCCTTTTGACCGAGGCGTTCCGGACGCGGCCGGGCGTGCGCCGCTCGCGGGATCCGATCTTCAGCATGGCCGCGCGCGGGCGTCTCGCCGACCGCTTCGCCGAGGCCGCGACCGACAACTGCTTCGGGCCGGGCTCGGCGTTCGCGCTCCTGGCGGAACACGACGCCTGGCTGGCGGCGCTCGGCTGCAGCTTTCGACCGACCTTCGTCCACTATGTCGAACAGCTCGCCGGCGTAGATTATCGGTACTTCAAGACCTTCAGCGGCGTCCTCCACGACGCAGGCGCAGAGACGCCCGCGAGCGTCCGGTATTTCGTGCGCGATGTGACCCGCAAGACGGTCGTCGAGCTTTCGCGACTGAAGGCCGACCTGATCAACGCCGGGCGGTTCGCGACCGCGGCGGTGGGCCGGGTGGGGCTCAACACGGTCCGATGCGGCGCGTTCGAGGCGGCCGCGCGGACGCTTTTGGCGCAACACCCCTGCGGCTTGATCGAGGAAGGCCTGGCCGAGGGGAGCTTGGCTGGAGGGGGTCTAACTCAGGGGAGGGGGCCATGACCCGCCCAGCCGTTGACGCCGACGATCTTGCGGTGGCCGAGGATATGTACGGCTGGGCGCGCGACCTCTTTCCGATCACCCGCAGCCTAACCGGTCCGGGCGTCCGCGAGACTCTGGCCTATCTCAAGGCCTTGGCGCCAAGTTTGGAGGTTCGGGAGGTCGCGTCCGGCGCGCAGGCGTTCGACTGGACGGTCCCCGACGAATGGACCCTGCGGGACGCCTATATCGAGGATGAGGCGGGCCAGCGGATCGTCGATGTCGCGCGGTGCAACCTGCACATCATGGGCTATTCGCTGCCGATAGACGTCTGGCTGGAGCGGGATGCGCTCGACGCCCACCTCTATTCCTTGCCCGATCAGCCGGACGCCATTCCTTACGTCACCTCCTACTACACCCGCCGCTGGGGCTTTTGCCTGACCCACCGCCAGCGTCAGGCGCTGAAGCCTGGGCGCTATCACGTCGTGATCGACGCTGAGCTGAAGCCCGGCGTGCTGAATTATGGCGAGCTGATCTTGCCGGGCCGAGAGGCGGGCGAGGTGCTGCTGTCGACCTATGTCTGCCATCCCTCCATGGCCAACAACGAACTCTCAGGTCCGGTGGTGACGACGGCCTTGGCGCGCTGGCTGGCCGCGCTGCCGGAGCGTCGGTTCACCTATCGCATCCTGTTCCTTCCCGAGACCATCGGCGCCATCGCCTATCTGAGCCGCCATTGGGAGGCGATGAAGGCCGCGACCGTGGCGGGTTTCGTCGTCACCTGCGTCGGCGACACGCGGGCCTATTCCTACCTGGCGTCGCGCCATGGCGACACCTTAGCCGATCGGGTGGCGCGCCATGTGCTGGATCGCCACGCGATCGACTACCGGCGCTATAGCTTCCTGGAGCGCGGCAGCGACGAGCGGCAGTACTGTGCGCCGGGGATCGACCTGCCGGTCTGCTCCATCATGCGCTCCAAATACGGCGAGTATCCGGAGTATCATACGTCTCTGGATGATCTGTCCTTGATCTCGCCAGAGGGTCTCGGGGGGGCTTACAGCGCCTTGAAGGGGTGCCTTGAGGTGCTTGAGGCCAATCGCGTTTGGCGCGCCACCACGCTCTGCGAACCCCAGCTCGGCAAGCGCGGCCTCTATCCCACCCTCAGCACCAAGCACAGCGGCGCGAGTGTGCGGACCCTGACCAATATCTTGGCCTATGCCGATGGCTCCCGCGACCTGATCGGCCTGGCCGAGACCATCGGCGCCGATGCGCGCGACTGCATTGCGATCCTGAAGACCCTGGCCGACGCGGGGTTGGCCGCGCCGTGCGAACCGCGGCTTTAATCCCTATGGTAGGGCGACCCCGCCAGGATTGAGACGGCGCGATAGAGCTGTTCGGCCAGCATCGCCCGGGCCAGGGCGTGGGGCCAGGTCTGGGGGCCGAACGACATCAGCTCGTGCGCGCGCTCCAACACGGCCGGGGCGAGGCCGTCTGCGCCGCCGATGACGAAGGCCGCCCGCCGCGCGCCGCGATCCCGCAAAGCCGCCAGTCGATCCGCGAAGGCGCGCGACGCCGCCGGCGGCCCATGTTCGTCGCAGGCGCAGATGTGGTCGAAACCGGTCAAGGCCGTCAGCAAGGCTTCGCCCTCCGCCGCCTTGCCGGGCTTGCGGCTGTCGATCTCCACCACCTCGACCGCGCCGAAGCCGAGCGCGCGGCCTGCCGCATGGGCGCGGGCGACATAGTCTTTGACCAGTTCAGCCTCCGGACCCCGGCTCAGCCGGCCCAGGGCCACGATGGCGAGGCGCACCCGGTCAGGTCGCCTGCAGGCTCGGGATGTGGCCGACGCCGCCTGGGCGGCGCGGGGTGTCGACGGACCAGATCTTTTCCAGATTGTAGAAGGCGCGCACCTCGGGCCGGAACAGGTGGACGATGACGTCGCTGGCGTCGATCAGCACCCAGTCGGCCTGGGGCAGGCCTTCGACCTGGGCCTTGCCGAAGCCGCCCTCTTTCAGGCTGCGCAGCAGGTGGTCGGCCATGGAGGCGACATGACGCTGGGACCGGCCAGACACCACGACGATCGCGTCGGCCAGCGGGCTCTTGTCCTTCAGATCGATCACCACGACGTCCTGGGCTTGGTCGTCGTCGAGCCGCTTCAGGATCAGGGCCATCATCGCCTGAACATCTTCCGGGGCGTTTGAGATGGTCTTAGAGTCCGAGTCGGCCTCGGAGTCTGGGGGCGATGTTTCCGCCGCCAAGTCAGCCCCGGTGTCGTGGTCGTCGAGGTGGTCAAGCGCGTCGCGCTGTGAAACGGCGGTCATGGGGGTCGAACCCTGGTCCATGCCGGGCGTCGAGGCCTGGGGTGTCAGCGGGTTATCCTTTCGTCTGACCGCCTATTATGCGGCCAAAACGGGGTTTGGTCAAAAGCGTGCTTGCCGGCGACGGCTATTGTCTGCTCGGGAAGCGTAAAACCTTAACAAACATCGGCGATTTTCGAAACCTTGAACGGCATCCGACGCAACGCGGGTCGCCCATAGGGAGCCAGGCTTGGCCGATATTCCTGACAGTTTGGTCTGGCCGGACGGTTTGACCTCGGATCGGGTATGCGCCGAGCGCGCTGCGCGTGAGCCGGCGTCGACCGCCTTCGCCTGGGGCCGGCGGCTGGAGCAGGCGCTGACGATCCTGATCCTGTTCATGATGAGCGACGCCCTGATCGGCCCCTTGCTCGACCCCAACGAAATGGGGGCCGGCGACGACAATCCGTGGCTGCGCGCCATGTGGCTGCCGATTTATGCGATCACAGCGGTCCTCGCCGCCGTGCGGTGGCGCGCCATGCGCCGGGCCTGGCTGCCGCTGGTCCTGGTCGGCGTCTTGATGGTTTTGGCCTGGGCCTCGTCCGCCTGGTCCATCGCGCCCGAGGTGACGGGCCGGCGGGTGCTGGCCCTGGTCTTCACCAGCTTGTTCGGCGTCTACCTCGGGGCGCGGTGGTCCTGGCGGGACTTCGTCACCCTCAACGCCATCTTAGGCCTTCTGTTAGCCGTCGGCAGCTATGCGGTCTGCATCGGCTATCCCACCATGGGCGTGCATCATGGCGTGAACGCGGGCGACTGGCGCGGCCTTTGGTTCGAGAAGAACGCGATGGGCGCGATCATGGCCGTCTGTGTGCTGGCGTCGGCCGCCGCCGCCTGGCTCCAACCGACCCAGCGCGGCCGCTGGATCCTGAACGCGCTTCTGTGTCTGGGCCTGGTGATCATGAGCCGGTCGGGCACCGCCCTGATCACGATCGTCTTGATCATGGGCGCGACGATCGTGCTCAATCTTTTAAGGCGCGGGCCGGTGCTGGGCGTCATGACCACCTTCGGGGTTGGGGCGGTCGCGTTCGCGGCCGCCGCGGCTCAGACCTTGTCGCCTGGCATATTCCTGACCCTGCTCGGCAAGGACGCCACCCTGACGGGGCGGACGGACATCTGGGCCGCCATCCTGCGCCAAGCCTCCGCCCGTCCGTGGCTGGGCTTCGGCTACGCCGCCTTCTGGGAGAAGACCAGCACGCCGGCCGCCTTTGTGCGCGCCGAAACGGGCTGGAAGGTGCCGTCCGCGCACAATGGCTGGCTGGACATGTTGGTCCAGCTTGGCGCCGTGGGCGTCGCGCTCTGCGCCGTTTTGCTGGCGGCGGCCTATGCGGCGGCCCTGTTCCGCGCCCTGGACCGGCGGGATGGCCACTGGGCCCTGATCTACCTCAGCATCTTCCTGATCACCGCCTTCTCCGAAAGCGTGCTGATGCAGCGCAACAGCCTGCCCTGGACGCTGTGCATCGCAACCGTGACCAAGATCTTGAGCGAAAACCGTCTCGGCAAGGGGCCGAACGACGGTCGCTGGCGCGAGGCCGAGCCCCAAGCCTACACCCTTTGGCCCCAGGAGCCCGTCGAGCGCGTCTAACGGCCAGGTGAAAGGCGGACGTCCATTTTTGCATCGCCCGCTCTATCGCGCGCGGCCGGACCAGCGTAACCATCGGGTATGACCGCTGATGCCGCCGACCCGCAATCCTGGGCCGACTGGCGCCCTGCTCCGCTCCTTCCCGCAGCGGATGGGCGCGACCGGGCCTTGGCCTTTGTCGTGGCCGTGCTCTGCTTTCTCGCCTGCGTCACGGTTTTCGCCCTGATCGCGTCGGGCCGCGCCGCCTCGGGCTGGGGGCGAGAGCTGTCGGCCTCGGCGACGATCCAGGTGCGGCCCAAGGTCGGCGAGACCGGCTCCGCCGCGGCGGCCCGCGCCGCGGAGGCTCTGGCCGGCGTCAAGGGCGTGGTCGAAGCCCAGGCGCTGGACCGTGCGGCGGCCGAAAAGCTGCTTGAGCCGTGGCTCGGCAAGGGCAACATTCCCGACGACCTGCCTATCCCCCACCTCGTCACGGTCGAGCTCGACCCCAAGGCCCCCGCCAAGGCCGCCGATATGAACGCCGCCCTGGTCCAGGCCGGACTGGACGGCACGGTGGACGATCACAGCCATTGGCTCAACGACGTCAAGCGCGCCGGCGCCGTCGCCCGGGGCATGGCGCTGGGGGCAGGCCTTTTGGTGTCCGCCGCGGCGGGCGCCGTGGTCGCTTTCGCCACCAAGGCCGGCTTGGCCGCGCGGCGGGACGTGGTGGAGGTGCTGCACCTGTCGGGGGCCAAGGACAGCTTCATCGCCGGCCTGTTCCAGCGCCGCTTCGCCTGGCTCGCCGCTCGGGCCGGCGGTTATGGCGCGGCGACCGCGATCGCCGCCGCCGCGCTGCTGCGATTGATCGGCGGCGCGGATGGCTTCACGCCGGTGCTGCCCGTGCGCTGGACCGACTTGGCGGCCGCCCTGCCCTGCCCCCTGCTGGCGGCGGGGGTGGCGGCGATCTCCGCCCGGCGCACCGCCATGGCCATCCTGCGGATCGAGCCCTAAGGTTCGGCGGGCGCACGCGGCGATGCGGATCTTCCTTATTATCCTGATTTTGTTAGCCGCCTGGGTCGCGGGTCTGTTGGCGTTCGCCAACAGGGTCGCCAACTCGACCCCGCCCCCCGACCCGCCCGAGGCCGATGCGATCGTCGCCCTGACGGGCGCCTCCACCATCCGTCTGGAGGCGGCGGAAGCGCTGCTGGAGGAGGGGCTTGGTCGGCGCCTGCTGATCTCAGGCGTCAATCGCGAGGCGACCCGCAAACAGGTGCGCGCCACCCTGGTCACTGGAGCCGGGACCGCCGCCGGCCGCACGTTCGACTGTTGCGTCGATCTGGGCTTTAAGGCGGAAAACACGCTGGGCAACGCCCGCGAGACCGCGCCCTGGGTCGCGCGCCACCATTACCACACCCTGATCGTGGTCACGGCCGACTACCACATGCCTCGCGCACTGTTGGAGCTGAAGGCGGCGATGCCGGGCGTTGCGCTCTATCCGTTTCCGGTCGCGACAGAGGCGGTGGATGCGCGACGGTGGTGGGCGTCGCCAGGCGATGCGCGGCGGATGGTGCTGGAGTACTGCAAGTACGGTGTGATCCGAGTTCGCAACGGACTCCTGTCGCTGTCGCCGTCCCACCGCCGCCGGGTCGCACCCCCCGCGTCGGCGCCGGCCAACGCCGTCGAGCCCGCGTCGTGAATCGTCCGCCGGCAGGGCCCATGGTGTTGCTGCGCTCCACCCTTTTCGCAGGCTGGATGTTCCTCAGCGCGGTCGTGTTGGGGATCCTGTTTCTGCCGCTGTTGATCGGCCCCCGCCGCGCCGCCATGGCGCCCATTCGCCTGTGGGCGCGGGTCTGCCTCGTTGGCCTGCGGTGGATCGTCGGTCTGAAGGTCGAGGTCCGGGGGCGCGCGCTGGCCCCCCGCGGCGCGGCGCTGGTGGGGGCCAAGCACCAGGGCATGCTGGACGTGCTGGTGGCGCTGGACCTCTTTCCCGATCCCTGCATCGTCCTCAAACAGGAGCTGATGTGGATCCCGTTCTTCGGCTGGTTCGCCGCCAAGGTGGAGATGATCGCCATCGATCGGTCCTCGGGGGCTCAGGCGGTGCGGCGCTTGACGGCGGCCACGGCCCGGGCCGTGGCGGAGGGGCGCCAGGTGTTCATCTTTCCAGAAGGCACCCGCCAGGCGCCCGGCGCAGCCCCGGCTTACAAGCCCGGAATCGCCGCCCTCTATCGGGAGATGGATCTGGCCTGCACCCCGATCGCGACCAATTCCGGCCGCGTCTGGCCGGCGTCGGGGCTGGCGAAATATCCCGGAACGGCGATCTATGAGCTCTTGCCGCCGATTCCGGCCGGGCTCAGGCGCGCGGCCTTCATGGCGGCGCTGGAGGCGGCCATTGAAGGGGCGAGCGGACAGCTATGATGGTGAGCGGGGGTTAAGGACGCCTTTTCGCGATTGTTTAAGTCAGATGATCTATGTTTCGGGTCACAGACGTATGGGAGTGCGCCATGAGCGCCATCGCCACCGCTACCTCCGGCCTTTACGCAGCGACACAGCAACTGAACGTGGCCGCGTCCAACCTCGCCAACAGCCAGACCACAGGCGTGCCGCCCGCCGCGGCCGTGACCTCGGGGTCGTCGTCGGCGAGTACGTCATCGACCAGCGCATCGGCGGCTTCGGCGGCGAGCGCTTCGTCGCCCACGGGATCAAGCAGTACGCCGCCGACGGCGTATCAACCGCTTCAGCTCGTGCAATACACCAACGCCGACATCGCCAGCGGCGGGGTCTCGACCGATATCCAGCCCACCTCGCCGGCCTTTTATGCGGCCTACGCCCCGTCGGCGTCCTACGCCAACAGCAACGGCCAGGTTGCGGCCCCCAACATCGACCTGCCGTCCCAGATCGCTAACCAGGCCAGCGCCCTGATCCAGTTTCAGGCCAACCTGAAGGTGATCCAGGCCAGCGACCAGCTGCAGGAAAGCGTTATAAATCAGAGGGTCTGACGAGGCGGCGACCGCAAAATCGACCGGCGATCTCAGCCTTGTGATAGGCAGGACGGCTGTGATCGCGTAAGCCTATAGGCCTATGGATCGGCGCAGCTTTCTCTTTTCCGTTTCGGGTCTAACGGTCGCGCCGGGCCTTGGGTCGTCGGCCGGCGGCGGGTCTTTGGGCGATAGCGACCCCCTATTCGACGCCTGGCTGCAGGGCTTCGTCGATCGCGCCGCCGGGGCCGGATGGTCGCGCGCCACCCTGACCGCCGTTTTCGCCGACGTGACCTCCGACGCTCGGGTGATCAAGGCCGATCGCGCCCAGCCGGAGCTCTCCAAACCCATCGGCGACTACATCAGCGCGGCGGTCTCCGACCGCAGGGTCGATCAGGGGATGCGCCTGCACGCCGCCGACGCCGCCTGGCTCGACCCCATCGCCGCCCAGTACGGCGTGCCGCCTCAGATCCTGATCGCCATCTGGGGGATGGAGTCGAGCTACGGCCAGATTCAGGGCGGCTATGACGTGATCCGTTCGCTGGCGACGCTGGCGGCAGAGGGCCGGCGCAAGGACTGGGCCGAGAGCCAACTGTTCGCCGCCTTGCGCATCCTGATCACCGCCCAGGCCCAGCGCACCCAGTTGAAGGGCTCATGGGCCGGCGCCATGGGCCAGACCCAGTTCACCCCGTCCGACTACCTGGCCTGGGCCGTCGACGGCGACGGCGACGGCAAGCGCGACATCTGGCGCTCAGGCCCGGATGCACTGGCGTCCACCGCCAACTTCATGGCCAATAAGGCGGCCTGGCGGCGCGGCGAGGCCTGGGCGCGCGAGGTGATCGTGCCGGAGCCGTTCGACTATGGCCTCGCCGAAAGCCTCAAGCAGCCCTGGGGCGCCTGGGCTCAGCTGGGGTTGCGCACCGCCGATGGCCTGCCCGTCAATCCAGCCGACGCGGCCGAACCGGCGGCCCTGATCCTGCCCGCCGGCTGGACCGGTCCCGCCTTCCTGGCCTTCCCCAACCACTACGCCATCCGCGCCTACAACAACTCCATGGCCTACGCCCTGGCCGTCGGCCTGATCGCCGACCGCGTCGCCGGCGCCCCGCCGCTGCTGAAGCCCTGGCCCCAGGAACAGCCGATCCCGCTCGCCGACCGCATCGCCGCGCAAGAGTCGCTGGCTCGCCTGGGCTATGATCCGGGTACGGCCGATGGGGTGCTGGGGCTTAAGACCCGCCAAGCGGCGCGGCAGTGGCAGAAGAGCCGCTCGCTCCCGGCGGATGGCTATCTGACGTTTTGGCTGATCCAGCGGCTAAAGGCGGACGCGGCGAAGATTGGGCCGGCGCCTGTGGGGCAGACGGGGTAGGGGCGGGTGGCATGACCAAGCGACGTGTCAAGGTCGATGATCTCCCGCCGTTCGACGCTGCCCCGCGGCTGGACAGTGAACGTGCGATAGCGGCCTATCTCACCGACTACTGGACGCGAATGACGCGGCGCTATTGGCCGATACCCTGGGCGACATCGCTCGCGCCCCGCCGTATGACCTAAACCGGCAAGACGTTGAGCGTCACGATCATACATTAAGGGACAGTCGGGTTTGTCAGTGAAGGTACGATGGATATGTTATTGTTACGAACAGCCGCTCTTACTTTTGCTGCGTTACTAACCGCACCATCGGTAGGGCTGGCAGCCAACAGTGCAAATATTACGCGCCAGGCGTTCGCACGAGCAATCAACGACGCCCAGCTAAAATCCGCCCCATACCGCAAGGTAAGAGTTTCTGCAGCAGACATTCGCATCCTCAGATGTACGGGACCTGACGAAGAGCCGACAGAGTTTGAATGTTATTGGCGACAACGCACTGGACATGGCTGGATCAGACGCCAAACGTGGCTGGCTATCGACGGGGCTGGCTGGCGCGTGATCGATTAACGATGATAGTTAGAATCTGCAGTCAGCGCGTAAATCGACACCCTTGAGCCCAGCCGCCCGATGCGATATCGGCGCAGCGACGCTTCGGTTTGCAGAGGAACACATGTCCCAGCCGACCGACTACAAGCCGGGTCACATGGACGTCGCCAGCCATCGCGACATGTACCAGCTGTTCAATATCCTGCTGCATTGGGGCGGGCTGGCGGTTGCGACGCTTTTGAGCTTTCTGGTGCTGTTGCTGTGCGCTCATGCCGGCGTCTTGCCGTCGCTGATCGTCGCCGTGATCGTTTGCGGCGCCGGCGTGGTTTGGCTGCTGCGGCCCAAGGCGCATTAGACCCACGCCCGCCGGAACAAATCGGCGCGGCGTCAAGCCTCCCTTAACCCTAACCCGCCACATCATGGCGTCTTGTCAGGTTTGGGACGGGGTGAGGCGATGGCCGGCGGATTTGAGGGCGAAGCGCTGATCGAGGCGCCGGCGGAATGGCCGGTGGCGCGCTCGCTTCTGATGAGCCATCCGTCGCTTCTATGCGACGATATCCAGTTGCTGCAGGCGTTGGGCCTGCGTCCCGCCGCCAATGTGGTGGAGTTCGGTCCCGCGGCCCTGGCCCGGTTGGAGGCCGCGCGCGCGCGCGAGATCAGCGCCCGCCAGGAGCTGGAGGCCATGGCCCGCGCCAATCACTCCGCCCAGGCCCAGACCCACGCGCTCGTGGTCGATATCTTGGACGCGACCGGCCATCTCGACCTGGTCCGACGGGTGAATGAGGGCGTGCGCCAGCGGTTCGCTCTGGAAGCGGCCGCCCTGGCGATCGAGGGCCAAGCGCCCGTGGGTTGGCGCGGTCTGCCGTTTGGCCTGCTCGACTATATCCTGGGCGCAGATCGTCTTTATGCGGTCGGCCCCTGCACGGGCGGGCGGGAGATTTTCGGCGAGGCGGCGGAGCGGGTGAAGAGCGTCGCCCTGGTTCGCATCGCCCTGTTCGATCCGATCCAGCCGGGCGTCCTGGCCTTTGGCTCCGCCGATGCCGAGGGCTTCACCTCCGACATGGGGGTCGAGCTGATCGCCTTCATCGCGCGGGTCGTGGAGCGCACGGCCGAGCGATGGCCCGTCAAGGCCTGAACGCGCAAGCGCCGGTCGATGACATCCCCCGCACGGCGCGGGCGGCCTTGATCGTCTGGCTCGGCTACCTGACCCACGAACGCCGCGCGTCGCCGCGCACGGTTGAGGCTTACGGCGCCGGCCTCGCCGCCTTCCTGACCTTCATGGAGCGGCACCGGGGCGAGAGCCTGACGCTTGGCGATCTCAGCGATGTGTCCGCCGCGGAGTTTCGCGCCTATCTCGCGCACCGGCGTGGCGGCGATCACCCCTTGTCGCCGCGCTCCCTGAGCCAGGCGCTATCGGCGCTGCGCGCCTTTTATCAGTGGCTGGATCGCCGCCAGGGCGTCGCCAATCCGGCGCTGGCGCTCGTGCGCGGCCCTCGGGTGAAGCCCGGCCAGCCGCGTCCTGTATCGGAGGATCAGGCGCGCGGGCTCCTGGTCGAAGCGGGCGATACGGACGGGCGGCTTGAGGGTTTCGAGCTTTGGGAGGCGGCGCGCGACGTCGCGGTCCTGACCTTGCTCTACGGTTGCGGCTTGCGGATTTCGGAAGCCCTGTCGCTCAAGCGGCGAGATGCGCCCCTGGCCCAGGTGCTGCGGATCGTCGGCAAGGGGTCCAAGACCCGGATGGTCCCGGTGCTGCCGGCGGTGGCCCAGGCGGTGGACGCCTATGTGGCTCATCTGCCGTTCGCGCTGGCGCCGGAGGAGGCCCTGTTTCGAGCCAAGCGCGGCGGCGCGCTGGGCCCTCGCCGGGTACAAGCCCTGATGCAGACGCTGCGCGGTCAGCTTGGCCTGCCCGACAGCGCCACGCCCCATGCCCTTCGCCATTCCTTCGCCACGCACCTTTTGGGCGGCGGCGCCGACCTGCGCACCATCCAGGAATTGCTCGGCCACGCCTCCCTCTCCACCACCCAGAAATATACCGATGTGGACGCAGCAAGCCTCCTGGCCGCCTACGCCAGCGCCCATCCGCGCGCCTGAAAACCGGGGCGCGAGGCCGAAATGCCGGGCGTTTGAATGAATTCGACGTAATTAACCGCCCTTGAACGCGCACGTCCGCGATGTTTCGATTACTTAAAGCCCGTTAATGGGTTTCGACGCAGGGACGATCGACAATGGCGAAGGCGGACGGCGGCCTGATCGGGCGGCTGATGGGCGCGCGGGACGAGGCGTCCGGTCCGGTCTGGATTGCGGAGCTGAGCTCTGAGGTCAAGGCGGACTTTGGTCGCCTGGCCAAGGAGCTGCGCCTCCTGGAGACCGCCCAGGACGAGGGCCGCCGCAACGCGCCCCCGCCGGGCGACACGGACTTGAACGGGACCCAGCTGCGCATTGTCGGGCGGATCGCTCAAGGGCTCCGGGCCCTGAACGCCTATCTGGCCGAACACCTGGGCGAGGCGGTCGCCGCGGCGCAAGCGCGCCTGCCGCAAGCCCTGGACGCCGACCACGCCCGCGCCGAGATCGACGGCCGCATCGCCTCCGCCCTGGCTGAGCGCCAGGCCGACCTGGTGGCGCTGCGCGAACAGGAGCTGGAGACCCAGCGCGACCTCAACTACTTCCGCCGCCGCCACGATCTGCATCGCGCGGCCAGCTATCGGGAGTCGCCGCTTCTGGTGTTCGCCATCCTGGTCGGCATGTTCGTGGTCGAATCCTTCGCCAACGCCTTCCTGCTGCGGCGGATCAGCGAGCAGGGCTGGGTCGGCGGCGTGGCGCTGGCCGCGGTGATCAGCCTGATCAACCTGGGGCTTGGGATTATCGGCGGCGGCGTGGGCTGGCGGTTGATCGGCCACCGCTTCCCCGTCCAGCGGGCGATCGGCTGGGCTGTGGCGGCGTCGGCCCTGATCCTGGCCTTCTTCTG